>Ga0326727_10017338_pt1 | contig 14968 bp, 13 predicted proteins | sample MB2enrmetagenome_FD_207643 | JGI IMG/M metagenome (GOLD analysis project Ga0326727, IMG submission 207643) | Lab enriched peat soil microbial communities from McLean, Ithaca, NY, United States - MB29MY | ecosystem: Environmental > Terrestrial > Soil > Wetlands > Peat | place: USA: New York... | reverse complement strand
CAGGTAAAGATAAAGACAGCGATGGTCGCGATAAGTGGGAAAAACATCATACCACGCTCGCTCATGGTGTCCACCAGCAGTGACTTCAGTCCGCCGATGACCACCTCTAGGACATTCTGAAGCCTTCCCGGGACCATCTTCAGGTTCCTGGACACAATCAGAGAAATCACGATGAGAAAGAGCATGTAGAGCCAGGTGAAGGTGACCTGCTGCATGTGGTTGCCGTCGGTCAGGCCGAACCTTTCGTGGATGAGTTCGTAAAGGGGATGGGTGATGAAATTCAGAACGAGGTACCCGTGTTCCATACTAATCTCCTCCTGCACAGATGTAGGTGTAGCATGCGTAGCTCATGACGCCGAGCATGATAACGGACAGGCCCAGCAGCAACCCTAAGATGTCGACATGCAGCAGCGCGATGAGCACGTAGAGGGCAGCCCCTGTTAAAGCAAGCCGCATGATGTAGCGTCTGATCATGAAGGCCTTGCCTTGTTTGGCCTCAAGCCTAACCGAGGATGTTGCATGGCGCCAGAGCAACTGGTAATTTGCAAGGCATAGGGCGCCGCCCAAAAGTACCCCCAGGGCAAACTTCACACCGAACAGTGGAAGACTGATAATACAAAACGTTGCCCAGAGGGCTACTGCAATGAGCTCGATCCTCTTCTGTACAGGATCCTTACTTGCGCTTTTCACCTGACTTATCCTCGCTGAAAAATCGCATGTATGTCTTATACATCATCCTGAACCCTGCCAAAATACCTCCAAAGAGAAATGTGAAGGTGAGGATAGGCTCTGTCCCTAATCGTCGATCGAGGAATATACCCACAATGAGTCCGATTACAATGGAAAGGACCATGGCAAACCCCATCGTGCTCAAGTCCGCAACGGTGAGGTACATCTTTCTTCTTTCCTTGTCCTTGTCATCCGTCATTATGCAGGCCTACCCCTTACAAATAATTTCAAGATATATTACTGAATCATGATTCATAATGCAAGGGAGTTTTTGGCGGGGTGTTTTTCATGTGTAAAGCGGCTTATGGTCAAGGTTTCTGATTCTTTGGAACGTTGCAGCTTTTTTCTTACTCTGTGAAAATATATCAGGTAAATAAGACGAGTTTGAGCACATGACTTCAGTACAGAGTGCACTATGGATGGTACACAAAATAATAAGGGTCAGCTGCGAAGACTCACGGTTATTCCGGTGTATTTTTTTGCTTCACTGATCGGGGCTGCCTTAATACCGACACAGGTACAGGCACACCTCATGCCCTACCCGCTCAGAGTCCCTCCATCGAATATCAATACACCGCGAGTATGCACCAGAGCTCCACGACCCCGGACCTCAAAATGATTGAAGGATAAAATGCACAAATAACTCTCATCATTTTCTCCGTAACGACCGCACTCCGAACACACTGTAGCGCTCATCGTAGTTGCTCCAGGCCAAGAAATCGTGGCCGTTTATGAAACTGAATACCCAGGCGTTTGACCCGCCTGGGTCCGGCTCAGCCCAGACCTGCTGGATCTGAGTCTTGAAATTCGGGTCAATGTTCATTTCTGTAAAACCTTTTGTATACAACATGCGCAGTTCAACCCGCGTAGGCATACGCCAATCGCCCCCGGCAATTCTGCAGCCTCTCACCCAGGCCACGGCCACATTGTAATTATTGGTAACCCGGTCTGCGACGATCCATTCTAGGCCCATTTTTGAATCAGCTATAACGCCTTCCTTATCAACCGAAAACCGAATCGTCATGGGCGAAGGAAGTCTCACAGTTTCGCCCTGTGGAGCACTTTCCACCGTGAGACTCGTTTCTGTGGTCCACTTATCCGACCAAGGTTTGAGTTCGTACTGGGACAAGGGGTAAAGATTCTTGAATTTGAATGTCCCGTCGTGGCCGGAGGTCACCTCAAACTGCTCATAGCCCTTTATAGGAGTTAGCTGCTTGGCAATGACATTCACTCCAGAAAGGGGTTGACCCTTACCGTCCACCAACTTGCCTTCAAGCCATGATTCCTTGCCGCATGCGAAAAGACAGAAAACTAATGCCAATATAGCAACGATACTTACCATCTTTCTTACAGCCATGCCATGACCCCTTGTCTGCTAGTTATAATTGTAAGCTATAGTTTCAAAACAGCTCATGACTTGGAATTTCTTGATGTTGAATCACAGATGTATATTTTTTATATCATGAGATGTGTATCAAATCTATTCTATATTAGAGTGCAGATGACTGGTTCGCCGAGAGACCGGCAAGGAGTAGTGGGTGGAAGTCCCATATGTGAAGGAATAGCCCAAGAAATTGGAGATGCTTTCATACTATTCCCCAGTTAGGATGAAAATTAGAAGCGTCTTCTTTTCTCACTCAGTGGCTGCGGTAGTACTCCGAGACGGGGGCCGAGTACGTGCGAAGAGTCGGGTTGCTCATCAGCTTCAACGCGCTCAAGAGTTATGACGGCTATCGACTCCAGAAATCCTTATAGCTGGCCGGGATGTTTTCCATGAAGGAACTGGGGAGACCTTTGATGCAGTGATGGTATCCGATTAAGAACGATATTCACGGCTTTTTCATGCCATGCTGGATGCAGGTGTGTACCTGCTGGCGATGTCTCCCTTTGAGGCGCCTTTCGTCAGCATAGCTCATACGCCTGGAATAATGGAGCAGGCTTTGAATGCAGCAGTAAAGTCGTTAGCCAGCCTCTAGTCTTTATCATAATACATTTTTGTGGCCCGCATGATTTATCCAAACCCATCAAGGGCATTATTGAGGTCCGCGATGAGATCACCCACATCCTCAATGCCCACGGAATACCGGATGAGCCCCTCGGGGATGCCCATGGCTGTACGCTCCTGCGGCGTACATTCCACGTGGCTGGTGAGCGCGGGCGGGCCTGCAATGGTCTCCACCGCCCCCAGGTTCGCTGCGCGGTGGGCGAGCTGAAGTCTTGGAAGAAAGACCTTGAGGGCCTCGAAATCACCTTTCAGGATAAAGCTCAACACCCCGCCGAATCCGCTCATCTGCTTCTTGGCGATAGGGTGCTGGGGGTGGCTGATTAATCCCGGGTAAAAGACCCGGCTCACTGCAGGGTGTTTCTCCAGGTAGCGGGCAATGGCAAGGGCGCTTTCGTTCTGTCTTGCCACGCGCAGGTGCAGGGTTTTCATGCCGCGAAGCAGGAGGTAGGCTGCCATGGGGTCCAGGGCGGCGCCGTTGATCTCCCGGAAATGGTAGATCTTCTTTATCACGTTTTTCGGGCCGCACACGGCACCGCCCAAGGCATCTGCATGTCCGCCCAGGAACTTGGTGGCGCTGTGGATGACCAGGTCGGCGCCCAAAGTAAGCGGCTGCTGGTTGATGGGTGTGGCAAAGGTGTTGTCCACGACAACAATCGTCCCGGCATCATGGGCTGACTTTGCCAGGTGAGCGATGTCTATGACCTTCAGGGTGGGGTTTGTGGGTGTTTCGAGGTAAAGCACCTTGCAGCCTTTCTTCAGCTCGGCCTCGATCTGTTCGTGATCAGTGGTTTCACACAGCATTGCTTCAATATTGAACCTGGGGAGAAATTCGATGAAGAGCTTGCTCGTTCCACCGTAACTGTCCTTGATAGACACGAGCCTTTCTCCTGGGGACAGGAGCGCGAACAGGGTGTTGCTGATGGCCGCCATGCCGCTGGAAAAGGATGTAGCGGCCCCGGCTCCTTCCAGCAGGCGGACCTTTTGTTCAAATGCCTCCAGGGTGGGGTTGGTGTTACGGCTATAGATGTGGCCCTTCTCTAATCCCTTGCCCACTTGCAGCCACTGATCCATATCGTCGTACCCGAAGGAGACGCTCTGCACGATGGGCACCTGGGTGGGCCTGCCGGATGCACTCTTCTCCTCGCCCCCCCACACGGCAATGGTCCCTGCTCCAGGATTTTTCTTATCTTCCATACGCAAACGTCCCTTCCCATTATGATGGGCAAAACCTGCCTGTGCTGATCATCAATCAGGCGGATGACCCTGTCTTTTTGATTACGTACAAAGAAATACCGACCATGAGCACACCCATGCCCAGGCTTATCATGTCATGCCTATATATTCCGTAGATGAAGTCAATTACCCCAAACAGGGCAAAGAGCAAGGGGATTATCTTATTTTTTGGCAGGGCCATTATTTTAATGCCTCTCCTTCACGCAGTCTTTTGTGAGCTCAATGTCAGTACCCTGATTTTTTACCTGTGATTTCTGCAATATCGATTCCTATAACAAGGATTTTTTCCAGCGATTCATCAGAGAAGATGAAACTTCCTCTGTCGTACTGCTTCATGATGATACCAAGCGCTTTGTGCTTCATCTCCTTGTCTGTCACAAACGATGCGTCCCCATAGCCTATTACGCTTCGGTACCTCATGGAGAAAGAGCAGGGGTTATCCGCTTTTTTAACTTCCTGGTCAATATCGAACTCGAAGCAGACAGCATGGTTCTTCTCTAGGCAATTGATCTTTCTACCCTCTTGGGCGCAGTGAAGGTATATGGTATTGCCATCGTACCCGAAGCACATAGGTACGATGTACGGGATGCCGTCATCACACAGGCCTATGCGGCAGACCTGGGACCTTAAAATGATGTCATCTATCTGCGCCCTGTCTGTTATCTCCTTATCATGTCTTCTCATCATGCGTCTCCTGGTGGAGTAAGGTCTATTCCACTGTCCGATTCCGGCTCGCTCATGTACATCACGCACTGGGATTTTTTACCGTCGATCTTTATGGTGAGAGGGACATCGAGCTTTACATGCTTGAGATACGTCGTCTCATTTACCACCTGGAGCGAGGTGAGCCATTGCCAGTCAAGACGGTCATGGGACCCCTCGGTAACGGTCACGTATGGAACACCCAATGAGGTGATGTTCTGGAAGAAGTGTGAGCCCTGGGACGGATCAGCCTTGAGCAGTTTACCGCGTAGTTCCAATATCGCCCCCACGCCTGAGATGTGCCTCCACTGGACCGGGATGCCCAGCCACCGGTCAAATGAGCCCCACCTGCCCGGACCGATGAGGAGGTAGGGGAGCTTCTTCGTAATAAGCATTCCGTTGAGCCTGCCCACCTCCTCGGCGATCTCCGGTGTGGCCTCGATCTTGAAATCATCGGGCTTCACGAAGATGATGTCCGCTATGTCCTGCCGCTTGCCGTTGCCGAGTGCGAGGTTGGAGTTGCAGAATGCATTTAAGCGTTCCTTTTCCGTGATCTCCACTCCGAAGCGGTCTTCCTCGGTCACCATGGGGCGCACCTGGAGGAGGTAGAAGTCGCATGCGCCGGGTTTGTCTTTCTTGAGATTAACCGCGAACTCCATTTCAACAGCGCAGCCCATATTCTTGCGGGCAAGCTCCAGTATATCCGAGAGCATCTCAGGCAGGGGTATGCTCTTGTATTTCAGGATCTGGGAGAAGGTGATGATCTTACCGCCGGGGCCCTCGCTCGTGTCCCTTATCCGGTGTTCTGCCGCGTCATAGGTGCTTGCACATGAAACTACGGGGTACTCTTCGCGTGCATCGTAGATATCGCGTCTCTCAAGATGTGAATGCACCCCGAGGTGCGCGCCGGCGTCATGGTTCTTCATCTTAAGCGAATAGAAGAAGCGCTGGGAATTGGTTATCATGTCATCCACCGTGGAGAACTGGGGCAGGATCTCGGGATATTTAGGCGAGAACCTCAAGGATTTTCCACCCTCCACCACGGTTTTGCCGAAGCCGATGGCCATCTGCACGATCCCTTCTTCGGGCTTCATGTGCGAGACGGGATAGTAGTTGTGGGACTGGGCCACCCCGGAAATGGTAGGATAGTAATAGTCCCCATGCTCATCACCCACGAGCTGCTGGATGACCACTGCCATTGACTCATCCTTGGCCTGGCTGGCAGTGCTCTTTGCAAATGCCTTGGGGCTCTCGTAATAGGTGGATGCATACACCAGCTTGATGGCCACGATGAGGTCATCAAGCCGTTTTGCAAAATCCGGATGGTTGTTGGGGATCATGTAGGTCTCATACAGGCCTGCATAGGGCTGAAACTGGGCGTCTTCCAGCAGGCTCGATGAGCGCACGGAAAGGGGGTAGACTACCTGTTCAAGGTATGTCTGAAGATCCTCGACGATTTCTTGAGGCATCTTTGCGCTCATGAAGGCCTGCGCCACTTCCTCATCGGTATATCCCTCCGAGGCGAAGTGTTTAAGGTTGTTGACCTCGACGAATTCTTCGAAGATATCGGTGCCCAGTACGATAGTCTGGGGAATCTGGATGGTGCAGTGCCGGTACTTTTCTAAAAGGCTGATATCCTCCTGCAGCATGGACGACATGAACGCGAGGCCCCGTGCCTTTCCTCCCAGAGACCCCTGGCCGATCTTGGCGAAGTCCAGGAGGTCGATATTGAACTCCTTCCTGTTGAACTTGGCCACCACGCCTTTCTGCCGCCATTTCCGCACCATGTGTATAAGGGATATGATGTACTCCCTCATCTCTTGGGTGGATGCGAACGAAGAGCAGGACAGGTCTCTGATAGTGGAGGCAAGCGGGATTTCGGAGCGCATCATGAGCCAGTTGGCCATGTCCTTCTTTTCTATGTGATGGCACAGCGACGCATCCGGGATCTCGGCGAGCTTGTCCTCGAGCGTGCGCAGCTTGCTTGCCCGGCCCACTTCGGTTCCGTCGGGCTTATGGAACACAAATTCGCCGAAGCCCAAATGGGTGAGGAAGAACTCATGTATCTCATCCAAGAGCTTCGGTGAGTTCTTGTCGATGAACTCGGCCGGGATGCGGCCGGCCTTGGGCCGGTTCTCAGGCTCGGAGCTGAACAAGAGCAGGGGCAGATAGGGCATCTCCTGCCTGGCCCGGGAAAGCAGATCAACCCCTGCATTGCCGTATACTTTACCCTGCTTGGGAAAGCGCGTGTCCGAGATGATACCCAGCAGGTAGGGTTTGTACTTCTCGTAGAGATCAGAGGCCTCTTCGAAGGTCTGCGCAGAGAGGATCTTAGGCCTGGTGCGCATGATCAGCAGACGCTCCTCCTCGTTCACCCCAAGCTCCAGAACGGCCTGGATCTGGCGGACCACCTCCTTGTAGAAGATGGGGAGCAGCGTTGAATAGTAGAGCGGTGAATCTTCGACGAAGATGAGCACGCAAACCTGGGCATGTGTGGTATCATAATCGACGTTCAGTGCATCTTCCGTGCTTTTGATGATGGCAAGCAGGAGGTCGGCATTCCCCGACCAGATGAAGACCTTGTCGATCCCTTCGTAGAGAATGGCCTCATTCGAAGTCTGGATGCCTCTGAGGCTGTGCGCCAGCAGATAGACAGGCAGATTAGGCATCTTTTCTTTGATCCTTTTGCCCAGCGTGAAGGCATCCATATCCTCGAGGTTCGGCATGGAAAAGACCAGGTCGAACTTCTTCTCATCCAGGAGTTTGAGTGCATGCAGGGCGGATGATGTCCGCGTCACCCTGGGAGGCTGGGAGAGGTTAAGCCCGCTGTATTCGGAGATGATCCGGGAGGCCAGCGTGACGTCTTCTTCGATGATGAAGGCATCATAACGGCTCGAGATCAGCAGGATCTCGCGGACTTTTGCAGACATAAGCTCCAGAAAGACCTTAAAATTCAAGTGGTATTTACTGGATAGCTCACGCTCTTTCAGTTTCATGGAAACCCCCACAACCATGGTGCCGTCTTTAGGTTCATCATACAGCCATTGCAGAATCAAGCAAGAAATCCAAGGATGTTTTCTTTAGTCCATGGGCCTCCTCACGTATCAACATGATTTATCGCAGCGGTTCCTTAATCGAAAGGAACCGCCGCCCCATGCATTCATTCGTTTTACTTACACGATACCTTGAGCCATCATGGCATCGGCTACCTTCACGAAGCCTGCGATGTTGGCCCCGTTTACATAGTTTCCCGGAGAGCCGTATGTTGTAGAGGCATTAACACAGGCGCTGTGGATAGCCTTCATGATCATCCTTAAGCGGTTGTCCACTTCTTCCCTTGTCCAGTTGAGGCGCATGCTGTTCTGTGTCATTTCCAGTCCGGACACGGATACACCACCTGCATTCGCTGCCTTGCCCGGTCCATAAAGGATCTTCTGATCGAGGAAGATCTCAACACCGTCAGGTGTGGTGGGCATATTGGCGCCTTCACTCACGACATAGACACCGTTCTTGATCAAATTAGCCGCATCCTTGCCGTTGATCTCGTTCTGGGTGGCACTCGGGAAGGCGCAGTCGGCCTTGTGGTCCCACAGGGGGTTGAAATCCTGCGCCGGATCGATCGTGGTATAGAGCACACCCTTATATTTGTCGGCATATTCTTTGATACGGCCCCTGCGGATGTTTTTGAGCTCCATAATGAAAGCGAGTTTCTCTCTGTTGATGCCCGCCTCGTCGTAGATATATCCGTTGGAGTCAGACATAGTCACAGGCTTGCCGCCGAGGTCCAGGATCTTTTCCACGGTGTACTGTGCAACGTTGCCGGAGCCCGAGACGAGGCATGTCTTGCCTTCGAGGGTCTGATTTTTGGTCGAGAGCATTTCCGACGCAAAGTAGACCGAGCCGTAGCCGGTGGCCTCGGGCCTGATGAGGCTCCCGCCGAAATTCAGTCCTTTGCCGGTAAGAACACCCACAAACTCGTTCCTGAGCTTCTTATACATCCCGAACAGGTATCCGATCTCACGGGCACCCACACCGATATCACCGGCCGGGACATCGGTAAACTGGCCGACATGACGGAAGATCTCGCTCATGAAGCTGTGGCAGAACCTCATGACCTCGCGGTCGGACTTGCCCTTGGGATCGAAATTGGAGCCGCCCTTGCCGCCGCCCATGGGCAGGGTTGTGAGCGAGTTCTTGAATACCTGTTCAAAGGCCAGAAACTTGAGAATGGAGAGGTTAACGGAAGGATGGAACCTGAACCCGCCCTTGTAGGGGCCGATAGCGCTGTTCATCTGGATGCGGTAACCACGGTTCACCTGAACATCACCCTTGTCGTCCACCCAAGGTACACGGAATATGACCAACCGCTCCGGTTCCACCATCCGATCAAGTATCTTTTCCTTGCGGTATTCGGGGTGCTTGTCAAGAACCGGTTTCACTGATTTCACGACCTCAGTCACAGCCTGGAGAAATTCCTTTTCCCCGGGGTTGCAATCCTCACACTTCTTTAGAAAATCTTCCATGGCTTTTGAATCCTCCTTTTTTTGTCTCTCGTCCAAATATTTTATTTTTCATCCAGGACGTGTGCCGTTCTCTGCCAAGTCTGTTGGTAAAAAACTCTGCTCACAACCTTATGATGTAATACTCCTGAAAAATTGTATCTCTTTCTTCTACCTGTCTTTTTCCTGCCGGTTCGTGATGGAAGTGGGGGGTTCAATCCATCCATTCAGGGCGAATGGATGGATTGAACGATATGAAAAGGGGCTATGAGTATCTATCCAGTGCCATGATCACCTTCGTGTCTAGATTCCCAGGTATGCTTCCCGGATCTTGGGATTCTCCAGGAGTTCCTTACCTTTCCCTTCCATGACGATACGTCCGTGCTCCAGCACGTACCCGCGGTCCGACAGGCTCAGCGAGTGCTGCACATCCTGCTCCACCAGGAGAACGGTGGTCCCCTGGTCTGCGATCTTGCGGATTGTGGTGAAAATCTCCTTGATGAGGACCGGCGCCAGGCCCAGAGATGGTTCGTCCATCATGAGGATCTTGGGCATGGCCATCATGCCCCTGCCGATGGCTACCATCTGCTGCTCGCCGCCGGAGAGCGTTATGGCCTGCTGTTTTTCCCGCTCTTCGAGCCGGGGCAAGAGCTTATAGATGTCCTTGAGGGTATCCTGCAGGTGAGGGTAAGCCCGGGAGTTATGGGCCCCGACATCCAGGTTTTCTCGGACCGTCATGAGGCTGAAGAGCTTCCTCCCCTCAGGGACCTGGATGATGCCCCTTTCCACGATCTTTTCGGGACGCAGATGGTGGATGGGCTGGTTCTCGAAGATGATTTCCCCGGAGCGCACTCGCATGAGCCCGGATATAGTCCGGAGCATGGTCGACTTGCCTGCGCCGTTGGCACCGATGAGGCTGATGACCTCGCCTTCCTCGATGTGCATGGAGACATCGTAGATGACCTGCACATCGCCGTAGTAGCAATTGATGTTCTTGATCTCAAGCAGCGCCATAACTTTCCCCCAGGTATGCTTTGATGACCCGTTCGTCCTTCGAGACTTCCTGCGGTGTGCCGTCCATGATCTTCTTGCCGAACTGGATGACCGTGATCTTGTCGGATACCGACATGATGGCACGCATGATGTGCTCGATCATGAAGATAGTGACCCCGCTGTCACGGATTTTTCGGATCTCGTCCAGCGTCTCGTCCACCTCGTTGGGGCGCAAGCCCGCCATGCTCTCGTCCATGAGGAACATCTCGGGCTCGGTGGCCATGGCCCGGGCGATCTCAAGCCGCTTGCGGTCCGCAATGGTGAGGTTCTTGGCAAGGATATTCCACTTGTTGCCCAGCTGGAATCTCTTGAGGACCTCCATGGCCCTGTCCTTTGCCTCCGAGGTGTTTGCGGTATTGATGAATGCGCCGACCATGGTATTGTAGAGAACGGACTTGCTCTGGAACGGCTTCACGATCTGGAAGGTGCGGGCGATCTTTCGCTTGCAGACGTTCCAGGGCTTTGATCCCGTGATGTCTTCCCCCTTATAGAGGATGGTGCCAGAGGTCGGGGCGTACGTGCCTGCCACACAGTTGAACAGGGTCGACTTGCCTGCGCCGTTGGGTCCGATGAGGCCGTAGATCTGGCCCTTCTCTATCTTTATGCTTACTTCATCAACGGCCTTCAGTCCGCCGAAATGCTTGGATACGTTGTTGATCTCGAGATATGCCATGTTACGCCTTGACCTCCTTTCTTTCACCGCTCAGCTTGTCGAGGATCCAGTTGTAGAACCTTGTCAGCGGCTCCACCAGGCCCCTGGGCTGGAAGAGCATGACCAGGATCAGGACGAGCCCGTAGATCACCAGGTGGAGGCCCGGCAGGACCGCGCTCAGGTAGATCCGGGAGAATTCTCCCACAGGCCTCAAGAGGAGGGCCCCGATGACCGGGCCTGCGATGGTGCCGCGGCCGCCGATGAGTGCGATGAATGCGAGCTCGAAGGAGAAATCCAGGCTCAGGATCCCCTTGGGGAAGAAGTACAGGTTGAGCTGGGCGTAGAAGGTGCCGGCGAAAGCGGTTAAGAAGCAGCTGAGCGCCATGAACATCTCCTTGTACCTCGCCACGTTTATGCCCAAGGCCTGCGCAGCCTCGGGCTCCTCTCCGCCTGCGATAATGTAGTAGCCCGGCCTGATTCTTGAAACGAACCAGGTGATGAAGATCGCGATGCAGAGCAGGATCAGGATGATGTAGTAGTAGGGAAGCTTGTCCACGAACTGGTAGTTGAACAGGTTTTCCATAGGGGTTCCCACTTTGAGTGGGACACTAATCCCGCGGGGACCGTTGATCTCGAAGGGACCGATCTTCATGGTGTTCTCAACAAGCACCCGAACCCCTTCACCAAAGGCCATGGTGGACAACGCAAAGTACGCACCACGGAGCTTCAGTGTCGGTATGCCGATGATGAGGCCCACGATGGCTGCTATGATGCCACCCACGAACATCCCCAGCCAGGGGCTCAGGCCATAGGTCATGAACAGGACCGTGGAGGTATAAGCGCCGATCCCGACATAGGCGGAATGCCCCAGAGGCAATACCCCGGCAAAGCCGCCTACCAGGTTCCAGCAGGTGGTAAGGTAGGCGTAGAAGAACAACAGGATGAGGATCTGGAGGTAGGTGGGGCTCGTCATCCATAAAGGCAGCGTGAATACGACGCCGGCCAACACGATCTTCAGTATGGTATCGATGGTTTTTCTTTTTGACGAAGCATTCATCTTCGTTGTCTCCTTTCTTACCAATCCCTCTTTTCACCGAAGAGGCCGGCTGGCCTGATGAACAGCACCGCCAGGAACACCACATAGACGATGAGCTCGGTCCACGTGGAGGCCATGTACTGGGCGAACAGGGACTCGATGAGCCCAATAATTAGACCGCCGATGAGTGCCCCGGGGATGCTCCCCAGGCCGCCTAAGACCACGATGATGAAACACTTCACGTCGAAGACGACCCCCACCGAGGGAAACACATAATAGAATGGAATCAAGACGCATCCGACGATCCCTGCGATGGCGGCCCCTATGCCGAAGGCTATATTGTAGACACGGTACTGATTGATGCCCATGAGGCTTGCTGCATCCCGGTCAAGCGAAGCGGCCCTGATGGATTTTCCCATTTTGGTGTATTTGAGGAACCAGAGCAGGAGACCCGAGGTGACGATTGTCGTAATCAATCCATAGGTCTGCGCTTTGGGAAAGATGTAGTCGCCTAACATGAAGATCTGTCCGGACATGCTCGTCTGCACAACCCGATACTGGGCGCCAAAAGACATGAGGGCCAGATTATCAAGGATATACCACACACCGGTGGTCACGATGATGACCTCGGTGGGCTCGCGCACATCCCGCTGGGCCTCGAGGATCGGCTTGATCACGATGCCCTGCAGCGCATACCCGAAGATAAAGAGCATGGGGACAACCAGGATTAAGGCGGCATAGGGATGCCATCCCGTCAGCATTACGATCCAGTATGCGGCGAACATGCCCACCATCAGGAGAGACCCGTGGGCGAAGTTGATGACCTTGATGACCCCGAATACGAGCGTGAGGCCAAGCGCTGCGAGACCATAGTAAGAGCCTGTCAAGATCCCGTTGATAATTGCTTGAATAATAACGTCCATGGTGACCTCGTTTTTATTGGGTCGCGGGAGGCCGGGCTCCTTGAATGGGCCCGGCTTCTCCACGATCACTCCTTTGAGATATTCTTTCCTTTCACTTCAACTTAGATCATTTCCTTACGGCATGGGGAATACAGCCTTGAAGCCTTTCCGTGCTGCATCCATCGGCCATACCGTCACACGCTCCATGGTGCCCTTGACATTGCGGAACTGGACCAGGACGATGCCTGCTTCCTTGTTCTGTCCGGTCTGGTCAAATCCCACACACTTGTAGGAGAGGATGTTGATGCCCAACGGGGCCTTGGGTCCTTGGCAGAGATTTGTGGCTGCCAGGGCGTCCCTGATCTTCTTCGGATCAGCGGATTTTGCACGCTCGAGGGCATCAGCGATCACATAGACCGATGCAAAGGCATCGACGGACTCACCGGCCAAGTCATAACCATTGCGTTTTTTAAACTCGGCATTGAGCTTCGGGATTTCCGGCCTGCCAAGGTCTGTCTCCCACTCCACCACATCGAACATGTACTCGCAGTTCTTTGCGGTGTTCTTCCGGAACATGGGGTCGGCATGGCCGCCGCCTGTGCCGATAATGGCCTTTGCCTTCACCTTCATGGTAGCCATGGTGTTGGTGAGCAGGATGGCGTCAGCCGCATTGCTGGTTAAAAGGATGACATCGGGCTTCGCGTTCTTGATCTTCAGGGCCACGGGTGTCAGGTCTGAAGCCGTGCTGGGATAGGGCTCATCGAGGACGACCTTGTAGCCGTACTGCTTGGCGAGTATATCCCACTGCTTCTGCATGCCGGTGCCCCAATCCCCGTTCTCATAGACAAAGGCTATGGTCTCGAGTTTTGTTCCATGTGCCTTCTTCATGTCCTCAAGGAAGCGGAACTGGTCGCGGGCCCACCAGCTGTCTTTTGCAGCGATGCGGAAGGTGTACTTGAAGCCGCGCTCCGTGATCTTGTCTGCTACAGACACGGGGACCAAGAACGGAACCTGATAGCGCTCTGCAACCTGGGTGGACGGATAGGTGACGGCCGAGTTCCAGCAGCCGGAGATGAGGCTGACCTTATCGGTGTTGATGAGTTGTTCCGCAGCGGATACGCCCACGGTCGGATCGCCCTTGCTGTCCGTGAAGATATTCACGAGCTTTGCGCCGCCCAGTGACTTGATGCCGCCGGCCTTGTTGATCATCTCGGTGGCCAGTTCGATTGCCTTCTGATTCTGGATGCCCACTGATGCTGAAGGGCCTGACAGCGGCAGGATGTTGCCGATTTTGATCTCCTTTTCGCCTGCTGCCTGCACCGGTGTCCCTGCCATGAACACCAGCGAGCATGCAAAGGCGAAAACCATGATACTCAGATAATTACGCCAGAAAGTCCTCTTGTTCATATAACTCCCCCTTTAGTTTTGTTTGTACTCATTCCCCTTATGGGGACACTTACTTCTTTAGTATAGTAGCCGTAAAAAGGGCAGGTTCAATATGCGCCCTCGTTATTTCTTCTTTTTCAGTGAAGCAAACGCGTCATCGAGGATGGATACGCCTTTCTCCACCTGTTTTTCTGTGATGACGAGCGGCATCATGGTGCGGATGACGTTGCTGTACTGGCCGCAGGAGAGAATGTTCAATCCCTTCTCAAAGGCATATTTCACCACGGCTGCGGTTTCATCAGGGGCAGGCTCCTTGGTCTTACGGTCTTTCACCAGCTCCAGGGCCAGCATGGGGCCCAGGCCCCTCACGTCGCCGATGATCTCATGCTTGGCCTTGAGCTCGTTGAAATATTTCCTGAGCTTCTTGCCCAGCTTTTCACCCTTGTCGAGCAGCTTCTCTTCTTCGTACACTTCGAGGACCGCAAGGGCTGCAGCACAGCACACCGGGTTGCCGCCGTAGGTGCCGCCGATGCCGCCCGCATGCACCGAATCCATGATATCCTGCTTTCCGACAACGGCACTCAGAGGCAACCCTGCTGCAAGACTCTTGGCAACGGTGATCAGGTCGGGCTCCACGCCCCAGTGCTCGATGGCGAACATCTGCTTACCGGTTCTGCCCATGCCGGACTGGATTTCGTCGGCTATGAAGAGGATGCCGTTGTCCTTGCAGATCTTGGCGAGCTTGGGAAAATATTCCTTGGGCGGTGTGAT
>Ga0326727_10017337_pt1 | contig 14969 bp, 22 predicted proteins | sample MB2enrmetagenome_FD_207643 | JGI IMG/M metagenome (GOLD analysis project Ga0326727, IMG submission 207643) | Lab enriched peat soil microbial communities from McLean, Ithaca, NY, United States - MB29MY | ecosystem: Environmental > Terrestrial > Soil > Wetlands > Peat | place: USA: New York... | reverse complement strand
TAACATCCTCATATCATAAAATATTTTTTATGTGATGCAATTTTTTGATGGGTGCCCCACGGTGGGTCAAAACAAGCAGGGCAGGGCCCGGAACGCTCCACGTTTCGTGGAACGGGCTTTAATGTTTCATTCCAAGGCCCCGTCTGCCCGGGGGCCCGGCCGGTTTCGGTTCAGGGACTGGTCATTGTAAGAAGCTAGTATAATCAACAGGTTACAAAAAATAGCCGCAGGGGTGTCGCCCCTGGCACGGTTCTTTCATTATCGTAAGTCAAACAGACCAAAAGAGGAGGACACGGATCATGAAAAGGACACTTTCAACGATAGTCGTAGCGGCCATGGTGGTGCTTCTGACCGCCACCTTCAGCTTTGCCGAACTGACGGCCACCGGGGCGGGGAACTTTCCTTACTTCCAGCTGGGCTGCCTGATCGTGGGCGGGTTGATCATCATCTCCCTGAAGCAGAAGTATGCGCAGCTTTACACCAATGAGGCGGTGGGTGCCTTTGCCCTTTACGCCGCGCTGGTTGCCCTGTTCACGTCGCCGGTCATTGAGATGGTGAAGGGCCTGGTGAGCTGATCCTCGGGGATATGGTGAAGGAGGAAGGGGCCATGATACCGGCACCGCATGTCAAGCGATACGACCTGACGACCTATTCGGGCATTTTGATGCTCAGCGCCTGGGGTTTTACGATAGTGATCGCCTCCTTTGTCTTCCTGTACGTGGGGTACCTGCTGGACAGGCTTCTGGGCACCTCCCCCAACTTCATGTTCGGCCTGTTCTTCCTGGCCTTGTTCACCAGCATCGGGAAGCTCTACCAGGAAGCCTGGCACAAGAAAGAGGACGTTTAATAGCAGGGTTACCTGTCATCACTGCATGATCCGCAGTTCCCTCCCAGCCCCCTGATGCCGATACGGTAACAGGGGGCTTCCTTTTTTTATAAAAAAATATAAGGATCACGCATTTAATTTTCGTTATTCCCCTCTGAGTTTTCCTTTTGCGTGTCCTGCAGTTCCTTCATGTGGTTATCATTGATTGCCTTTAGGCGTTTGGTGCTTTTCTTCTGAATCTCCAACAACCCTCCCGGATCATATCTCATCGTCGAATCATTTTGCTTTTGTTCTTTATTCATGCCGGTATTATCATCGCCTTTACCGCAGGATGAAAAAAGTACGGTAAGCAATAAAACGATGACTAGCCACTTCCATGTTTTTCGTTTCATAATCCCTACCTTGATGCTGAAGATTTTTTGCCCTGATGGCGGTCGCATGTCCAGGTCTCCCTTTTTAAAGGAGTGGAAACCACAGATTTTTGTGAACTCCAGTGGGTCGAAAAACTTATTTTTTCTTTTTGTCCCAAATCAAGGGCTTCGGGCTGGACATGCTGAAAAGTTCGATGTGGTATGGCTTCACAATGCCAACACAAAAATTTGGGTCATCGGGACCGCTGAAATACTTTTTATGAAAATCGAGCCACATTTCTTTGCGCAAGTCTTTATTCTTCGATATCTTCGCCTTTCCCTGTATTTGCAGATATTGACTGGCCGTTTTTAAGTCCGATACACCGCAGGTAATATGAACTTCCGCGTTATTTTTAATTTGTGCCACCTTTCGGGACTTCCATGAGGTTGTAAATTTCATGGTCAGGTCCTTTTGGCCAACCATCATGACGTAACGTACCCATGGTTTGCCGTCTTCTGTAACCGTAGACATAGAAGTGATCTGGTAATCTTTGATCATTCTGTAAATTTTTTCTTTGAGATCTGGCATGATTTTTACTCCTTTCTTGTTCGGTTGACGGTTCTTCAAGATCGTCGTCCAGGTGACGTTTCAATTTGTCTTACCTTATTTAAATCTGCTTGTTAATATGATTATTTTGGTCCTCCGGTTTTTTAATGTCCATTGGTTTGTTCTGAGTTAGATCATCCTTCAGATTTATATCAATCTTGCTCATTGCTCTCTTAAATTCTCTAATTGCCTTGCCAATAGCTGATCCCATTTCCTGCATTTTCCCTGGCCCGAACAAAATCAGGATGATGATCAGGATTACCAGTATATGAAAAGGTTGAAAAAGTCCTTCAAGCATTTTTCCTTCCCCCTATTTGCCAACCTCATATTTCTGTGAATGTTCCTTATGCTTCATCCAGTTATCACAATACAGCTTTGCCAATTCCCTGTTCTCAATGATCAGTAAATTTTCGGCGTTATTCTTCTCTGCAGCTGTCGTGAAGTTGAAGCTCCCCGTTATCACAGTTTCTCTGTCGATGATGATGACCTTATTGTGTGCAATGGCATGCATGTAGTCTATGTAGGTTGGTATACCCGAATGGGAAGTGTAGTCTGCAGCACTGTATTTTGTCGACAGGTTGGATTTGTCAAGGATAATTTCGACCTGAAGCCCGCTTTTCTGTGCCCTTGCGATGGCCGCTGCTATCTCTCTGGATGTGAAGCTATATGCTTGGATCAGTACTTCTGATTTGGCACTGTCTATTTGGTCCACAATAGCCTTGGTGCAACCACCGTAGGGAGAAAAGTAAACTTGAATGGGTGTGTTATTGAGTATCAGGTCTGTCGCCTGAATTGTGTGCGGTAAACAGACAACAAAAAGAAAAGATAGTGAAAAATAAGTAGCTAAAATAGTTCTTCTCATCATGGCAATGGTTCTCCTTTGTTGCTTAGTGAGGAACAATATATACGAATTAAGATATACCGCCATTGATTTGTAGCCCTGATCATACTCTATTATGTATTTTTTAACATCGTTCACTCTGGATAACTGTGGATAAGCGAAAAGGGCGGGACTGCGAAAATTAATGTGCTGGTTTTTTCGTATCTCATTTTTTAAGATTGATTAACCGCTCAGAATTGTTAAATTCATGCATCCACCAGGATCATTTTTGTTTATTTTTTCTGTGAGGCACCTTCGCGAACGTTCGGGAAATACTGCAAGAGAAAATGAATGAAGGCCGTCGGTTTTTCCAGTGTAATGACAACCATTCGATGGGGGAAGGAAAGTACCACCGAATTGTCTATATCTGTTCCAAAGAGACGAAATCGACCAAGTATTTTGTTTTCATAGATTCCCGTGAATGAATAGAGCCCGGCATTGCCAAAAATCCTTTTGGAACATTTTACTGAGACAGGATCATGATGGACATATTTTAGATCTTCGAGTGAAACATCAGTCGACCACAACAATCTGCAGATCCTTAGTTTTCTGCCATCTACTTCATAACCCTTCACAAGAAACAGAACGCTTACCAACAGAATCAGAGGAGGGATACATGCCACGAATAGACCAAACATATGAGTAAAGCCACCCAGCGGAACAGTTTTTACAGCTCCATAGGAAACCGCTATCACAAGAAAAGTCCCTAATTTAGAGGATTCTTTCAGGGATCTCGGCCATGGTGCAGATGGGAAGTAGTGCATTGCGTATACCCTTTTCTAATAAGGCTGAAAGATGTTTAGAGCGATCGATCTTCGTTCAGCAGGAATGGTTTGCCTCTTGCTGCAGTAAATCTCTTCTCGCTTTCGATCTTAGGTATCTTGCCATTCTGCCTCATTCCTCGCCGGGTGCGCTATGATCCGACCCATGCTGCCTTGTCTTTTCCCGTGCCTTGGCTACATGATCCTTGCACTCTTTTGAGAGCTGATCTGTATTGTTCTTAAGACAGGCCCATAACCGACCGCCGTCTGGCTTGATGTCCTTGCAGAACTTCTCAATGTCGGCCTTGCACATACCTCTATCACTTTTGGGCATTGCTTTCTTCTCCTAATCCTGTGAAATTTCTGTCGCTGCCGATAAGAATATAATCATTGCCGCACAGATCATGATGGAAAGTTTTTAATAGGCCTGCTTTCTTGAGGGCTTGATTAGGCAGTCCGAATTTTACGCATTCACACTTAAAATTTATATTCTATGATGCGTAATGTCAAACGTAGATTGTAAATCGCTTTTCCTCTATGGCCTCCAGTGATCGGTAAAACGATCTCTTTCAACTTCAAATTTAGCAATATGCGGAAGATTAAAATTCCTTGCACTCATTCAATGCGTCATATGGTTCTTACGCTCCTATGATCAATACCCATTTTTTCCAAATGGTGAGGTACGGTCCATGGGGTATGGTTTGGCACCCTTCATAAAAGTACAAATCCAATGGTGGGCTGGAGCAAAGCCATGCTGAATATGAAAACCCCTGCACGCTGATTTGGCTTGATCCAGTTAATGGGGCATGTCCGTGCCATGTCTTTGAGGTCTGTTGATATTCTTCCCTTGACAAGCCGATCGTATCGAAATATCAGTTTCATGCATCACAAAAAAATAATGTCCTTCTGGTCCCCAGTTTCCTGATGGTGTTATGGAAATCTCAATTATTCTTGCCCATCCCGATAAAAATAGCTTTAACCATGCCATTGCTAAAATGGCGCTTCAAACCCTTGTCAAATTAGGTCATGTGGTCAACTTTCATGACCTCTATGACGAGAAGTTCAATCCGATCCTCCCCTGTGAGGAATTTTCCAGGGAAGCCTCTCTGGACCCCTTGACGTTAAACCATTGCCGTGAAATAGCCAGGGCCTGTGGCATTATCATTGTGCATCCCAATTGGTGGGGTCAGCCACCAGCAATGCTAAAAGGTTGGTTGGACAGGGTAATGCGTTCTGGTTTGGCCTATAAATTTGCCGAGGGTGACAGCGGAGCCGGAATTCCAATCGGATTATTAAGCGCAAAAGCAGCCTTGGTGTTCAATACATCAAATACCCTAAAACAGAGGGAACAGCAAGTTTTTAGAGATCCTCTTGAAACACTTTGGAAGAACTGTGTTTTTGAGCTGTGCGGCATCAGACTATTTCATCGAAGGATGTTTGAAGTCATTGTGACGAGTACCCCAGAGCAAAGGCAATCCTGGTTGACCGAGGTACGGGAAACCGTTACTCATCATTTCCCAGAGCGAAGCGATGCTTGTTCTCGAGTGTAATGTATGATTCGGAAATGTACGGAACACGATATGGGGTCCATCTTTGAGATTATCAACGATGCGGCACAAGCATATAAAGGTGTGATTCCTGAGGACAGATGGCAGGAGCCATATATGTCTCTGGAGCATCTGATACGGGAGATTGATCAAGGTGTTTGCTTTTGGGGATATGAAGAGGATGGAAATTTAATGGGCGTCATGGGGATACAGGACAAGGGTGAAGTTACGCTTATCCGTCATTCATATGTTAGGACTCGATTAAGGAATCGGGGAATTGGGACCATGCTGTTAAAATTTCTCGAGGCAATGACCGAAAAACCAATTCTTATTGGAACGTGGGCCGATGCGATTTGGGCCGTCAGGTTTTACGAGAAAAACGGGTGTCGTCTCGTTTCAACAGAGGACAAAAATCGGTTACTCGGGAAATATTGGATCATCCCGGAACGGCAGGTTGAAACGTCGGTCGTTCTTGCGGGTGGATGGAGGGAGAAAGTAAAATGACAGCTCTCGGTAAACTGCTTGTGCATTATGTGCTGAGTGGCGGCGCTAAGGCCGCCGGTATTGCTACTTGCCAGACCCTGGAAGGGGGACCTCCCTCGGCGGATTTGACTTACGTGTTACCGGATGCACGTTCTGCTGTGGTGTTCGCTGTCCCCTTGAATCAATCACATATTGAACCCTATCTTGCCAAGAAAGACCGCCGCTCTCACGAAAAGGACAATATTGCTGTTAATCTTGTTGCCAGTGGCATGGCCCTAGAGTTGTCCAATTACCTGAAACAGCATAGTTACCCTGCCGTTCCATTGGCGGCTAATCAGGTTTATCGAAGTGACACACCCCATGGGCGATTTGACATGATGCCCGATATCTCCCTGAGGTACTTGGCCGTGCGAGCTGGTGTAAGGTATCTTGGCTTATCAGGCAACGTTATCACCAAACGAGAGGGGGCGGCCATCATCCTCGGAGCCGTCGTGACAGCGGCTGATATGGAACCTACAGAACCCCTGCCCGATTCTGAAAATTACTGTAATGGGTGTAAACTTTGTGTGGCTTCTTGCATGTCGGGCCTTATGGATCCTGACAAAATGACCCATGTATCACTTGGGGGACAAACATTTTCATACAGTGCAAGGCGTTTTTATATGCGATGCGAGTATGTTTGTGGGGGGTTCACGGGCCTTCATTCCTCGGGTAAATGGTCGACTTGGTCACCGGGTCGGTTTCGCATTCCTGAAAAGGATCGGGATTTTGTTAATGCGTTAAAGGTTGCTGCGCAGTCCTACTATCGTTGGCCGGACATGGGCGGCGGGTTCTATCAGGTCCTCATGCAGGGCAAGCTTTATCTGACATGCGGCAACTGTCAGCTTATTTGTCACCCGGACAAGGAAGAAAGGAAGCGTCGCTACGGTCTTCTTACAAAAAGTGGCGTCGTTATTCAGAGTCCTGATGGTTCACTCAAGGCGGTTTCCCCGGAAAAGGCCAGGAATTATATCTCGGACATGGCCCCGGAGGTCAGGTCACTATACGAATGAGATTTACCAGCTAGGACGTAACCCCCTTTATAATCGTTACAAATGAGCGATCACAAAAATCACATATGATTTTTTATAAGTGGGGGGAAACTATTGTAGGATGGAGTTTATGGATGAATACCAGAAAGAAAGAAGAAAACTATTGCGGAGAGAAATAAATCTTGAGGGTCACTATTGGAAGCATTCTTCTCATGATGTCTTGGGAAAAATAGAAAGGGCGGTGGTGATAAATTTATCAGCTGGCGGCTGTCGGTTATCTGTTTCCGGCGATCATGATCTTCATCTCAATGATTCCATAGCACTGGCCTTCAGACTTGACAACGCCGAGCGCACCAAAATTCAGAAGGAGGCGGTGGTTTCCAGTGTTGATGGACGTGACATAAGTTGTAAATTTTCATCCGAGTTTAACAAGGATATCTGGCTGTATATACAGGGCGACAAACAGCCCAAATGATCCCAAGGGGATTCTCTGGTGAATGACAAGCGCCGATATCAGCGTTACGCTGTTGATAACAAAGGAAATATAACGTCCGGGGCCGAGATTATTGTGGGGGGCGGATTGGTACGGTTAGTGGATTTCTCGCTGAGTGGCCTGTGTGTTCTTTCAAAATTGCCCTTCTCACTAGATAAGGCCGTAAGTATCTCGGTCGAATTTGAGAACCGGGGAGAAATAGACTTGATTGGCAAGATCACCCGGGTGGAGCAGGAAGGGGATATGTGGCTCATCGCCATAGACTTGACAGAAGCCTATAAGCTGGACACCCTTAAGAAAGTATAAAAGATGGAACCAGCCCTGTACAAATCATTCCGGTCATATTTTCCTCTCTTTAACTTCCTTATTCCGAATCTTCCTGAAGCGTCTGGCATTGGAAAACTCTACTTGCCTGCATATAAGGCAGGAGAGATAAGATTAGGTGATGATACAGGATAGATGACACTTCATCCGATCAGCCATGGATACTGCGTCACGGGTTTTGTGTTTCACCTATACTTCTTTGGGACCCGGATGATATTTCTGAAATCCGATGACTCTTAACAACATCCGTGTCATCAAAAAGGATACTCAATTGATTGATGTATGTTGTTTTCCCATTATATAATATAATCTTCGCTTCGCTTTCTTCAGTCCATTCATAGAAGAACATCTTTCCATTATCAATTGTCTTGGTTGGGGCTCCAAACTCGAGCAGAACTTCCTGTTTTGTTGTCTTGCCGTCAATAATACTCTGGGAAACCCTACTTTCGCTGATCGATACTCCCTGTTTGATTGATTTGTATCCGCAGGCGGAGACCATTAATAACACGATGCAGAAGGTAAATATCGTATTGGGATAACCTTTTGTTTTCATAACTATGATTTTACATGAATTCACATTTATATGAGAAAAGAATACATGGTTTTCCTGTAAGTCAGCAATAGAGATAATTCATCCATGTGTCAATGAAAATTATTTTATTCTCAAGGCTGTCAATATGGAAATGGATTTTTGAAAATCTGTGGATCAATTGAATCAATCCATACCGTTCACTTATGTAATCAAGTTCATGAAGAGGATTCTGTCGTCAAAGAGCAAAATCGGTTGTGATCTTCCTGTCGAATTATCGACACAAGAGACATGAAGTCGCGGTTTTAGAGACCGTTTTAATATAGAAGCGGCGGAAGGTTGCAAGGGGAATTCCGCCCTCCAAACCTGTCGTGCACAAATTCGGGCTCTTTTTCTGATTTACCACCATACCTTTTTCAATACTTGCCGTTTAGCAGCTAATAATCTCTTACTTGTGATCAAATAAAGTCAGATACTTACCGTACCCTTCTTTTATAAGATCCTCCTTCGGTATAAATCGCAGCGCTGCCGAGTTCATGCAATAGCGGAGGCCGGTAGGTTTCGGACCGTCGTCAAAAACGTGTCCGAGATGAGAGTTTGCATGTCTGCTTCGCACTTCAGTGCGCGTCACGAAGAAACTGTGGTCCACCTTTTGAGCGATATTACTAGGTTCCAGAGGTCTGGTAAAGCTTGGCCATCCTGTCCCTGACTCGTACTTGTCTAATGAGCTGAATAAAGGTTCTCCCGAAACGACATCCACATAAATGCCTGGTCTTTTGTTGTTCCAGTAAGCATTATGAAACGCCGGTTCCGTTCCGTTCTTTTGTGTCACTTCATACTGCAGCGGTGTCAACGTCTTCCTGAGCGTTACGTCATCAGGCTTTTTGTACAAGTCATGGGACAACCCACTGAGCTCATTTTTGTTATCTCCCCATATCTTGTCGATGAATTCGTCTCTTCCGGATCTGTAGCGATAATACTTGTAGCGAATTGGATTCTTCTTATAATAATCTTGGTGATACTCCTCAGCGGGGTAGAATTTGTTAAATTTGATGATCTCCGTGACAATTGGTCCCTTGAAACGATGCAACTTTCCGAGCTCCTCTTTCGATTTTTCCGCTATTTTTTTCTGCTCCTCATTGTGGTAAAAGATTGCACTCCGGTATTGTGGACCGCGGTCCACAAATTGGCCTCCATCATCTGTGGGATTGATATGCTTCCACAAAACGTCCAGTAATTGCTTGTAAGTTATAACTGATGGATCAAAGGTCACCTGCACGGCCTCAATGTACCCCATTTCGGCATACGATTCGTATGTCGGATTGGCTCCCGTACCGCCCGTATAGCCAGAGATAACCTTGACAATTCCTGGAACCTTCTCGAAGTCGGCCTGGACACACCAGAAGCATCCGCCCGCTAGGGTTGCCGTCTGATAATGCGAATTTGTCATATTCATTTTATTGGATCCCCCTCCCTGCTCACTCTGCCCATTCTGACACACCAGCAATATGAATAATGGTAGCAAAATTAGCATTCTTTTCATCATATCCCCCTCCTCAAAGGAATGGTATCGTGCATCTTAAATTAGCCACGATTCATCCGTTGTCAAACTGGATGACGGCCCATCCATCAATAAAAATCGCATATGAATTGCAACCAAAGCCTTTAAAACTGTCTTTACGCGGTTATCGTATGGGCGGGTTCAAGGGCTGGGATTAGTGTGCGGCAAAGTTCTATAACCCGAAGGCGCTACCACGGATAGGACCGATCTTTACGTTACGTGGGACAACGCTATCCAAAAAATTTAATCATTGAGAGCTTGGGTAGGACTTGAGACGCCCCTTCATTTGCCGTGATGGCGATTGCGGGATCACATTTACTAACTTGGCCCACTAAGCAAGACGGGGGAAGGAATCGATACTATGCTTGAGGCGCACCGTCAGGTCAAATCATGTGCAGGGCAGATTATGACAGTCCGTCAATAAGCAATATGGCCAATCTTGTTGCTTCTTCAACAAAGCCCCTGCACTGCTCCCTTTTGTTTTCTGAAAGGAATCTCAACAGACCTTCTTCCGTTCCCAGATCAATACCTGTAAGTTGTTTGCAATTTGTCGAACCAAACTTGCTTCCAAACATTCCTATCAGTTTCTGAACGGCAGCATAGCATTGATCTATTTGCTCTTTTGGTGAACTTCTGCCGAAGAACAAGCTTAGGGCCATGATGGCGCCACTGACTGCTCCGCAAATTCCGCTTGTTCTGGCAATCCCGCCGCAAAAACCCGAACTGATTTTGGGAATGATGTCTGACCGGATATTTTTACTTTCTGTCACGGAAAGCAGAACGCTTTCAGCTCAGAAGTAGCCCAATCTGAAAAGTTCTCCGCTGCGTTTGGATGTATCATCCGTCATGTTGGCTCTCCCCTGATCCAAATTTCACACGGCGCTTTACGGACCTACCTGGATCAAAAGCGGTTTTCATTAAGGTTTAACAGTAACAACCTCTCAAACTTCTAAAATCCATTAAAAGAATATTTCAGGAAACAGGTACCGTTGGTGGCATTTACAACGTTTCACAATTTCACTGCGTGAGATTAAAAAGTACCTGTGGAAACACTATGTATGCGTTTTACCATGAGATGATGGTCAAATGCTCATACGATATAGAATGAGCCCAAGGGTATCAGCCGCGGTAAGACGCCCTATCGCGCCAGTACTGTATGATGCAACGACGATTTTCCCTTCCGGGTTGATCACGAAACCCGTTGCATGCACGAAATTCTTCTTGTCATCAAAGAAGGCACCCGTTGCTTCTGATACTTCTTGTGCGTTGAGCCCCCATCCCAATGTGAATGATAGTTTTGCCTCCTCTTTCATTTTGTGTGCATTTTCCAGGGTATCGGAAGATGCAGCCATAATTTGAATGTTCAGTTTATTAAACTCCCCGATCCTGCCCTCAAAGTCAACCACCTGTTGACGACAGAATGCTCACCAATGGCCGCGAAGCATGACAAAAACAGTCCATTTGTTGCCAAACTCCCGCGGTAAGGCTATCTTAGTTCCCTCCGTCGAGTTAAATTCAAACGCTGGAAAAATTTCCCCAGTATCAAGAATTCTTCCCTGTGATCGTGCCATCTGATTTTCCTCCATTTCATTGAAATAAAAACCGCTGCTCAGAAATGTCAGACCCCTCCAATATTTGAAAGCCCAGAGAATAAAGATACATTGCCCCGTTGGTTTTCGCTGGCAATTATGGTCTGTGGCATGTAGTGAATGATCATCATGTCTTGATTTGTTTCCTCATCCACGCCTCGATATCTTCGGCCACTTTTTGCCAACCTGGCTCCAAGATGATTGAATGTGCATGGTCCGCATATTCTTTGTAAGCGCTGACCATCTTGTACTTGTTGGCTACGTTTTTCACAACCGATGCCGGTGTGATCCTATCTTGCGATCCTGCAATGACGAGGACCGGGCAGGTTACTTTCGACGCATCAACGTTCGTTGCCCGGCTGGGATCGAATAGCCAAAATCCGATCTCGGAGGCTGCTCTGCCTGACTCGTAAACCATTTTGTTGTATTCAGCTCGTTGCACATCAGGAGGAAGAAGGTGCATCATGGAGTATACGCTTGCATCAAAGGAAAGACGCATGGGCTTTTTCCAGAAGCCGGGTTTTATCATGACGCCGAAGAAACTCTTGACGACGGATGGCTTCAGCGCAAGTATGCCCCGGGGCGAGGCGGGAGTGATTATGACCGCCGTCTTCGCTAGACTACGACTTGCCAGAATCTGTGTAAGGAGTCCTCCCATGGAGTGGCCCATGATGATTGGCTTGTCATCCAGTTTTCGGATTTTCCCTTCGAGGTCATTCGCATAATCGAGGATGCTGGTTTTGCCCAATCGGGAGTCAGGGAGCGATTTCGGATCCATGTCATGATATCTGAGGGTTGCTGGAATACAGCGGTAGCCTTTGTCTCCGAAGAATTTGACGTAATTTGTCCAGTACCAGCCACCAGCCCACATACCGTGGATCATAAAAATTGTCTCAGGCATGATTTTCCTCCTTCTTAAAGAGAAGATAACGTGCATTCAAAAGCTGCGTCTTCATTGTTTAACGGGCTTTAATAATCAGTCCTTCATAGTAAAGACTGACACATGGTCAAGGCTTTATGAGAACCTTTTGTGGTACTTTGATGTAATGCTTTTTAATATCTTGATATCCGTGAGAAATCTACTTAAAATATGAAAGATACTTACGATTTTGATTTGTGCTAGCGGCGAAGAAAGATGGGGCCTGTGCGGCCCGCCTCGTTGTGATTTGCGGCGTATAGGTGGGGCATGGGTAACCGGTTCATTTCATAGTGATGCCAATGCCTGCATGGCACGAATCTCTCATGGCGTTAATTATTTTTTTGTCGGCAAAAGCCAAATAAGTAGTTGGAAGCCTTTATATTTATTAATCCCTTGAATTTATTTGATTTTTTTATATGCGTAATCCTTGAGCAATGAGGTACAATGTACCATTCTCCATAGACTTACCATAATTGTCCACAGTGTTGTTCACAAACATTTCCACAGCTTTGTTGATTGATCAACAAGGTGCTGTAATCAATGGTAGAATACCTCTTTATCAGTACGGTACCAATAAACGTGACCCATTTGCCATGATAAAATATGGTTGTCACTAAGAGGATCCTTTCTACTGATTCTTGCACAAATTTGGATGCTCAGAATTGAAACCAGATGATAGCATGCCAAGTCAGGGACTTCCAATCCAGCCCGCATTTCGCTGAGTTTTATGATGTTGTTCTCATTTAAGGGCCTTTTGCCCGCGGGCGTTTCACAAGTGAGCCCCGCTCCACCTTTGTTAAAGCGGTTGATCGTGTCCGTTCCGCGATAGCTTTACCCTTGCAGGATTCTTTCGTGATAACAGAAATCACGGGTAATGTATTGTGCTCAGTATTTCATTGACATACAGGATCATCCCTCCCTATACTTCCTCCGTAAATGCCAATGCCTTATCGAGGAGTTAAACCATGATTAGGAAGTTCAACGGCAAGAGTCCCCGAATAGCATCTTCCGCGTTCGTGAGTGAGACTGCCTATATCGCGGGCGATGTTGAAATTGGTGAAAATTCCAACATTTGGCCGGGAGCGGTCATTAGGGGAGACCTTGGTAAGATAACCATAGGTAGCAATACGAGCATCGAGGATAATTGCGTGGTTCACAGCGCAACGGATATGATAATCGGGGACAATACGATCGTGGGACACGGGGCTGTTCTTCATTGCAAGAATGTCGGCAATAACGTTCTGATAGGTAACAACGCTACCGTCCTTGATAACGCTGAAATCGGGGATTATTGCATTGTCGCCGCTGGCTCTGTCGTTGCGCCAGACACTAAGATACCAGCAGAATCGCTTGCCTTGGGTGTGCCTGCCCAAGTGAAAGGCAAGCTATCTCAAAAACAGAAAGACTATATAAACATAAGTCCTGCATTCAATCTTAAACTAGCTGAGAAATATAAACGGCAGGGACTTTGAGGGGTCCGAATATTTCACATTTACTTCACAGTAAAAACAAGCAACGGGCAAGAAAGGTTACTCACCCTGAAGGGGATGATAGAATCAAGATTGGCCTGTCAGTGCCAAGGGCTTTTTGCTCCCAGGTTTGATTGTTCAAATCCGTACTGTTGCTTCAATAAAAAATCATGGGGTGCAGCATGAAGCTTCTTGCGGTGGCGGACATACACGGGAAACGATCAAATCTCACTGCCATCGAGGAAGGTATAGCAAATCATCAACCGGACGCACTTGTTATTGCAGGAGATATCAGTCGGTACGGCCATCCGGCATTCCTCCCGGGGTGGCTGGAGGAAAGGCGTCTGCCTATTATCACAGTACGCGGCAATACTGACCCCAAGCGCTTTGACAGGGAAAGATGCGAAAGCATAAATCTCTTGCCACTTCATCTGGAAAAAGCCGTGTTGAAGGGGATTCCATTTGTTGGCATCAGCGGTGCCATTCCCATTCCTTTCAGGACTAGGGTTCGTTTCAGGCAAAAAGAGGACTTTCTTGCCCTGCGGGCCATGCTGGACAGCGAAACGATTCTGGTGGTTCACCCCCCGCCTCTGGGAACGCTAGACAAGGTAATGAATCGCTTTCACGCGGGGTGCGGTCCCTTGAGGGACGTAATCCGTGAACGTCAACCGCGGATGGTCATCTGCGGCCATATTCATGAAAATACCGGTAAGGCAATCCTAGGTCGCACCACCGTGGTCAATTGTGCCATGGGCCATGGTAAAAAAGGCGCCTTGATTGATCTGCGACACAGTGAGCGGATAGAGGTCAGGTTTTTATAACGGGTTCAATTGTACGGATCTATTTAACTTGACCAGTGCATGCACTTTTATGATGTTACCCCTTTGCAAGATATGAATCTTTCGATGTCTATAGCTGCGGAACTAGCTTTCCTATTTTATTGCCGGAAACTTCACTAAACCAGAGGTTGCCATCCGGGCCTGCCTTAATACCAATGGGCCCGCTGTTAGCTGTCGGGACCGCAAACTCTGTGATGACTCCGGCCGTTGTGATCTGACCGATCTTATTGCCGCTGTTTTCATTAAACCATATGTGGCTGTCCAGACTCGTTGCAATAAAATAGGGTAAGCTGTTGGTTGTTGAGACTGAGGACTCGATTATCCTGACTACATCCACATGGCATACAGGCTGACATTTGCCGTACCCATTAGGAAGGTCGACCCCTGTGTATAGGTCGTTCCGGATCCATCGGCCGCCGTGTTCCATCCCGTGAAGGAGTATCCGGTGTTGACGAGGTTACCCGTATTGCCGAGTACCGTGACGGTCTGCCCCTGCACGTAGTTGGTCGAGTCAACCGGAACGGTCCCGCCGGTATTGCCGTTGCCGTAATAGGTTACAGTATATGTGGGGCTAGCGGTCCACATGGCGTACAGGCTGACATTTGCCGTGCCCATCTGGAGGGTCGTCCCCTGTGTATAGGTCCCCCCGGATCCATTGGCCGCCGTGTTCCATCCCGTGAAGGAGTATCCGGTCCTGACGAGGTTACCCGTATTGCCGAGTACCGTGACGGTCTGCCCCTGCACGTAGTTGGTCGAGTCAA
>Ga0326727_10017336_pt1 | contig 14970 bp, 8 predicted proteins | sample MB2enrmetagenome_FD_207643 | JGI IMG/M metagenome (GOLD analysis project Ga0326727, IMG submission 207643) | Lab enriched peat soil microbial communities from McLean, Ithaca, NY, United States - MB29MY | ecosystem: Environmental > Terrestrial > Soil > Wetlands > Peat | place: USA: New York... | reverse complement strand
GATCAATTGGACGGCAGTTTGGATTTGCTCTGGCGGAAGACCTCCAGACCAGTTGTCGATCAGGGTGTTGCCGTTCGCAAGGCGCGTCACTTCCTGAACCGTAAACAGCGGGATTCCGGGCAAGTCGTTTTTGTTGATTTCCCAAACGATATCGCCCTTGGGATTTACTTCTCGAACGTAGCCCACGGAATTTCCGCTGAGCAGAGTGTTTCCATTTGCCAATCGGACGGCTGCCCAAACCGATGGCGCGTCCACGGACCAAAGGACCTTTCCGTCGGGCGCGTATTCCACCACTTTGCCGAGGTCCATGTGAGCCACGAGGAAGGTCCCCGCTTTGGTCATGCGAATATGGCGAAACTGTCCATGAGTTCCCTTCGGGTCCTTGGTTGGAAGAATGAGTTCTTTCTCAATTCTATTGGTCGCCTTGAGGATGATCATCGCCTTCGATGGGTCACCATTTTGCATAATGAGCACGCGGTCGGGTCCAATGGGATACGCAGTGTGAATCTCAGATCCTTTGGGCGCGTCGTAGTCCCAGACAATCTTTTTGTCTGGCGTTACTTCGCTCGCGCCGTACTGCCTCGAAAAAACGATGTTTCCATTCGACAGCATGGTGCAGTCGCCCAGTTCGCCGTTTCGGTCATTGGTATATGACCAGACAACATGGCCGTCGCGAACGAGGTACATGACTTGCTTCTCCGTGCTGCGCCCCTGCCACTCTCCGCAGTAAAGAAATGGATGCTGGGCGAGGCCGCGTCCCGGGAGAGGAGGCAGCTCCTGTCCCTGAGCAACACCGCAAACAAAAGCAACGGCAAGAAAGAGCAGCGTTCTCGGTCCAATCACGTTTTTCATAAATGCCTCACAAGGGTCGAATGTGCGAGGTGTCTCTCGCTGATGTCATCATTATCTTCGCCAAGACCCATTTTCGCCCACGCATGTTAACTCGCTTGGTATACCGAAGAAAAGTACAGAAAGACCTCGATCAGGTATCTGCTGATCATCGCAACAAGAATCCGGGGCGGCGGTGGGGACCCACACCAAAATGTTTGGCGGTTGTTCCCTAACCGAAGTGTGCTCGAAACTTGACGGCCGTATCTTGCCCCCGTTTGAGATAGGCAATCGCTCCGTGGAAATGCCGTCTTTCGTCTTTCTTCCAAAGCTTGCAGGGAGTAACGTATCAACTCGCAGTGAGTTTAGTGCGTGCAGCCGAACGTTTTGGCGATGGCCGCGGCGCATTCATTCGCTTTTTAGTAAGAACGCTAAGCTTTTTCCGTGGAGGATAGCCGAAATGTCCAGGTTTGAGCCGCTCTCAAAACTCCTCGCGACATACCGAACGAGGACGATCGTCATGATCGCTCTGGCGCTCTTCATGTCTTGCTGTGAGCCAAATCCCGTTGTCGCTCAGACCCCGCCAGGGGGAACCTCCGGGACCGTGCGCGAGCGGTTGCTGATGGATTTCGGCTGGCGATTTGCCCTTGGGGACGCTCGCGACCCTTGGAAGGATTTTCGCTATTCCACCGCGGATTTCTTCTTCGCCAAGGCTGGCTATGGAGATGGCCCTGCTTCTCCTAGATTCGATGATCGCGCATGGCGTATGGTCAACCTGCCGCACGATTGGGCGGTGGAACTTCCGTTCGATCCCAACACCAACGGCAATCACGGGTCGAAGGCTATCGGCAGGAATTTCCCACAGAATGATGTCGGCTGGTACAGAAAAACTTTCACGATACCGGAATCCGATCTGGGCAGGCGTATTGGGATTGAGTTCGACGGTGTTTATCGTGACTCGGTCGTATGGATTAATGGCCACTACCTTGGCAATGAACACAGTGGATACAGCAGCTTCTACTACGATTTGACCGACTATCTGAACTATGGCGGGACAAATGTGATCGCCGTGAGGGCGGATGCGACCATCGAAGAGGGCTGGTTCTACGAGGGGGCCGGTATCTACCGCCATGTCCGGTTGACCAAGACGTCTCCGCTGCACGTCGCACATGACGGAACATTTGTTACCTCGGAAATCGCGGGCGACGTTGCAAAGATCACCGCCACAGTTACAGTTGTGAACGACGGAACTGGAGACGCAACATTCTGGATCGACCAGACAATCTTGAATGGCGAAGGCACACCCGTCTCGAGCGCCAACGGTGAATGCGCGACGCTTAAACCCGGTGATCGTGGCGATTACTCCTTGGAGTTGGATGTCAAGAATCCAGAACTTTGGTCCATCGAAACGCCTCACCTGCAGAAGCTCGTCACCACAATTCATGCGGGCAACACCGTCATGGATCGCTACGTGACTACGTTTGGCATTCGGACGATACGCTTCGATCCCAACCTGGGCTTCTTTCTCAATGGCAAACATGTGGAGATTAAAGGCACCGACAACCACCAGGACCACGCCGGAGTGGGCAATGCCGTCCCGGACAGCCTTCTGGAATATCGCATCGCGCGGTTGAAAGAGATGGGATCGAACGCTTACCGGACTTCGCACAACCCGCCCACGCCGGAACTGCTTGACGCTTGCGACCGGCAGGGAATGCTTGTGCTCGACGAACACAGAATGATGGGAACGACCCCGGAGATACTCGACCAACTGAAGCGCCTCGTGTTTCGGGATCGCAACCACCCTAGTGTGATCCTCTGGTCGATAGGGAACGAGGAGTGGACGCTGGAGTGGAGCGTGACGGGCGAACGCCTGACTGCCGCGATGCAAGCGTTCGTCAAACGGCTGGACCCCACGCGCCGCGTCACAGTAGCCCTGAGCGGGTCGGGAGCGGGCAATTCACTCGCGACCGATGTATTCGGATTCAACTACTACCGCCAGAACGACATCGACAAAATGCATGCGAAGTTCCCCGACCGGCCTATTGTGGGGACGGAGGAGTCCTCCTCGACTCACACGCGCGGAGTTTATGCGGATGACCTTGCGCACCAGCATCTCGTCGCCTACGACTATGAGGCCGACGGCAAGCACGCCTCGGTCGAAGACAGTTGGCACTTCTATCTCGCCCGCCCTTTTGCCGCGGGGCTTTTTTACTGGACCGGCTTCGATTATCGCGGTGAGCCCACGCCGTTTGACTGGCCGGCGATCAGCTCTCAATTTGGAATGTTGGACACGTGCGGGTTTTTCAAGGACAACGCGTACCTATTGCAATCCTGGTGGACCGAGAAGCCCATGGTCCACTTGCTGCCTCATTGGAACTGGCTTGGAAAGGAAGGGCAGGAGATCAATGTCCGCGCGTATAGCAATGCGGATGAGGTGGAACTCTTCCTCAATGGCCAAAGCCTCGGACGCAAGCCCATGTCGAAAAATTCGCATCTGGAATGGAACGTCGCGTACCAATCAGGGACGCTCGAAGCGCTAGGCTATAAGGACGGCAAGGAAGTTGCGCGTGATGCGGTTGCGACCACAACTGCCGCGGCGGCGATTGAGCTCATTCCTCACCTGGCCAGTATCAAAGCTGACGGAGAAGCGGTCTCGATCATTGCTGTGCGCGTGAATGATGCAAAAGGCAGGATGGTGCCGACAGCAGACAATCCGATTGCCTTCACGCTGAGCGGTCCGGGCAAGATCATTGGAGTTGGGAATGGCGATCCATCCTCGCACGAGCCGGATCAGTATTTGGAGATCGTGACTTCAATACCGATTCAAAACTGGCGTTTGCATGAGGTTGACAGCATGATGGACCTCTCCGACGTCGGACTCGATTTTGACGACTCTGGGTGGAAGAAGGCGGCCGACCGCGGATGGCAAGACCCAGTGCCGACAAAGCCGGAGACACAACCGAAAGTCTATCGCGCCAGCTTCGAACTTCCCGAACTGGCGACCAATGCGAAGCTCACTCTCATCCTGCGCAGCCTCGGTGAACAGCAGTCCATTTACGTCAACGGGAAATCACTCGGCCAGGAACTTCACTGGGACAGAGTCGGATACGAATTGGAGTTGGACCGGACGGTGCTTCATCCTGGCAGGAACGTCTTGGCGATCGTCGCAAGTCCGCTCCAGATCGGGCGGGGACAATCATTCCAATGGAAGGATTTTGGTCCGGGGGCGATCCGAGTTGAAGTGCCAGCCGCTCAATGGAAGCGCAGCGTGTTTAGTGGCCTCGCTCAAGTGATCGTGCAATCGACCAAGCAACCAGGCGAAATCACGCTCACCGCAACTTCACCGGGGCTCGCTTCGGCAAATCTGAAGATCGAGTCGCAACCGACCCAGTTGAGGGGAGCGGTTCCTGAACGATAGCCGTTTTTCGGACCCAGTTTTCGGATTACTTCCGGGCACTCAAAGATACTTCCGGGACCCTCAACGTTGGTGGTTGAATAGCACCAGCGCCGCTCGAAAACCACCATCATAGCCGGACCCAACGAACGCCCTCAACATAACTGCGCGGGACATCTTGGTGAAAATAGAAGGGTTCTGAGCATTCGCGACGTGCGAACTGTTTGGCATTCCTTGTGCTTTGATACACGTCGAGAGCGACAGATGAGAAGCGAAAAGAAGCATTTAGTCGAGACGCGATTTACGGCTCTCGGAAAGGATCCCAAAATGCGATATCTCAGAATTCTCGCGGTACTTGGCATCTGCCTGGTAGCCGCATCTTTCGCGCAAGCACAAAGAGTTGTAGTTGGCGTGGGGATCGGCGGCCCGGCTTACGTTGGCCCGGCTCCCGCTTGCGCATATGGCTACTATGGATATTACCCGTACGCTTGCGCGCCCTATGGCTACTACGGACCGAGCTGGTTCTCCGGCGGCATCTTCATCGGCGCTGGCCCGTGGTTCCACGGCTTTTACGGGCGACCTGGATTCTACGGGCGTCCCGGCTTCTACGGCCATCCGGGTTTCTATGGCCGGCCTGGTTTCGGGCATGGTCCAATTGCTCGCGGACCTGCCTACTTCGGACGCGGACCGGTTGGCGGCGGATTCCATGGCGGCTACGCGCGTGGAGGCTTTGCAAGAGGCGGGTTTCACGGTGGCGGACGCAGGTAGGCCTCGCCGCTAATTCAAAACTGGAACGGCCGGCAGCATCTGCTGTCGGCCTTTTCGTTTTTGCGAGGGTTTACGGCTTCGCTCCTTTCAATCGAAGCGCTATCCCGCCCCGGAATTCCGGCGTCCACAGAATCTTCTCCCCTCCAGTGTGGCGAAAACTCTCCTGCCTTTCGATCTTGCCCGTCTTTGTATTCACCCATTCGCCGGAGTACACGCCCGCCGGCAAGTCGAGAGTCAACTCGATCGGGCCGTCTCCATCGAAGTACATTGCGTACTCTTGTCTCGGGCTAGACAGGACGCGCGCGTACGCACCTGCCGCCTGCTTCACGGTGTGCGTGTCTGGCGCCAGATCCACCAGCGGCAGCTTCTGCAGGAATTCGCTTAGCACTCGAAGTTGCCTTCGAAGCGCGGGACTCCCGCCTCCAGGACCGTTTGAATCCGTGTCGGCTCCGTCTTCGCGACCCGTCGTGAACGAATAATCCAGGTTGTCGAATGTGCTCCCGCCCGACAACATGAAATTCCACGCCTGCCGCCGGTAGGTGTCGTCGTCCCGTCCCAAAAACCCCGTCTCATCGTAGGAAATCGCCTTGGCAAGTCCATAGTTCAACAGAACAGCTTCCGGATACGCGTAGTGAAAATTGACAACGTTCACGCCCGGCACCAACTCACGCACGGGCAAACGGAAGCTGCAGTAGTTCTGCGCGATGAGGTGCTTGTTCGGAAGCGACGACTCCTCGCTCGTGATCCACTCGGCCACACGCGCCTGCCAGGCGATGGAGAGTTCGTCTGCCAGCTCGATCGAATTGGGATACTTGTCGCGCACCTGCTGCGGCCACATATATGGATTCACCACATCCGCATGCACCGGGCGGTCGGACCATGGTTCGTTTTGTATTTCGAAAATCACGTTGTCAAAGCCGTTCGCCTCACGCACCAGCTTTCTTGTGTATCGCTCCTGATAGGCGAGGATGTTGCCGTTCTCCAGCGTGTGGAGCTTCTTCCAGTCGATCGCGTCCGTGCTGTTGACGTCGTTTGCCCGGTTCAGAGCGTTGAGATTCCATTGCGCCTCGTCGTATTGCGAGGAGAACAGCGTCACCTCCACGACAATCCCTCGTTTCGCTGCTTCCGACAGGAATTCTCTGAACCGTTCGAAAAACAGAGGGTCCCACCTGTCCAAGTCAAACTTATTCCCTCCCCCCGCGTATCCCGGAGTGTCGCTCCTCGCCCACGGGAGTACACATCGGCCGGGTCCTGGCGCCAAATCATTCCTCAGAATCCCGAACGACTTTGAGGATACCTCCACATAACTTCCCGCGAACAGCCGCGTATAGTTCAATCCATCCGCCTCGAGTGTGGCCAGATATCGCCGGTAATCAAAGTCGAGGTTCAGCACTGCTCCGTAATGCTCGCCGCTCGAGATCAGTGCCACGGCCTTCCCCCGGAAAAGGAAATAATGTGGGTTCTTTGGGTGAAGGCGGATCGGGTGTACTTTCTCCGGAGCAGCTTGGACGATCGTTGCGGACAGAACAATTGCAGCTAGGGCCGTGGCGCACCTTTTCCTCATTGAAGTCATTGTCCTCTCCCATCGACCCGATTGGTTGCTACCTTCCCGGAGTCACTTCGCTGCTTCCTACACACTACCCGCAGGCCTTCCCGTCGCATCTTTCGTGATGATAAGAAGCGGGAGGGAAATGGGAATGCGAGTCGTGGTTTTCATTTCAGGATTGCGCCTCCGGCAAACGAACGGGTGGAATCCGTAATCATGCCTTCGTCAATATCGTCAAAGTGTCCGACTGCAGAGTTGGAGATGACGCAGCTATCCTGATCTGGCCAGTCCTGGCCGTCGATTGGACAACAGCAAGGCACATCCCGTTGAAAGCCTTGCGCCGACTCGCCTTGTAATCTTCGTGACTTTGCGGGTCTCCATTATCCACGCCGATCAATTTGCCTTCGCCTTGAACGTCGAAAGCAACCTCGTTTCCCGCCACGGGCACCATGCGTCCCCGATCATCCTGAATCTCCGCCGTAATGTGCGCCACGTCGCGACGATCCGCAGCAAGTTCTCTGCGATCCACCGACAAAACTATCTTGGCCGGATAGCCTGTTGTGAAGATCTCCATCGTAACCGCCGCAATCCCGTCTTTGGTCCCCACGGCCCTGAGCGTGCCCGGTTCGTACGGAACGTCCCATGACAAATGAAGGTCTGCAGTGGTCCGCGGCGCTCTTGCGCGTGGCGGATAATTGCCGTACCTGCCTTGCATCCCATAGCGCGGGAACTCATAGCCTTTCACGCCGAGAGACTTGCCATTCAGAAAGAGCTCCACGGTGTCACAATTTGTGTAGCAAGTCACGGGGATGAACTGCCCTTCCTTGCCCTTCCAATTCCAGTGCGGAAACAAATGCAGCATGGGCTTGTCAGTCCATTGGCTGCGATAGAAGTGGAAGCCATCCTTTTTGAAACCGCAAGTGTCGAGTACTCCCGAGGACGAAGCTTTCGTCGGCCAAAAGGCTTCGCCCAAATAGTCGATGCCAGTCCACATAAAATCGCCCGCAACGTAGTCATGGGTGCTGACGAACTTCCACAGCTGCTCCACGTCGATGTTCCGGTTCGCGAGAAACGCGGAACGAGATGGAAGCTGTGAAGCGATATCCTTGAACAAGTGGCGATAATCGCCGCGAATGCCGCCCATCGCGCCGCTTTCTGTGCCAATAACGCGCCGTCGCGGAAATGCCTCGCGATCCATGCTGTAGTATTTTTCGGCGCGATCTCTCCAACGATCCACGTAGTTGTAGCCCACGATGTCGAGCAGGGATAAGAATTCAGGCCGGGTGGTTTCTGAGGGAGGCTCCGAAGCGATATGGTCGCAGCCCACCGTCACGGGCCGAGTCGGGTCCTCGGTGTGAAAGATCTTGAGTAGTTCCCGCAGAGTCTCCGCTCCGTGGGGATCGGACTGATCGACGACCTCGTTGCCCGCGCTCCACAGAACAACGGACGGGTGGTTCCGGTCGCGATGGAGGAAATTCTTCAGGTCCCGCTCATGCCACTCGTCGAAGTAGATGCTGTAACCGTTGCGGATCTGTCCCTTGGGATCCTTCCATTCATCGAATGCCTCGTTCATTACCAGGAAGCCCATGGTGTCGCAGAGGTCTAGGAATTCCGAAGCGTACGGATTGTGGCTTGTCCGAATGGCATTGCATCCCATTTCGCGCAGAATTCCCAGGCGCCGCTCCCAGACGCGCTCGGGAACAGCGGCGCCTACACAGCCGGCTTCGTGGTGGAGGCATACGCCGTTCAACTTGACGTGCTCCCCATTGAGCGAGAATCCACGGTCGGCATCGAAGACCGCTTCGCGTATTCCGGCCGGAGTGTCATACACATCGACCAATTGGCCTGCTTCCTGCACTGTGCTACGAATCGTATAGAGATACGGATTAGCAGGTGACCACAGGTTAGGTTTCTCTACAACCATCCGCTGAACGAATTCGACTTCTTCGCCGGCGCCCACGTCCTCCGAGGTTTGCTGGCTTTGGACAGTTTTCCCATCCTCGTCGAGAATGCTGGTCGTCAGCATGCACGGAGAATCATTCTTTCGACTATTTGCAATTCTGGTTTTGACCTGGACGACGGCCGACTCCTCTGACACACGAGGATACGTGACGAAGGTCCCCCAGTAAGCGATGTGGATCTGGTTCGTGGCAAGCAGCCAGGTGTGTCGGTGGATTCCGGAGCCCGAATACCATCGGCAATTTGTCTGATTGGAGTTGTCCACTCGTACCGCGACCACGTTTTCGCCCCCGAAATTGAGGAAGGGCGTCAGGTCATATGCGAAAGGCACATATCCATAAGGGCGCATGCCAAGGCATCGGCCATTGATCCACACCTCACTTCTTTGATAGATGCCGTCAAACTCAAGCGTGACCACCTTGTCTCGATGTGCCTCCGTCACAAGAAATCTCTTCCGATACCAGCCGATGCCGGTCGGCAAATAACCGCCGGGCCCGCTGCTCGGTTCTTTCTCGTCAAACGGTCCCTCGATGCTCCAGTCATGCGGCAAATCCACATCCCGCCAACTCGCATCCGCAAACTCCGGCCGCTCAGCGTTGGGCAAATCACCTTTCAGGAATTTCCAGCCGAAATCGAAAGTCTCCCTGACTCTCGGAGCGATGTTGTCTTGGGCAGCTGGGGACAGGGCGCGACTCAAATAGGGGGAGATTGACGCCAGCGCCGCCCCGCGTGCAGCCTGCGCCAGCATGTCGCGTCTGGTAATCAACGGACTCGAATCTTTCCCTTTATTTGCCATAGGATCCGCACCTCTTCCAAAATACTATGACGGACCTGTTGGTTTTGTCATCCATCGCCAGTCGAATTGCACCGCTGGTGTGATTGCGTCCTCCGCGCGACGTCACCAAAAGGCGATGACCGAGATAAGGGTATCGCAAAACAAGAAAAGCAAAACGGGGCAAGGGCTTTACATATCGACGCGGCGGCTTTGGATGGCTCGAAGGTGATCGCGCAACCGTTGCAAAACGGCGTCGCCTCTACCGGCGGCGATCTCCCGCTCGACCTCCTCAAGCGCAAAGTGAATGATGTCGTGGTGATGTATTTCTTCACCCGGCAGCTTGTCGCTCAACTCGAGCCAAACTTTGTGCAGCACATCGATTTCCTTCGGCGTCAGTCGCGGCGCATGAGGCCCGAGATAGAAAATCTGCTCCTGGCCGGCCGGCGTAAATATCTCGAGAGACACGACCGGGCGTGGCGGAGGCATCTCTTCCCACGCCAAACCGATTTCGCGAGCCTGTTCGCCCAGCGCCATCTTCGAGGAGTTGCCCACCACGACCGTGCTCGATTGCAGGTTTGTCGCGCTGCGCAAAATGCCTTCCCACAGGTTGTTCGAAGCGGCAACGGCGAGCCGCACCGGCTTCCCTTCCTTTTCTGCAATTGCCAAAACCTTTGTGAACAGCAACTGCTCGATTGTGCTGAATAGCTGGTCCGGGGCAAGATCGTATTCTCCTGAAGCCGCGCGCCGAAGCATCCGGACGTGCAGCACCACGACCTCTGCGCTCCGCGAACGTACGCGCCTCAGCACCGATTCCAAATGATAAAGCGCGTAATAAGTGCTCACGGGAACCAGGATATTGCCCGGGTTGACACCGACATTCTGCGGTGTCAGCTCCGCCTCCTGCGCGAGGTTGAACTGGTCGAGTTCTACGTAGGCTGCACCAGACCTTTTTTGTCGGATATGCCTCTCGGAAAGCTCAAACATCGTGAACAGGAAGACAGAGAACGTCAGGCCCGCAATCGTCGCATCCGGTTTCGTGAACAGGTTCACTACTGCGATTGCGAGAAGGACTAGCGTGATCAGTCCAAGACCGAGCGGGATTTCTCTTCCGAAAATAACAGGGTTGAGCGGTACCCGATATTCTCGGTCCTGTGGGTGCGTGTACCTCAACACCAGCACCGCGATGCCTTTCATGGAAAAACTCCAGATCACTCCGAAGGCATACAAGTTGCCCAGAAACGTCACGTCACCGCGGCTCGCGAGAATGGTGATGATCTGGAGAACGACTACCAAATTGATGATCCGGTGCGACGTCCCGAATCTTGGATGTGGATGTCGGAACCAATCGGTGAGAACTCCGTCCTCCGAAACCCTATTCAAAACGCCGTTAGATCCCACAATGGCCGTGTTCACGGCCCCGGCAAGAATTAATGTGCCGACCACGACGACGAAAACGTGAAAGGCCAGACGAATCGGAAATGTTCCCACCAGGTGCATCGAAAGACCGCCGATGAGGTTCTCGCTGAACGCCGGGCGTTCCGCATCGGGGATGATCATCACGGCAAAGAACGAAACCAGCGACGTGAACACCAGGCTGTAAATAAAAATTATGAGGCCGGCCTTCTTCAGATTCCTCAGCTTGGGATGTTCGATTTCGCGATAGACCTGCGCGAGCGATTCCTCGCCGCTCATCGCCAGGATGGAATGGCCCAGGCCGACGAATACCGCAATCACCGTGATCATGTGCACCCAGTGCCAGCGGTCGAGCCAGCCTAGCGAGCCCTTGTCGAGCTTCATGTTCTGCGGCACCGGAGCGGGCGGGAGATGCCATCCACCTCTTGCCCACAACGTGTACAGGCACCAGCAGATCAGCATCACCACCATGAGCGTGGTGAGTTGCATGATGCGCAGCGCTTTCCCGCTCGATTCGGGAACGCCCTTGACGTTCTCCCACCAGAAATAGAGCGTGATGACGATTGCGACGGCGGCTGCCGTGCCGTTCACATGCAGGTGAATGGGAAGACGCGCGTATGCGAATAGCTCGTTCGTCACGCCGACGAGATATTGACCGGCCGACACGCCGCTGATGGGGCCAGTCAAAACGTAATCGAACATCAGCGCCGAAACCGAAAACTTCGCCAGCGTTCCGCCCAGTGCCTCCTTCACCACGCGATACACGCCGCCGCGCACGAACATGCTGCAACTCTCGACGTAAATTGCGCGCACCGCGTAGGAAAACAGCATGATCCCGAGAATGAACCAGGGTGCAGTTTTGCCGATGAAGACCTCGGCTTCTCCACCTGCGTAGTAAGCCGAGGAAGCGAGGTCGTTCAGGACGATGGCGGCGGCTCTCCAAAAGGAGATAAAGGCCAGCATGGCCGTCGTGGCCACAAGGACTTTCGCTACCGGCCGCCCGGAAACTCTCGTGAATAATGAGCCTGTGGAGTCTGATCCCATCGTTATACGGAAAGAAGTAAAAAACTATACGTTAGAACGAATCAAAAAAGAAGATATCGCTAATCATTTCCTTCCTTTGGCGCCGAGCGAAATTCGCGCCCGCAGGCCTCACAGGGACAAATCTCGCGAAGGTGCCCAAAACTGAAGATTCCCGTCGCGTGCCCGTCGGTAAACTCGATCTGAATGGCATAGTTCCCCACGGTGGCCGCAGATTTGGCTTTCACGCGAGGCTTGAACATCGGCAAGTCGGCGCCACCGGCCAACCCGGTAGAGCGCGCTTTCTTCTCGCGTTCATCGTTGCACAATGCGCAGGGACAATGGTCGCGAAGATAAGGAAAGTCGTAGCGGCTCGTGTGACCGTCCGACCATGTGATTTCCACGCCTTCGCCCGTCGTGACGTGGATCTTCACGCCAATGGGCCGCTTCCTCACATCGATAGGTATCGGCATCCTAACTTCATTCTAACAGAAGGCGGGACAGCGACCGGTCATCACGGATTCCTTTTCTCGAACCTTGCAGATCGCCGCATTCGATTTTGTATTGTGCGCGCTATAATTTGCCCCTTGGCCTTCTCGAAGGACTCAGTTCGATGAAGACGCTTTATCTTGCCGATCGATGTGAATGGCGCGCGTGGCTCGAGAAAAACGCGAAGACCTCCGAAGGGGTCTGGCTGCTGTATTACAAAAGGAATTCAGGAAGGCCACGGATTGCCTACAACGACGCCGTCGAAGAAGCTCTTTGCTTCGGCTGGATCGACAGCAAAATCAAAAAAGTCGATGAAGTCAGTTTCGCGCAATGGTTCACTCCGCGCAAACCAAAAAGCCAGTGGGCTCCGTCGAACATAAAGCGGGTAAAGAACCTAATGAAACTCGGAAAAATGACGCGAGCCGGGTTGGATGCCTTTGAATCTCACCTGTCGCGAAAAACGCTGGCCTTGCCGACACAGCTTCCGCGCGACCTCCTGGGGAAATTCAAGAAAGAAGCAAGCGCCTGGACGAACTTCGGCCAATTTCCCCCTTCTTACCGGCGGATGGCCATCGCATGGGTTGCCAGCGCCAAGAAGGAAGAAACACAGGTCAAACGCCTCAGCCAACTCATCGATTTCTCGGCGGCAAACAAGCGCATCAAGTTCATGTAACCGATTTCATCGTGAAGGGCAACACTGGCCTGGCGGGATGGGATTGCCGTGCGGGCAGGCCTTCGGATGGCCGAGAAACGTGCAAATGCGCTGCTCGAGTTCGGGGCTGATGATGTGCTCGAATTTGCAGGCGTCGGAATTCGCTTCGCCGTTTGCAATTGCAAACGTGTCCATGAAAAGGCGCTCCGCCAAACGGCGACGGCGAATAATGTCGCGCGCGCGGCTTTCGCCGTTCGGCGTGAGCGACATTTTGCTCTCGCGTATTTCGAGCAAACCCTGGTCCTTTAGCCTGGCGACGACTTGCACCGTATCCTGTCCGGCTCGCTCGCGGAAAGAAACCACGTCGGTCGCCTCACCCTCCTCGGCGGCGACCCACACCTGTTCGAGAGTGTGGTCGAACCATTCCTCTTCATCCGCTGTGAAGCTTGTGATCTGCACCAAGCGCCCGTGAGCCAGTTCGATCCGGCGGTCCGCAAGGCGGCCAATCATCGCGTCGTGCGTCACCATCAGGATCGTGTGCCCTTCTGAATGCAATTCGCGCAGCAGGCCAATCACCTTTTCTTCGTTCGCTTCGTCGAGGTTCCCTGTCGGTTCGTCCGCGAGAATCAACTTCGGATGGTTGATCAAGGCTCGCGCCACCGCAACGCGCTGCTGTTCGCCGCCAGACATCTGTGAAGGCAGGTGCGTAACTCGATCGCCAAGCCCGACTCGACCGAGCGCTTCGCGAGCTTCCGACTCGTCCGTCGTGCTGTGAAAATACTGCGCCAGCATCACGTTTTCGATCGCCGTAAGATACGGCACGAGATGGAATTGCTGGAAGATGAAGCCGATCTTTTCGGCGCGAAAACGAGTCAGCCCCGCTTCATCGAGCTGCGAAACGTCGATGTCGCCAACAATCGCCCGCCCCGATGTGGGCGTGTCCAGCCCTCCCAGAATATTGATGAGTGTCGTCTTGCCGGAGCCCGACGGCCCCATGATGGCGATCCACTCGCCCTCTTCGACCCGGAACGACACGCCATCGAGAGCGCGCACGCCCCCATATTCTTTTCGCAGACCCGCAACCTCGACCAAAGTCGCCACTATTCACCCCTGAGAATCACGGCGGGCTTCACTTTTCCAAGCAATCGCAACGGGAGCGCCGCCATCAGCGCCACTGCAACCATCAATGCGATGGTCAGCGGGAAAAGCTCCCAACGCACGGAGATGGCCGTTCCGAAAACGCGCCATCCAATCCAGTGCGAGAGCCCTATGCCCGCGACGCAGCCGATCAATCCCCCGGCCGCCCCGAGCACGCCCACCTCGGCAAGGAACAGTTTCACTATACGCGAGATCGATCCACCCAACGCTTTCATCAATCCAACGTCTTCTCGCCGCTCCATGGCGAGCGCAGCCATTGTCGCAAGCACGCAGAGCGCGGTGAGAACGAGAATCAGCAGCACCATCGACGCAATCAGCGTGCGAATTCTGTCGAGCAATCCACTCTCCGCGTCCGTCACCTGTCGAATGGGGCGCACGTCGAAGCCAGGAAGGATATTGGAAAGCTGCGTCACGTAAGCGGAGATAGCCGAGGCGGACCCGCTCACGCTCAACTGCACAACCCCGATCTTTCCCGGCAAGCGAGCGAGATTTTGCGCCACGGGCAGATTCACGAATACTTGATTGTCGTCCGTGCCGCCGGCGTCGACAATCCCAGCCACACTCAAGCCGGTCTCCTCGCCCAAGTAATTCAATTCGATCTGACTTCCAATTGCGAGATGAAATTGCCGCGCCACATTTCGTCCGACAAGGCAGTGTGACTCATCCGCGCGGGAAGATATCGGAGCCCCCTCCAGCTTCCACGTTGGATTGAGCTTGCCTATTTCGTCGAGCCACGTCCCCGCAACAACGACGGGCTTGCTCGTTGCCCGCGCGACAATGTAGAGAAACGGCGCCTCCGCAATCACTTCAGAGCTTCTTTCGCGTCCGATTTGGCTCAGAACTTCGCCGGAGCCCATCAGCGCGGCCGCTGTGGAAGAGGCGCCCGATACCTCGGCCGCGCGCCCCGGCGAAATCACCACGTTTGCTCCCAGCGTGCGGAACTCCTGCGTCAGTTTGTGTTCGAT
>Ga0326727_10017333_pt1 | contig 14975 bp, 15 predicted proteins | sample MB2enrmetagenome_FD_207643 | JGI IMG/M metagenome (GOLD analysis project Ga0326727, IMG submission 207643) | Lab enriched peat soil microbial communities from McLean, Ithaca, NY, United States - MB29MY | ecosystem: Environmental > Terrestrial > Soil > Wetlands > Peat | place: USA: New York... | reverse complement strand
CGCCGATCGTCGAGATCACCCGCGAGAGCTACCACCGCGTCTACGCCGTCAATGTCGAGGGGCTGTTGTTCATGCTGCAGGCGGCGGCCAAGCAAATGATCAAGCAGGGCCGCGGCGGCAAGATCATCAACTTCGCCTCGCAAGCCGGACGCCGCGGCGAGGCGCTGGTCGCCATCTACTGCTCGTCGAAGGCGGCGGTGATCAGCCTCACACAGAGCGCAGGCCTCGACCTGATCAAGCATCGCATCAACGTCAACGCCATCGCGCCCGGCGTCGTCGACAATGAGCACTGGGACCACGTCGACGCGCTGTTCGCCAAGTACGAGCACCTGCCGCTGGGAGAGAAGAAGCGAGTCGTCGGGCTGTCAGTGCCGTACGGCCGCATGGCGCGCCCGGACGAAATCGGCGGCCTCGCAACTTTCCTCGCCAGCGAGGACGCCGACTACATCGTTGCGCAAACCTACAACATCGACGGCGGCAACTGGATGAGCTGAGCAATGAAGTCGATTGTCACGATTGGCGAGATACTCGTCGAGATTATGGCGACCGAGCGCGGCGACGGCTTCCTTGAGCCGGTCAAGTTGATCGGCCCTTTTCCATCCGGCGCGCCGGCGATCTTCATCGATCAGGCGGCGCGTTTCGGCCAGCCGGCCGCCATGATCGGCGGCGTCGGCGACGATGACTTCGGACGCGTCAACCTCAACCGCCTCCGCCGCGACGGCGTCGACGTAAGCGGCGTCCGGATCGACCCGGAGGCGGTGACCGGCAGCGCCTTCGTGCGCTACCGACCCGACGGATCGCGCGCCTTCGTCTTCAACATCAAGCAGAGCGCCTCGGGGCGCATCGAGCTCGACGAGGCGGCGCGATCGGTCCTCGGCCGCAGCGACCATCTCCATGTAATGGGAACGGCGCTGTTCTCGCCGAAGATCGTCGGCATCGTCCTCGAAGCGGCCGAAGCCGTGAAGCGGCGCGGCGGCACGATCTCGTTCGATCCCAATCTTCGGCCGGAAATGCTCAACCTGCCCGGTCTACGCGAGGCGTGCGAGACGCTGTTCCGGCGGTGCGATCTTTTTCTGCCGAGCGGCGCCGAGCTTTGCCTATTCACGTTCGCCAAGGACGAAGGCGCGGCGATCGCCGAGATTCTCGCAAGCGGCGTCCGCGTCGTCGTCCACAAGAAGGGCGCGGAGGGCGCGAGCTATGCGGACGCCGCGACGCGCCTCGCGCAGCCGGGATTCGCGGTCGAGGAAGTCGATCCGACGGGTGCCGGCGACTGCTTCGGCGCGACGTTCGTGAGCTGCTGGCTGCGCGACATGCCGCCCGCCCGCTGCCTCGCCTACGCCGCCGCAAGCGGCGCTCTGGCGGTCACGCGGCAAGGGCCGATGGAGGGCGCGGCCAGCCAGGCGGAGCTCGACGCGTTTCTGGCGGCGCGTTGCTGAACGCTCGAGCGATGACACGCGGTTTGCCTTCCCTGGCGAGTGAGCGTCTGACCGACGGCGCGGCCGGCGTCACATCGGTTTGCTCGGCGCATCCGATGGTCATCGAGGCGGCCCTGCTGCATGGCGCGCGCGTCGGGCGGCGCGTGCTGATCGAGGCGACCTGCAATCAAGTCAACCAGGAGGGCGGCTACACCGGCATGACGCCGGCGGACTTCCGCGATTTTGTCGAGACGATCGCGACGAAGGTCGGCTTCGATCCTGCGCGCGTCATTCTTGGCGGCGACCACCTCGGCCCCAATCCGTGGAAGCATCTGCCCGCCGAGGAGGCGATGCAGCGCGCGAGGACGATGATCGACGCCTATGTGCGATCCGGCTTCACGAAGCTGCATCTCGACGCCAGCATGGGCTGCGCGGGGGAGAGCGCGGCGCTCCCCGACGAAGTCACGGCGGAGCGCGCCGCGCGGTTGGCCGAAGTCGCCGAGGCCGCCGCGGGCGGCGGTCAAGCGCCTGTCTACGTCATCGGCACCGAGGTGCCGGTCCCCGGCGGCGCGCAACACGCCCTCGACTCCCTTAGCGTGACTCGGCCAGAGGCCGCGCTGCGGACAGTCGACGCGCATCGACGGGCGTTCAAAGCCCTCGGTCTCGAGAACGCCTTCGAGCGCGCGATCGGCGTCGTCGTTCAACCGGGCGTCGAGTTCGCCGGCGCCGAGGTGGTCGCCTACCAGCCGGACAATGCTCGGGATCTCGTCGCGTCGCTCGCCGATATGCCCGGCTTCGTCTACGAGGCGCACTCCACGGACTATCAGCCGGCCGCCGCCCTCGACGCCCTGGTTCGCGACGGGTTCGCCGTACTCAAGGTTGGTCCCTGGCTCACCTTTGCGCTGCGCGAGGCTCTCTACGGGCTCGATGCGATCGCTCAGGTTCTCCGCCCCGTCGCGTCGGAGGAGAGCCTGCCGGCGGCCATGGAGGCCCTGATGCTCAAAGAGCCGGAGGATTGGCGACGGTACTATTTCGGAAGCGCTGAAGAACTGCGCGTTCAGCGGCACTTCAGCTTCAGCGACCGCATCCGATACTACTGGGCCCGTCCGCAGGCGCGAGCGGCGGTCGACAGACTCTTCGCCAGGCTTGGCGAGCGCGTTATTCCTGAGCCGCTGGTCAGCCAATACCTCGGCGCTCTCCATTCGGCGGTCGCCGAGGGGTCGCTGCCTGCGCGGCCTCGAGAGCTTGCGATCGCCGCGGTCCAGCGGATTCTCGACCGGTATGAAGCGGCGTGCCAGCGCTGACGAGCGAAGCGGAATTCTGAAGGCGCGTCCCCGGATTGACGAGCGCGGCCGGCCCGCCGCGCCACAGCGCTTCGCCCGAGGCGCGCGGGTGGACGGCGGTCAGCACCTTGATCAGGGTCGACTTGCCGGCGCCGTTCTCGCCGACGATGGCGTGGATTTCGCCTTCCTCGAAGGCGAGGCCCCCCGCCTTCAGCGCGTGCGTCGCGCCGAAGCTCTTGTCCAGCTTCTGCAGAACCAGGGGGGCTCGCGTCCCGAAGTTGCGGCCGACGCGCCTTCCGAAGTCACCGACATCGGAGCTTCCTCACCCGTTGTTCTGCTTAATCTCTTTATCCGCTGGCCGGCGATCCTACGCAAGCGACCGCGTCGGGCTTGAGAGACGCGGCGCGCCGGACGAACCGCCGGCCGGCGGGCGACGCCCCGCGCGCCCGCAAGCGAGCGCGTGGACCGCCGCCGTCATGCGATTACTTCACGCTGGGGAACAGCAGCGCGTGCTGCTTCGGCTCGTCCATGTTCGCCTTGGTGATCAGGTTGGCGCCGGTGTCGACGAACGGCGGAACCTTCTCGCCCTTCGAGGCGGCGAGCGCGGTCTTGACGCCGTCATAGCCCATCCGGTACGGATCCTGAACGATCAGCGCGTAGATCGTGCCGTCCTTGAGGAAGCCAATGAGCTTGTCGTCGGCGTCGAAGCCGACCATCTTGATCGTGTCGGCCTTCTTGTTCTCGGCGAGCGCCTGGCCGGCGCCCTGGGCCATGATCAGGTTGTTGGCGAAGACGCCGCGCAGGTTCGGGTTGGCGGTGATGAGGTCGGTCATGATGTTGAGCGCGGTGGTGGCCATGCCGTCGGCGTACTTGTCGGCGACCAGCTTGAGGCCGGGATACTTGCCCAGCTCCTCAATGAAGCCCTTCCGGCGCCCCTCGAGCGAGCCGACGCCCGGCAGCGAAGTGATCTGCGCCACTTCGCCTTCCGCCTTGCCGTACTTCTCGGTGATCGCCTGAGCGAGACCGTCGGCGGCGATGCGCCCGCCCTGGACGTTGTCGGTGGTCAAGAACGAGGTGAAGGCCTTCGAGTCGGCCGCGGAGTCGATGCCGACGATCGGCACTTTCTTCGCCGCTTCGTCGATCGGCTTGCCGAGCGCCTTGAACTCGGTCGGCGCGATGACCACCGCCGCGGGCTTCTCGGAGACGGCGTTCTCGAGAATCGCGATCTCGCCCGTGATGTCGGACTCGGACTGCGCGCCGAGCTCCGGCACGTTGACGCCGAGATCCTTGCCCGCCTGGCGGGCGCCGGCGAACACGATCTGCCAGTACGAAGAAGTCGTGTCCTTGACGATGATCGGGATGGTGGGCTTGTCGGCCGCGTAGCTCGGCGAGCACAATGCCGCCAATGAGACAACGGCGGCAGCAGCTATAAGATAGCTTTTCATGCTTTTCCTCCTTTGGCGAGAGCCAGGGCGCCTCTCGTAATCACGCGATCTCGGTCGCCCGGATCGTTGCTCGTCGGACGTTCATTCATCCGGCAAGAGGTGGAAGCGTTCCTGCTTGGGAAGCGAGCGCCGCTTTGAGGCGCGGCTGGCTTAGGCGCAGCCCGTTGGCTTCCGCGAGCGCGATCAAGCCGCCGATGCGCCGTTTCTTCTTCGCTTCGTGGTTGGTGAAAATGTCCGCCAGGCGGTGATTGAGGAAGGGATTGCGGAAGCGGTCGACGATCGTGTCGCGATAGGCGCGCGCGTCGGCCTCCATGCCGATTCCGGCGAAGACGGGGATCACTTCCTTCTCGTAGAGATCCTCGAGCTCGGCCCGCATCGCGTCATCATCCATCGCCTCGCGCACCGTCATGCCCAGCGCGCCTTGGCCGAGCCGCCACCGCTCCGCGAGATAGGTGTGGCCGAGATTGAGGATGAACAGCTTCAGCCGTTCGTAGCGGGCGAGGTCGTTCGTCACCGCCACGTCGGGGTGGCGGCAGGGCGGCGCGAGGCCCGGGCGATCCTGAATCGCCCACAAGGCGTAAGGCTCGGCGACCGCGCCAAGCGGCTCCAGGGGCTGCGAGACGATGCGGTCGACCAGCGAGTCGACCCACACGCAGTCGTCGCCGATCCAGCGCCGCGCCGCCGCCGGCGCCTCCCAGCCGTCGAGGACGGCGAGCACGATCGCGCGCAGCGTCTGGCCGTTGTTCGGCGTCAGCTCGCAGGGAAAGAGGACGATCGGCGCCGCGCCGGCGCGATGGCGGACGAGCAGGAGCTTGGCGAGCTTGGCCGGGAACGACCGCGGCGGCCGGTCGTCCGGCCGGTCGGCGGGGTTCGTCTCGTAGCCGCGATCGCCGGTGTTCGACACCATGCAGCGCGCCTCGTTGAACAGGCGCTCGACCTCGTCCCATTGCTCGTTGGCGTCGACGCCGCCGCCGACGCTCGACACTTCGACGCGCTTATCGACCACCGCGCCGTCGGCCATCCCCTTGATCTCGACGACATAGGGCTCGCCGGCGGCGAAGGCGGCGATGCGCTTGCGGCTTTCTGCGCTGTGCGTCGTCTGCACCGCGACGATGCGCCCCATCGCCTCGCCGCGCTTGAGCGCCTCGCTGACGAACAGGTCGACGTGGGCCTGCAGGAAACGGCTGGTGCCGAATTGGATGATCGGGAACTTCATCGCGCTCACACCTCGATCAGCGCCTTGATCACGCCCGTCTCGGGCTTGATCCATTCCGCGAAGCGCTCCGGCGACCGCTCGAGCGACGCGCGGTGGGTCGCGAGCGCGCCGGTCGGAACCAGCCCTTCGCGGATCGCGCGGAGCACCTCGAGGAAGTCCTCGCGCGTCGCGTTGCGGCTGCCCAAGAGCGACATCTCGCGCGCGTGGAACGCCGGGTCGGCGAACGAGATCGCATCGCGCACGACGCTCACCAGCACATAGGTCCCGCCGTGGGCGACATAGTCGAAGCCGACGCAGATCGAGCTCGCCCTGCCGGCGGCGTCGATGACGACCTCGAACAGGTCGCCGCCGGTCAGCTCGGAAAGCGCCGCGAGCGCATCGCCGCCCGCGACGACCGTATGGTCGACCTTGAGGACGTCGCGGCTGAAGGCGAGGCGATCGCCGCGCATGTCGAGCGCGGTCACCGAGCCGCCGCGCGCCTTGGCGAAGATCGCGCAGCCGACGCCGATCGGCCCCACGCCGACCACCAGCACGCGGTCGCCGCGCCGCGGATTGGCGCGGCGAACCGCATGCGCGCCGATGGAGAGGAACTCGACCATCGCCGCCTGGTCGAGGGTGACGCCCTCGGCCGCCGCGACGTTGGTCTCCGGCACGCAGACGTATTCGGCGAGCCCGCCGTCGACATGGACGCCGAGAACCGCGATGCGCTGGCAGCAATTGGGCTTGCCGTGTCGACAGGCGACGCACGTCCCGCACGACAGGTAGGGCACGACGACGATCTCGTCGCCGACCGCGCTCTTGCATCCGGGGCCGATTTCGGCAATCTCGCCAGATAGTTCGTGCCCGATGACGCGCGGATAGTCGAGATAGGGATGGGAGCCTTCGAAGATGTGGTAGTCGGTGCCGCACACCCCGCAGCGCCGCACCCGCACCAGCGCCTCGCCCGCTCGAGGCGAAGGCCGCGGCCGATCGACGATTTCCAGCCGCCCGGGTTCGACGCAGAGCAATGCGCGCATTCGGGCTTCCTCCGGGGCGCCGTTTCTGTCTATTATGAATAAAAGGACTTTTGAGCCGTTTAGAGTCAAGTTGTTTTTTACCCGGCGTCGCTTCAGCGTAAAAGACAGGAAAGGGGCGCGGGAGGCCGCCGATGAAGCCGAACACCGTGTTCAAGCAGGCCTACAATCGCGGCCTCGCCGAGCTCAACAATTTCGCCGTCGCCGACGACATCGGCTCGGAGCCGGCGTGGTCGCAGACGCTCGCCGTGAGTCGCACCACCGTTCGGACGATGCTGGCGAACTTCGCCGCCGCGGGCCTGATCGCCTACCAGGGCCGGCGCAAGCTTCTGCTGCGCCATCCGGTCGCCGCCGACTTCTTTCCGCAGGTGGAGACCGAGCAGGTCGGCGCCATCGTCGAGAAGCGGTTTCTAAGCTGGATTCTGCACGGCGACTGCAAGCCCGAGCAGACCATCAACGTGCTCGAGCTGTCGCGCCAGTTCGGCGTCTCGGCGTCGGCGATAAACCATTATCTCAACCGTTTCCGGCCCTACGGCCTGCTCGAGCGCCATCCGCGCGGCGGCTGGGTGTTCAGGGGCTTCACCGAGGCGTTCGCCGAGGAGCTGTGCGAGGTGAGGACGATGTTCGAGCTGCGCAGCGCCCTGCGCTTCATCACCCTCGCCGACGACGAGCCGGCTTGGGAAGAATTGGCGCGGATCAAGAGCGATCATCTCGCCTTGCTCGGGCACGCGGACGCACGGTACTTCGAATTTTCCGAGCTCGATGAGCGTTTTCATCGCTGCGTCAACGACGCTTCGCGTAATCGTTTCATCGTCAGCTTCTATGACGTGATCTCGATGATCTTCCATTATCATTATCAATGGAACAAACAGGACGAGCGGGAGCGCAACATCGTCGCGATGCGCGAGCACCTCGACTACATCGACGCTTTGCAAAGCCGCAGCGCGTCGGCCGTCACCGAGCGCTGCAACGCCCACATGGCGACCGCGCGGCTGACGCTGCTCGCCTCCATCCGGGGCTTCGGCGACGCCCCGGAGACGGATCCTGCGACACGAAGTCGCAAGACCCACAATCCCGCCGAGCGCGGGCCGCCCGCGGCGTTTGATCGGAAGGCGTGACGGCGCCATGCTCGCGCGCCGGGTGGAGGGACGCGCGAGGGGCGAGCTTTTGCACGGCCGCGCCGCAAGCGCCGCCGCCCGCGTCCGCACCCGCGAAGGAGCCGTCATAATGCTGAAATCGCTCGATCCCTTGTTGATTCCCGATCTCCTCTACGCGCTGCGCGCGATGGGGCACGGCGACGAGATCGCCATCGTCGACGCCAACTATCCCGCGCAATCGGCGGGGCCCGACGTCATCCGCCTCGACGCCGTCGACGCGCCGCGCGCGCTCGACGCCATCCTCAGCGTCATGCCGCTCGACACCTTCGTCCCCGAGGCGTGCTGGCGGATGGAGGTGGTCGGCGACCCCGCCTCCGAGCAGCCGATCTTCGCCGAGTTCCGCGAGATCATCGCGCGGCGCGAAGGGCCGCGGTTCACGCTCGGACAGCTCGAGCGCTTCGCTTTCTACGAGCGCGCCCGCGGCAGTTTCGCCATCGTCGCCACCGGCGAGCGTCGCCTCTACGGCAACGTCATTCTCAAGAAGGGCGTCATTCCGCCGAAGTGACGCCGGGGCGCCGAAGCGGGGGGCGGGCGCAGCTTCGCCGCGCCCGCCTCAGTCGCCGAGCCGCCAGACGCGGGGCGCGCTGTCGCGGAGGAGGCGCGAGCGCTCGTCGCCGGGATTGATCGCGCCCGCCGGTTCATGGAGATGGGGGGCCGCTGAAGGGCGAAGCCGCCGGCGGCGACCGCCGCGGCCGGGCGAGCGCCTGAGGCGGCGCGTCGGCGGCTGGCGCGAATAGGCTGGCGAACGGAAGGACGAGGCAATGTATATCGATCGCATGACCGTGCTGTCTTTGATGATAGACCAGGGGGTGATCCCGGTTTTTTATCATCCGGAGGTTGAAGTCTGCCGGAAGGTGATCCAGGCCTGCGCCGACGGCGGGGCGCGGTGCGTCGAGTTCACCAACCGGGGCGAGTTCGCCGCGCAGGTGTTCTATGAAGCAGCGCGCCACTTTGCCAAGGCCGACCTGAGCGTGATCATGGGCGTCGGCTCGGTGATCGACGCGCCGACCGCCGGCCTTTACATCGCCAACGGCGCCAAGTTCGTCGTCGGCCCGCTGCTCAACGCCGACGTCGCCAGGCTGTGCAACCGCCGCAAGATCGCCTACAGCCCGGGCTGCGGCTCGGCGAGCGAGATCAGCGCCGCCGAGGAGCTTGGCTGCGAGATCGTCAAGGTGTTTCCCGGCGGCTCGGTCGGCGGGCCGGATTTCGTCAAGTCGATCCTCGGCCCCTGTCCGTGGACGAAGATCATGCCGACCGGCGGGGTCGACTGCACGGAAGAGTCGCTCTCTCAATGGTTCAAGGCGGGCGTCGCCTGCGTCGGGATCGGCTCGAACCTGATCGCCAAGCAGCTGCTCGAGGCGCAGGACTACGCCGGGATCGCTAGCAAGGTCAGCGAGACGATCGCGCTGATCCGCAAGATTCGGGGAAAGTGAGCGATGGCCGAGGAAATCCTCAAGATTCGCCCCGCCTCGGAGACGAAGTGGGACTGCGCGGCGTTCGGCGAGGTGATGCTGCGCTTCGATCCCGGCTTCGGCCGGGTGCGCAACGCGCGTTCGTTTCAGGTGTGGGAGGGCGGGGGCGAATACAACGTCGCCCGGGCGATGCGCAAATGCTGGGGCAAGCGGGCGACGGTGGCGACCGCGCTGCCGCAGAACGACCTCGGCTGGCTGGTTGAGGACTTGATCTGGCAGGGGGGCGTGGACACTTCGCACGTGATCTGGCGCGAGTTCGACGGCGTCGGCCGCAACACCCGGGTCGGCTTCAACTTCACCGAGAAGGGCTTTGGCGTTCGGCCGGCGCTCGGCTGCTCGGACCGCGGCCATTCGGCGGCCTCGCAGATCCGCCCCGGCGAAGTGAACTGGGAGAAGCTGTTCGGCGAGGAGGGGGCGCGCTGGCTCCACACCGGCGGCATCTTCGCCGCGCTGGCCTCCAACACCGCCGAGGCGGTGATCGAGGCGGTCGAGGCGGCCCACAAATACGGGACGATCGTCTCCTACGACCTCAACTACCGCGCCTCGTTGTGGAAGAGCCAGGGCGGCAAGGAGGCGGCGCAGAAGGTCAACCGGACGATCGCGCCGCATGTCGACGTGATGATCGGCAACGAGGAGGACTTCACCGCCTGCCTGGGCTTCGAGGTCGAGGGGCTCGACGAGCACATCTCCAACATCGACCCGGCCAACTTCAAGAAGATGATCGCCGAGGCGGTGAAAGCGTTTCCCAACTTCAAGGTCGCGGCGACGACGCTGCGCAACGCCAAGACGGCGTCGTTCAACGACTGGGGGGCGGTCATCTACGCGGGCGGGCGGTTCTACGAGGCGCCGTTGCGCGAGGACCTCGAGATCTACGACCGGGTCGGCGGCGGCGACGGCTTCGCCTCGGGGCTTGCTTACGCCTTCCTCGAAGGCAAAGGGCCGCAGGCGGCGGTCGAGTACGGCGCGGCGCACGGCGCGCTGGCGATGACCACGCCGGGCGACGCCTCGATGGTCAACCTCAAGGAGGTCGAGGCGCTGATGAAGGGCAAGGGCGCCCGCGTGATCCGATAGCCGCCCGCGTCCGGCCGACGGGGCGACCGCTGTTCGGGCGGCGGCGCGCCCTGGTGGGCCGGGCAGGACTCGAACCTGCAACCAGACCGTTATGAGCGGCCGGCTCTGACCATTGAGCTACCGGCCCTTCAAGGGGGCGCGCCCGACACGGAATTACACGCAAACACGCGCCGGGCGCAATCGCCGCGCGAGGCCCGCGCGCCCGCGCGCAGCGGCTTTCTCCGCTCGCGCGCCGCCGGCCGGCCTGGTCGCGGCGCCGCAGGCCGCCCTAACTTCGCCACGCATTTCTTTCATTGCCGATCTGGCTATTGTAGGCGGCCGCGGGCCGCGAGCGATCCGGAAGAGAATGTCGGCGCCAGCATCAAGAGCGGACGGGACGGCGCGCGGCCGCAGGTTGGCGCTGGCGGAGGCGGCGTCGCTCGACGGCGGGGAGCGGCGAAAGCGCGCCTTCGCCGCGGCGCGGCGCCATTCGCGGCTGGTGCGCCGGCTGCGCCTGGCCATTCCGCTCGGGCTGGCGCTGGTCGCGGCGGCCCTCGCCGTGGTCGCGCTGTTCGATCCCTTCCGCGCCAAGGTCGTCGACTTGTCGATCGGCGACCTCGCCGTCGACGGCTCCAAGATCACCATGGATCGGCCGAAGCTGACCGGCTTCCGGCGCGACGGCCGCGCCTACGTGGTCAACGCCGCCAAGGCGATCCAGGACGTGCGGAAGCCGACCCTGGTCGAGCTGCGCGACATCGACGGCGAGCTGGAGATGGGCGAAGACGGCTCGCTGCGCGTCACCGCCGACGTCGGCTTCTACGACAGCGTTCGCGAGGTCCTGGACCTGACGCAGAACGTGCGCCTGCGCAGCCCGAGCTACGTCGTGACGTTGAAGAACGCCAAGATCGAATTCAAGACGGGGCTCTATGACACCAAGGACCCGGTGACGGTGAAGACCAGCAACGGCGCGACCATCGCCGCCGATTCGGCGACGGCGGAGAACGGCGGCCAGGAGCTGGCGTTCTCCGGCCATGTGCGGTCGGAGTTCCCGCCCGAGTCGGGCTCGCCGCCGGGCGCCGCAGCGAAGGAATCCACGCCATGACGATTCGGGTCGGAGGCGGCGCGCGGGCCGCGGCGACGGCGCTGGCGCTCCTCGTCGCCGGCGCCGGCGCGGCCGCCGCCGCGACGGCGACGAAGACGGCCCCCTCGACGCTGCTGCCCGGCGCCAACGCGAAGGAGCCGGTCTCGATCGAAGCCGACAAGCTCGTCTACTACGACAGGGAGCAGAAGGCGGTCTACAGCGGCAACGTCGTCGCCATCCAGGGCGACACCAAGATGACCTGCTCGACCCTGACCATCTACATGGAGCGCAACGCTACGCCGGGAAAGCCGGACGCCGCCAAGGCGGGCGACGCGGTCGGCGGCGCGCCGGGCGCGGGGGCCAACAGCGTCAAGCACATGGACTGCGCGGGGCCGGTGACGGTGGTGTCGAAGACGCAGGCCGCCACCAGCGACAGCGGCGCCTACGACAAGGCGCAGAACAAGGTCTGGCTGATCGGCAACGTGACGCTGAGCGACGGCGGCAACGTCACCAAAGGCGAGAAGCTGACCTACGATCTGACCACCGGGCAGGCGACGATCGACACCGGCCCGGGCAACAAGCGCGTCAAAGGTCTGTTCATCCCCGCGTCGAGTGCGCCGGGCGGCGATGACAAGACCGCGGCGCCGAAGTAGATGTAGCGCTTGTTTCGCCTCCGCCCGCCCCGCGCCGATGACCAACGTGCGACGCCTCCGGATCGTCCCGCCTTGACCCAAGCTCGGTCGCTTGAAGCGCGCCGCGCGCCGGCGCGGGCGAGAGCGGCCGCCGAGCCGGCGGCGCGCGCCGCCGTCGCCGAAGGGTTCCTCGCCGTTCACAATCTCGGCAAGTCGTACAGCGGGCGCGCGGTGGTGCAGGACGTCAGCCTGTCGGTGCGTCGCGGCGAGGCGGTCGGCCTGCTCGGCCCCAACGGCGCCGGCAAGACCACCGTGTTTTACATGATCACCGGCCTGGTGCGTCCCGACAAAGGCGTCATCGAGCTCGACGGCTATCCGGTCACCGAGCTGCCGATGTACCAGCGCGCGCGCCTCGGCATCGGCTACCTGCCGCAGGAGGCGTCGATCTTTCGCGGCCTCAACGTCGAGGACAACATCCGCGCGGTGCTCGAAGTCACCGAGCCCAACCGCGACGCGCGCGAGGCGACGCTCAACTCGCTGCTCGAGGAGTTCGACATCGCCCGCGTGCGCAAGGCGCCGTCGATCGCGCTGTCGGGCGGCGAGCGGCGCCGCTGCGAGATCGCGCGCTCGCTCGCCGGCAATCCGTCGTTCATGCTGCTCGACGAGCCGTTCGCCGGCATCGACCCGATCGCGGTCGGCGACATTCAGGACCTGGTGCGCCACTTGAAGAGCCGCGGCATCGGCGTCCTCATCACCGACCACAACGTGCGCGAGACGCTCGGACTGATCGATCGCGCCTACATCATTCACAGCGGCCATGTGCTGACCGAGGGGCCGCCGGAGGCGATCATCGCCCACCCCGAGGTGCGCCGCCACTATCTCGGCGAAGGTTTCCGCATGTAGCGGGCCGGCGCGCGCGCTTTTCGATGCGCGCGCGTTCGCGCTTCACTCGTCCTCGTCGAAACGGTTGGCGACCAGCGCATCGAGCGCGTCGAGCGCTTCGCGCGCCTCGGCGCCGACGGCGGTGACGGTGATCGTCGAGCCGAGGCCGGCGCCGAGCATCAGGATGCCCATGATCGAATCGCCGCCGACCGTCTCGCCGCAGCGGGTCACCGTCACCTCGGCGTCATAACGGTCGACGCATTGCACGAACTTGGCGGTGGCGCGCGCGTGCAGACCCTTGCGGTTGACGATCAGCAAGTCACGCGCCAAGGCGCCGTCCGGCCGAGGCGGCGGGAGACAGTCTTCCTCGCCGGCGGCGTCCGTCGGCTCGATCATTTGCCAGTCAGCACCTTGCTCGCCACGGTGATGTACTTGCGGCCGGCGTCGCGCGCTTCGCTCACCGCGTGATCGAGATCGCTGGTCTCGCGCAGCGTCGCCAATTTGATCAGCATCGGCAGGTTGATTCCGCAGATCACCTCGATGCGGCCGCCATCCATCACCGAGATGGCGAGGTTGGAGGGCGTGCCGCCGAACATGTCGGTGAGCAGCACCACGCCGCTGCCGTCCTGAACCCGCGCCGCCGCGTTGAGGATGTCGGACCGGCGCTGCTCCATGTCGTCCTCGGGGCCGATGGCGATCGTCTCAAACCGCTGCTGCGGCCCGACGACATGCTCGAGCGCGGCCCGGAAACCAGCCGCGAGCTGGCCGTGGGTCACCAGGACCAATCCGATCATTCACAACCCATCGTTTCGGCCGCCGCTGCGGCGCTGGCGGCGGCCCACACCCAAGCGCGACATTTTTGTGCACGGCGAAGCAATGATCAAGCAAAATCCGCAGATCGCGCGGGCGCCGGTCAGGCCAGCCGGGCGAGGCTTTCGAGCGTCTCGCACGCGTGATCGAGGGGCCCGTGCGCCGGATCAAGCGCGACGCGCGGCAGGCGGACGCCGAGCAGCTCGACGAACCGCTCGTCGTCCGCGGGCAGGCGCGACGGCGCGCGGCCGCGCTGTGAAAGATCGACGACGAGCCGCGCCACCGCGCAGGGTTCATGGACGACGGCGACGATTCCTTCGCCGCGCCGCTCGATCAGTCCGGCGAATTTCGCCACGCCGCGCATCAGCAGCCGTCCGCCGCTCGCGCGCAAGAGAACGCGGTCGTCGGCGATCAACGCCGCGAAAGACGCCGTCTCGCCGGCGCGAGCGATGAGCGCGAGCGCGAGCGAGCTCTTGCCGACGCCGGAAGGGCCGCGGACGATGACGCCGCGTTCGCCGACCACCAGCGCCGTCGCGTGGACGCTCGACCAGCGCTCGTCGGCCTCGACGCTCACGGCTCGATCGCCGGCAGGATGATGACGAAGCGCGCGCCGGCGCCGTGACGCGTCGGCGCTTCGCCCGCCGCCTCGAACGGCGCTGCGGCGCCGGGCGCGAAGGGCCGGTTCTCGGCCCAGATCCGCCCGCCGTGGGCGAGCACGATCTGCCGCGAGATCGAAAGGCCGAGCCCGGAGTTCTGGCCGAAGCCCTGCTGCGGCCGATCGGTGTAAAAGCGCTCGAAGATCCGCTCCAGCGCGTGCGGCGGGATTCCCGGGCCGTCGTCGTCGACGGTGACGACGATCTCGTCGCCCGCCGGCTCGCCTTCGGCCAAAGGCTCGCCGCGCGCGCGGCTCAGCGCGACGCGCACCTCGTCGCCGGGAGGCGAGAACGAGCAGGCGTTGTCGATCAGGTTGGTGACCACCTGGGCGAGCCGCGAATCGTGGCCGAGCACGACATAGGCGGGACCTTTGGTCTTCGCCTCCGTCTCCTCGATCGTCAGCCTGAGCTTCGCGCCGTCGCTGCGCGGCGAGTCGGCGGCCATGGCGACGACCGCGCGCAACAGCGCCGCCATGTCGACCGGCCCCGCTTCGTCGCGCGCAAGCTCGGCGTCGAGGCGCGAGGCGTCCGAGATGTCGCTGATCAGCCGGTCGAGCCGGCGCACGTCTTGCTGCATGACGTCGAGCAGGCGGTCGCGCGAGGCCCCCGGCGCGAAGCGCGGCAGCGTCTCGAGGGCGCTGCGCAGCGAAGTGAGCGGATTCTTCAGCTCGTGGGCGACGTCGGCGGCGAAGCTCTCGATCGCGTCGATGCGGTCGTACATCGCGCGCGTCATGTCGCGCAGGGCGCCGGAGAGATGGCCGATCTCGTCGGCGCGGTTGGTGAAGTCGGGAATCTGCTGGCGCGACTTGATGCCGCGACGCACCCGCTCGGCCGCCTCGGCGAGCTTGCGCACCGGCTGGGCGATG
>Ga0326727_10017332_pt1 | contig 14975 bp, 10 predicted proteins | sample MB2enrmetagenome_FD_207643 | JGI IMG/M metagenome (GOLD analysis project Ga0326727, IMG submission 207643) | Lab enriched peat soil microbial communities from McLean, Ithaca, NY, United States - MB29MY | ecosystem: Environmental > Terrestrial > Soil > Wetlands > Peat | place: USA: New York... | reverse complement strand
ATGTGCGTTGGAGTTGGAACAACCTTCCCGCGGGTACCGAGCCTCCCAAGCAAGATGCAGGGAACGGCTATACGGTGAGAATGCAATCCGCAAATATACCCGCGTTCCCGACCGAAGATTTTATGCCTCCACCCAACGAGATCAAGTCGCGTGTGGATTTTATCTATGAGGAAGGCATGGCGCGCCCTAAAGACCAGGCTGCTTACTGGAGAGACCTTGGAAAGAAACGGAATGGGGAGTTGGAGTCGTTCGTGGGAAAGCGGGGAGCGATGCAAGAAGCGGTGGCGCAAATCGTTTCGCCCGGCGATTCGCCAGAGGTAAAACTTCACAAAATCTACGATCGCGTGCAGCAAATCAGGAATACGACCTATGAAGTTCTTAAGACGGAAGAGGAACTCAAGCGGGAAAAGGAAAAGCCGGCAGAAAATGTGGAGGAAGTGTGGAAGCGGGGTTATGGCAACGGCTTCCAGTTAACCTGGCTGTTTCTGGGGTTGGCACGGGCCGCCGGGTTTGACGCCTACGGTTGCGCGGTGTCGAGCCGCAACGAGTACTTCTTCACTCCCGTCACCATGCAAGGCTCGAAGCTGAACGCCAACGTGGTGCTGGTCAAGCTGAACGGCAAAGATCTGTACTTTGACCCAGGCGGCGCGTTTACTCCCTTCGGCATGCTCGAATGGGGCGAAACCGGTGTTCAGGGCCTCAAACTGGACAAGGACGGCGGCGCCTGGATCCAGACCACTCTACCGCAGGCATCGGAGTCCCGCATCGAGCGTGTGGGGAAACTCAAGCTTTCCGATACCGGCGACTTGGAAGGAAAGCTGACCATCACTTATACCGGCCTGGAAGCCATGTACCACCGGCGAGAAGAACGCCACGCCGACGACGTCGCACGGAAAAAATATCTTGAGGAGCACGCGACGGCGCCGATCGGCGGGAGCGCCGAAGCCGAATTGACAAACAAACCCGACTGGACCGGTTCGGGAACGCCGCTGGTTGCCGAGTTCACCCTGAAGATTCCGGGTTTTGCCTCGAACGCCGGCAGCCGGGTGATCATTCCTGCTGCTATTTTCACGGCCGCTGAAAGGGGAGTGTTTGAACACACCGAGCGGGTTCATCCCATCTACCTCGAGTATCCCTATGAAAAAGCCGACGACATTACCATCGAGCTTCCGTCCGGATGGCAGATCGGCAGCTTGCCCGCCGCTCAGGATCAGGACGGGCACGTTGTGCACTATGTGATGAAGGTGGAACCCGATTCGGGCGCTGTCCGACTTACACGCAGGTTATCCGTCGATTTACTGATGCTTGATAAGAAGTACTACTCAGCGCTGCGAAACTTCTTCCAGATGGTAAGAACTACCGATGGAGAACAAGTCGTGCTGCAACCGGGACAAATCCATGCCAGTAACTAAGAACTCTCTTTTTCGCACGGCATTGCTAGTTTGTTTGACCATGCTCTTTGTCGCAGCTATTGCGCCCCTGGCCGCGGCGAGCGGCGATGCCCCGGCCTGGATGCACGCGTTGGTGGGCGCCAGCCTGCCTGCTTACGACGAGAAAACAGACGCCGTCCTGCTTTATTCCGACGAGAATGTGACCGTGCTTTCTGCGGACAAGGTTCGCACCCATGTTCGGAAGGCGTATAGGATCCTGCGGCCAGAAGGACGCCACCATGGCACAGTTTACGTTTACTTCAATGCGGAGCGAAAAATTACAAGTCTGCACGCCTGGTGCATTCCGGCCCAGGGCAGAGACTACGAGGTTAAGGACAAGGATGCGATAGAAAAGTTTGCCTCACAGGGATTCGAATTGTATACCGACACGAAATTCAAGATTTTGCAGGTTCCCGCGCCCGACCCCGGTAACATCGTCGGCTACGAGTATGAAGTCGAAGAACGTCCTTTTTGGCTGCAGGACGAGTGGCAATTTCAGGAAGAGGACCCCGTCCGCGAAGCTCACTATTCACTGCAACTTCCTGCGGGCTGGGTCTTCAAGTCCTCATGGATCGCTCACGACGAAGTGAAGCCGGACGAATCTGGTAACACGCTGCAATGGAAACTTACGGATATCAAGGAAATTCGTTCCGAGCACGATATGCCGCCATGGAGGGGCTTGGCCGGGCAGATGATTGTTTCCTTTTTTCCTTCCGGCGGAACCGGGCAAAACAAAGAATTTGCAAGCTGGAACGACATCGGCCTGTGGATGGGACGTTTGTACAACAGCCAAATGGAACCATCCCCTGGCATCAAGCAACAGGTCAACAGTCTGATCGCGAGTAAGGGCACAACCCTCCAGAAGATGCAAGCCATTGCGGCGTCGGTGCAGCGCGATATTCGCTATGTGGAGATCGGGCTCGGCATTGGCGGGTGGCAGCCCCACGCCGCTTCGGACGTTTTTTCGCACAAATACGGCGATTGCAAGGATAAGGCCACACTCCTGCACACGATGCTGTGGGAGATTGGGGTGGAGTCGTACCCGGTAATAGTCAATCACGAACGCGGATCAGTTACCCGCGAAACCCCTGCCCACAACGCCTTCGATCATGCGATTCTTGCGATCAAGTTGCCGGATGAAGTCAAAGACCCTTCGCTGGTTGCTGTTGTGTCCCATCCAAAGTTGGGGCGGTTGTTGTTTTTCGACCCGACCAATGAAGAAACGCCGTTCGGCCAGATTGGGGGTTATTTGCAGGACAATTATGGCCTGCTGGTAACGCCGCAAGGGGGCGAGCTAGTCGAACTTCCGCAGCAACCCTCGAATATGAACAGCATTAACCGCGTCGGCCAACTCACGCTCGATGCCAACGGTGCGCTTCATGGAGATGTAACAGAGTCCAGGCTTGGCGACCGGGCGTGGGAAGAACGCAGGCGGCTCCGGGCGATCACCAAGAACACCGACCGGATCAAGCCCATCGAAGACCTGCTGGGTGGGTCGCTCCCCAACTTTCAAATCACGAAGGCAAGTCTTGTCAATGTCGATCAAACTGACCAACCCTTTGGCTTTAACTACAGTTTTCAGTCCGCCAGTTACGCCAAACTAGCCGGCAATCTGCTGCTGGTTCGCCCGCGCGTGCTCGGCGCGAAATCTTCGGCTGTCCTCGAAACCAAGGAGCCGCGCAAATATCCATACGAATTTGAAGGTCCACGACGCGAAACCGATAGCTTCGACATCGCGCTGCCCGCAGGTTACGAAGTCGATGAACTGCCGCCGCCCACGGACGTGGACTACAGCTTTGCCAGCTACCACAGCAAAACCGAAATCGCTGGGCACACGCTGCACTACTCGCGCACGCTCGAAGTGAAAGAGCTCAGCGTCCCGGTCAGCAAAATAGACGAGCTGAAGAAGTTCTATCGCCTGATCGCGTCCGACGAACGCAATACAGCAGTGCTGAAGCCTGCGGCAAAATAAGGCGAGTAGAAGTTGGCAGTTGGTCGGGCGACAATGCCCTATCCGTGCTTAGTCGTCGTCTGGATCGGTTGGCGGTTCCTTGTCGTTGATGAAGTGGGCCGCATCATATTGCGACGAGATGGATGTGAAGCTTCTTGGCGAACTGAGAGGAAAAAAGTCCATCAGGTCGTCGGCGTAGCTGTCGGCCCAATTGCCTGGGCCGATCAGGCCTAATCCGAAAGTAGTCTCCACGAATCTAAGTATGCTGCCAAAGTCATGGTTCGCGCCGCTGACATATCCTGCCGGTGTGTAAGCGGAAACGACCAGCAATGGCACACGAAAGCCGTACACGTAGCCCGCCCCCCAACCATTGGATTGGCCAATCCGCGGTGGTGGCACATGGTCATACCACCCTCCCCAGTCATCCCATGTGATCAAAATTGCCGTGTTCTGCCAGTACCCGCATTGCGAGGTGCCGATGGCATTCACAATCGAGGCAACCCAGGAGGGCCCGCCACCGGTGTTAATTTCCGGGTGGTCAGAGTTTTGGCCCGTCGGGGTGACCCATGAGACATTGGCAAGATTGCAATTCTGGATGTCGGTAAGCACACTGGCCGGTGTCGGTATCACATTTGCCCACTCGTTACCGGAACAGGCCAGTACTCCGTCCACAGTTTGTGGGTTGCATAGGCCGAGAATCGCTTGAGGACCATTCCACACCCAGGAATCGCTCGGCGTCGCGTAATACCGCCACGTTAGTCCCGCGGGTTCAAGCAGGTCCACAATTGTTGGATGGTCAAAACACGGAAACGTCTGGGAGTTCTCGTCACCCGCGGAGTCGATCAACAATACGTATGCAGTGGGTGGGGAGACGCAGCCGCTGCCGCCTTGCTGATTTTCAGCCGCAAACAGCGTACTGGTAGTAGTGGGCGCCGAAGTTCCCGAGATGATGAACTGATGCGACGGGAAACTCGGTCCCTGATTCGTCTGAAACATCCTGTTCGCAAATCCGTATTGTGTGGCTAAATCAAAATAGGGCTGCACCACCCCGCCGGAGTTGTCCACGTAGCCATATTGTGGATTCGGACCCAGTGTGCAACCGGGCGCCGGCGAAACTCCTACCTTGTCGGATCCGTTCATGGCACCGTTGTTATAGGCGGTCGTAAAGGCGATGTGGGCGTGGCCCAGGTCATAGCAATTGGCTAATGCGACGGGTGTCAGGGGCACGGTCTGCCCGGCAGAGTTAAGTCCGCTGGTTGCGATATCAACACCCGGCTCGAAGTTAGGATTGCTTCCAAAGATGTTATCGGGTGTCCGATTTTCCTGATCGACGATTACGATGTGGCTGAAGGTAGTCTTCTTAGGCTGGGACGAGGTGCTCCCACATCCGACCGCCATCACACAGACCAAAAGTAGCAGGATCGCTTTCATAGTCCCCGCTTTCGTCTCCGCTATGTTTTAGTCACTAATAGGAAAGTCCACGGTGCCGGTCGAGCGCCTAGGTCCGCGCAGCACTGGGCACAGTCAGGAAGAGGCGAAAGCGCCGCAACAAGGTACGAGGCTGCTAGCCGCCTCGCATCGAAGGTTAAATGGTCGGGGCGATAGGATTTGAACCTACGACCCCCTGCGCCCAAGGCAGGTGCGCTACCAGGCTGCGCTACGCCCCGACTGCCGTTGATTATAAATGAAGGGGCACGGTGACTTTCGGTATCCGGCTAACCGCTTGCAAATAAAAGGGGATGCCGTTGGATGTCGGGAGCCCCCCCAAAGGTGCTCTGCCACCGCCCGGCCCGCTCGACTATAATTTAGCTCGAAAGCTATGACGGGTACCCGTTACGCCCTGGTTTCGTACGTGCACGATCCGGTGGGCGAATTCGTTGAGAGACTGCGCCGGGAACTGCATCCGGCTCTGCCTCACATGCCGGCTCATCTCACCATTCTTCCACCCCGCGAGCTGGTAGTACCCGAACAGAAGGCTTTGGAGATCCTGGAAGAAACGTGCAGCCAGGTTGTGCCTTTCGATGTGGAACTCGGCGAGGTGTCAACTTTTCTGCCCACCACCCCGACCGTGTTCATTGAGGTAAAGCGGGCCGCATACCGTATGCGTGAGCTTCACGATCAGCTCTGCGCCAAAAAGATCGGCTGCGAGGAATCTTGGCCGTATATTCCTCACCTTACCATCCTGAAAGCCGAATTCGACGAACAGGCGCGAACGATCAGCGTCCTCGCCCGGGAGCGCTGGGCACAATTCCATGGGAAACGCCAGGTGCGCATCGAGGAACTGTCGTTTGTGCGCGAATCCAACGGCCACTGGCAGGACGTGGCCCCAATTCCACTAGGTCACGGGCAACTTTCTCCGAAGTCGTAACCCAACCTTCCAACACGCCCGCTAAAACCCCACAAAACCGGCAAGATTTCGTCACTGGCCACTAGGGCATGTACTTTCTGGCCGTTGCATAGCCCAATAGAGGTATTACCATGGAGCTACTGGCTCGACACCAAAGCGCCAATTCCCAGGCTGCGGGTTCAACGTGAAAAGAGGCCTATGCATATTGGCGTCTATGGATCCGGCTACCTCGCTACTATTTTTTCCGCCTGCCTTGCCGATTTCGGCACACCCGTCTGCTGCTGTCACGGCGACGCTTCGCACCTCACGGATACGGCCAAGGGCGACATTCCTTTTTACGAAAAAAATCTGCAGGATGTGATTCGCCGCAATGTTCGTTCCGGCCGCCTGGTCTATTCCTGCGATCCCGACGAACTGGCGCGCAAGGCTCAGGTTATCTTCCTCGCCGAAGATTCCGCCGATGGACTGGAAGCCCTGGTATTGCGCCTCGCCCGCTCGGCTGGCCGCTTTCAGGTGCTCTCCATTGTCACGCCCATGCGCGTGGGGTCAACCTCGCGGATCGAGAAAGCGCTGAAGGCCGAGCAACTGAACAGCCTGCTGGTCTGCCAGCCTATGTTTTTCACCAATGGCTGCGCCGTGGAAGACTTCAACTGGCCCGACCGCATCATTCTTGGAACGGGTTCCACCGAAGCCGTTTGTGCCATCAAGCAGATCTTTCATCCTCTGGTGATGCGCGGCGTTCCCGTGCTCGTCACCAATTACGAAACCGCGGAGCTCGCGCGCGAAGCGACCACGGCGTTTGTCGCCACCAAAATTTCCTTCATCAATGAAATTGCCAGCCTGTGCGAGCACGTGCACGCCGATGCCGTCAGTCTCTCGCTCGCTCTAGGGCTCGACAAGAAAATCGCGCCTCGCTGCCTGCAGCCGGGCGCGGGCATGGGCGGCATCTTTGCCCAGAGTGACATGGATTCCCTTACCGGCCTCGCCCGCGAGAACCGCGTCGATCTCAAGATCCTGAATGCGGCGCGCGAAGTAAACCTGGAACTGGCCGATCGCCTGCTTAGCAAAGTCTCCGCCGCGCTCGATACGGTGCAGAACAAGGACGTCGGCATTCTCGGCCTGGCCTTCAAGCCGAACACCAATTCCGTCGCTGGATCGGCGTCCGTGCAACTGGCGCAGCACCTGTTGGCCAATGGCGCGCGCCTCAAAGCCTACGATCCCGTCGCCATTCCCGACGCCCGCGCGCAGCTCAACGGCATGGTCAAGTATTGCGAATCTGCCTACGCAGTCGCCGAGGGCGCGGATGCGCTGGTTGTCGCCACCGGCTGGCCCGAATTCCGCACGCTCGACTTCACCAAGATCCGCCACCTGGTGAAGCGCCCCATCATCATCGACACCAAGAACCTGCTCGATTCGTCGCGCCTGCGCGCCATCGGCTTCCAGTACATGGGCATGGGGAGGTAAACCGCGGCGCTCGCCTCTCGCGGTTCGGCTTTCGCGATCCCGATCCTCAGTCTGCGGGATCTCCAGGCCGCGCATTGTTCGAAAGCGCTCCTTCAGTGCGACATCTCGCGAGGTTCAGGCAAAAGCCGAACTCCGAGCCGATAGCCGATAGGCGAGAGGCGAAAGGCGAAAGGCGAAACCTTTGTTCTCCGCAATTGTTATAATCGAACTCTGCGGTGGGAGTAGCTCAACTGGCAGAGCATCGGACTGTGGCTCCGACGGTTGCGGGTTCAATTCCCGTCTCCCACCCCAACTTCAAAGAACTCAGCTCACAGCTTTGATCAGCAACTGAATCATCATTAAGGCCGGGACTGGAGTTCAGAGTCTCTTGGCCAAATTTGACAAGCCTACCATCGCCACCATGCTCGCCGGCATGTGTACGTTTTTGGGCGTCTACTGCACACAGCCGTTGCTACCGCTCCTGCGGCAGGTTTTTCATGCCTCCGAATTAGAAGTTAGTCTCACCGTCAGCGCGACGATTCTTGCGACCGCTCTCACGGCTCCCGTCATCGGCATGATTGCCGAACGCCGTGGGCGAAAAAAGGTGATCGTTCCTTCGCTGTTCCTGCTGGCCATTCCTACGGCCCTTGCGGCGACCTCTACCAGCCTGCACGCCCTTATTTTGTGGCGCTTCGCCCAGGGCCTTTTCGTGCCTGGTGTCATTGCCGTGATGCTCGCCTACATCAATGAGGAGTGGGGAGGACGCGGTGTTGGGCGCGCCATGTCTTCGTATGTGACGGGCACCGTCATTGGCGGATTTCTCGGGCGCTTCATCTCCGGAGTCATCGCGACACATTGGCATTGGCGGGCCACATTCGTCGTGCTGGCCGCATTGAATCTGGTGGGTGCGGTCGCGGTGCGCGCGTGGCTGCCGCTGGCAAAGAATTTCGTTCGCACGGAACATATGCGGCAGGCGCTGGATCAGGCGAAGGAACACCTGCGCAATCCACGGTTGCTGGCCAATTTCGGCATGGGTGCCACGGCGCTCTTTGCCCTCGTGGGCTGCTTTACCTGTACCAACTTCTATCTTGCTGCGCCCCCTTTTAACCTGAACTCCGCACAACTTGGCAGCATCTTTTTTGTTTACCTGCTTGGAGTCGTGATTACACCGCAATCGGGGCGGTTCCTCGATCGTTTTGGGTTTCGCCACACGGCAGTGGTTATTTGCGCGATGATGGTTGCGGGCCTGCTCCTAACGCTGGTCAAGTCGCTGCCCGTGGTTATTGTTGGGCTCGCGATTTTCTCCTCCGGCGTGTTCGTAGCGCAAGCTGCGGGGACGGTGCAGACGGGCGCAATCGCCGGACGAGCCCGCTCCTCTGCTGCCGGGCTTTATGTGATGTTCTACTATCTCGGAGGAAGCGTCGGCGCCACGCTGACCGCCTGGGCTTGGCGATGGAAACAATGGCCGGGGTGCGTCGCTTTGCTGGGTGCGGTTTCGCTGCTCAGCTTCTGGCTCGCGCATCTCAGCAGCCGTCCGAGCGACCAATTCGACTCCGCCGAAATTGAACTGGTTGGCGACTGAAGCGTCTACGGTTTCGCCTGTTCGAAGCGGGCGGTGCTCATGATCTTTGCCAGGTCGCCTTTCAGCGTTTCAACCTTCTCGTTATCGAACCCGCATAAATCGGGGCTCTTCTCCCCTTTGAAGAAAACATATTGCGAAGTGCCGAACGAGACACTCTTTGCGCAACGCGTTTTTGGCAACGCGGAAAGAGGCCTGGCAGCCTCGACGTCGCCGAATATTTTCTCCGCAAGTGAAGCTGAAATACTTCCCGGTTGGTCGGACGGCCCAGCTTGCCCCGGCATTCTCTGAAACCGGCTGGCTCCCGTCTCCTTGATCACCGTGCCGGAACGATTGACCGTATAGCAATAAGGAGGAGTATTCGTAGAACGACTGACTAGGAAGAAAATCACTTCGTCGTTCGACTGAGAGTTCGGCGCGGCACACCCAAGCGGGACGTCGGCCGCACAGCAAGCGAAGCTAGCCAAGCCCATCACCGCCAGCAAGAGTGCGCGTTTGCTAATCATCGCGATCATTTCTCAAACCCCGGCAGTTCCACTCGCTTCGCGATGTGATCCTTGATCCAGTGCGCGTCCCACCATTCTTTGGGGTCAATCTGTACACCATCCAGCTGCATGGCGAAGTGAATATGGTCGCCGCCAGCCATGCCGGTCATGCCGCTCAGTCCCATCACCTGGCCCTGCTTCACCATGTCGCCTTCGTGCACGTTGATCTGGCTTAAATGTCCGTAGATGGTCTGCAATCCGTATCCGTGGTCGACGACGATGCAGTTGCCATAAATGCCCAGCGGCGCCGCATAAACCACCTTCCCGTCATTCGATGCCTCGACGCCCACGTGCTGCGTCACCGCCAGATCGTAGCCGAGGTGCACCTGCTGATCGATCTTCTTTCCCTGATAAATGTAGTTGCGTACATCGGCAAAGCTCGCCTCGGTCTTCGAATTCGTTTGCCGTTTGAAGGGCTGCGACCACAGGAAATGGTCGGCCGTCTTCAGCCGCAGGTCGGAGAGAGTCTGGTTATTCGCCTTCCTCATCTCGCTGTTGATCTTGACGAATCGCGCCACCGGATCGCCCGATCCACTCGGGTCGAGCTCGTTGATCACCTTCTGCATGAAAGCGTCGCTGACCTGCAAATCGTGGGTCGTGTAATGCGGCTGCTCTTTCTTAGGAAATATGACGACGAGCGGGCTTGTAGCATCGTTGCCCGCACCGTTCGAGGCATAGGCCTGCGGAACCGTTCCCGGCGCCATGTTCCACGCAAACGCATAGAGCGCAAACATGCCCGGTTTACCGCCCGGCATCGGCCACGCGCGAAATTTCTCGTCGCCCACGCGCACACCGGCCTCGTTCCAACTGCCGGAGACGCTAAGCGTCGCCAGATCCGCCATGCCGAGATAGAGGTAATGCTGATCGGAATCGGCGGTCACACTCGGCGGTTGCGTCACCACCGTGACCTCGCCTTCCCAGCGGGCGCTTTTCCGCAGGAGGTCGTTCGAGGTCGCTTCCACAATCAGCTTGGCCTTGCCGTCTTTGAGCTGCGGACTGGTCTTCACTCCCGCGGTGAACTTCAATGTGCTGTCGGCGTCGGTCGAAGGTTGCGCCAATTGCCAAACCGGATAGGTTGCGCCGCCTTGCTCCACCGATGCGGTCAGCCCGCGAATGCCGTGGCGGTCGCTCACATGCACACTGATGGGAGTGGCTTGCCCAAGAACCGTAACTGGAGACGCAAGGTTAACGACGGGAGTCGCCGACCGCATCACAACAAATCCGATCGGCACGACAATGGCGAGGACGATGAGAACAAGGATTAGAGTTCGCACACGTTATTGTAGCGCTCGGGTGACAGCGGTTTGTATTCGACCCTGATTCTCCGCGGCATTGACTGGCATCGTGATCGGCCCTCATCATGAATCAACCCTATGAGGAAGCTCCCACGCGAGCGTGGTCCATACTCCGGAAAGCAGGATCGTCGGCAGCCGCATCGACAGCCTCGCCTTCCGCACGATCTTTCCGTGCTCTACGAGGACGACGCGATTATTGCCCTGAATAAACCGGCCAAGCTACTGGCCGTGCCTGCGGAGAACTCCAGCGCTCCATCCGCACTGTCTCTTCTTTCCGAGGAGCTAAAACGAAAGAGACAACGCGCCTTTGTCGTTCATCGCATCGATCGCTACACATCCGGAATCCTGCTCTTCGCCAAGACCTGGGCGGATCGCGAGGCGCTGGTGCAGCAGTTTCTCAAACATACTCCCGTGAGGCAGTATCTCGCCGTCGTGCGCGGGCACCTCAAGGCTAAAGAGGGAGCGCTCGTTCATCACTTCCGGCAGGAAGGAATGTTTCAGAAGCTGACTCGTCCGCGCGATCCGAAAGCGGCGCGAGCGGAACTTCGCTATTCGGTCGAACGGCTTCTGCGCGGTGCTTCGCTGGTCCGGGTTACGCTGGTGACAGGATTGCAGAATCAGATTCGTGTGCAGCTTTCGGCGCTCGGCCATCCCGTCATCGGCGACCGAAAGTACCATCCCGAGGAGGCGTCGGAGCGGCGCATTACGCGCGTCGCTCTGCATGCCGCGCATCTCGAGTTTGCTCATCCACGGACGGGAGAACGCGTGTCCATCGATTGCGAACCGCCCGCCGACTTTCAGTCCCTGCTGCAAGCCTTGAAGCCTCCATCTCGCACGCGCCGATGAATCGTCGATCTCTCGCTATCGCGCTATCCCCGCACGCCGACTTCTTCTTTTTCTCTTGCTGCGTAGTGCGACTCGACGTAGTCGTCGAGAATCTTGGTGAACTCGGCTACGATTTTGTCGCCTTTTAAGGTGGTGAAGAGGCGTCCGTCTACGTAGACCGGGGCTTTGGGTTCTTCGAAGGTTCCCGGCAGCGAGATGCCTAGATTGGCGTGCTTGGATTCTCCGGGGCCGTTTACGATGCAGCCCATTACCGCTACTTTCATCTCCTCTACGCCGGTGTAGCGGCCTTTCCAGACTGGCATCTGCTCGCGCAGATAGGTCTGGATCTGCTGGGCCATTTCCTGGAAGAAGGTGCTCGTGGTGCGTCCGCAGCCGGGGCAGGCGGTGACTTGCGGCATAAAGCTGCGGATGCCTAGCGATTGCAAAATCTGCTGCGCGACTCGGACTTCTTCGGTGCGGTCGCCTCCTGGAGCTGGCGTTAGCGAGACGCGGATGGTGTCTCCGATGCCTTCCTGGAGCAGCACTGCCATCGCGGCGCTCGAAGCGACTACGCCTTTTGCGCCCATTCCGGCTTCGGTCAGACCTAAGTGCAGCGGATATTGGCAGCGCTCGGAGAGGCGGCGATATACGTCGATCAGGTCCTGCACGCCGCTGACTTTGGCGCTGAGGATGCTCTGATCGGCGCGCAGTCCGTATTGCTCGGCTAGTTTGGCCGAGTTGAGCGCGCTTACGACCATGGCTTCCATGGTGACTTCGCGCGCGTCTTTCGGCTCGGAGAGCTTGGAGTTCTCGTCCATCATCTTGGTCAGCAGTTGCTGGTCGAGCGAGCCCCAATTCACTCCGATGCGCACTGGCCGCTGATACTTGACCGCGACTTCGATCATGGTGCGGAAGTTGTCGTCGTTCTTGCGGCCGACGCTGACATTGCCGGGATTGATGCGGTATTTGGCGAGTCCTTCGGCGCATTCGGGATACTTGATGAGGAGTTGATGTCCGTTGTAGTGGAAGTCGCCGACGATGGGGACGCGAAGGCCTTGCTTCTCGAGTCCCTCGACGATGTAGGGAATTGCTTTGGCGGCATCGTCGTTATTGACGGTGACGCGAACAACTTCGCTGCCGGCGCGCGCGAGCGCTGCGACCTGCTGGATGGTTCCGGGAATGTCGGCAGTGTCGGTGTTGGTCATGGACTGCACCATGATTGGTGCATCGCTACCAACGCGGACTTTGTTTGCTAGGCCAGTGCCAATGGTGCAGGTGAGCGTTTTTTTGCGAATGATTTGTGCCATAGGAGAGTTTTCTTATTTTAACAGTTGTCGAGCAGGTCTCAGGTCTCAGGTGTCAGGTGTCAGGAAAAATGCAAGTTCTTGGTTGTCGGTTCCCAGTTCTCAGTTCACTCCTCTTGGATTGTTCGGTTCACACTGGGATTCGCGGGAACGAAAATTTCCCATTCTGGGATGGTGTTTACTTGTTAGTACTGGGTACCCCCCCTCCCCCCCGGGTCTATTGTTATCAAGACTTTACGGGGTTTTTCCCGCCAAAGTCTTGAGCGGATTAGAGTTAGAGGTAAAGTCTTGAGGGGAAAGGGGTTGCCTTAAAATTCCAGTTTCTCAATTCTCGGCAACTCCTCGATACCGTGTTGCCTTCCCCCCTTGAAAAAACCGCGCGCCACAGGATTCCCTGCGCGAGAGCGCGACCGAGTTTCTTCCTGCTTCTATTCTACCGTGGGCTGTCAATAGCTGATGTGCGACCGCTCTCGATTGCTTATGGAATTCTTGTTGGGTTGGGAACTTTTCCTGCTCTTGCGACATTACAGCTTATGAAAGAGACTTCTGGAGCCTGGGGTCGGGACGGACGCGGGTCCTTTTCTTAGAAAGAGGCTTCAGAAGGCGGCTTCAGAAAACGACATGCCGACGACGATCAGCGACGAAGCCTTAATGCTGGAGTTTCGGGGCGGCTCGCGCGCGGCCTTCGAGGAACTGTTTGCGCGCTATCGCGGGCCGCTCTATGGATTCTTCCGGCGCCGGCTGTACCGCTCGACGAGTGACGATCAGCGCGCTGAAGACCTTATGCAGGAGACGTTTCTGGCCGTGATTCGGGCCGCGGATCGCTATGAGCCGAGGTCGCTGGTGCGCACGTATCTCTACGGCATTGCTATGAACCTGCTCGCGGCTGAACGACGCAAGATCGCAAAAGAAGGACCGGCGATTGATGAGGTCGCCGAGCCGGGGGGAAGGCAAGCGTCCGATGCGGTGCTCTGGATTCGGCAGGCGCTTGAAAAGCTCGACGAGTGCGAGCGCGAGATTTTGATGCTGCGCGAATTTGAGCAGTTGAGTTATGCGGAGATTGCCGAACTTCAGAATCTTCCGGTGAACACGGTGCGCTCGCGGCTGTTTCGCGCGCGCATGGCGTTACGAGCGCTGCTTGAGCCGGATGCGAGAACGAGCGCAGTGGAGGCTCCGGGCGAGCCGGCGGACAAGATCGGACTGGCGGACCGTCGTGAGGGGTTCGTTAGGGCCACAGGGAGAATTCCCTGACGCAAACGAGCGAAGTTGAGTGGGTAGGGGTCCTTCGACTCCGCAACCACTTCGCTTCGCGAAGCAGTTGCTCCGCTCAGGATGACAGGTATCAAGGCTGGCGGCCGCAACTTCGTTTTGGCGGTAGAAACAGGAGTGCGACGGAAGGCGAGGCCATATGAATAAGACAACTCATCCGATTGAACCCGAGGAGATCATGGCCTATCTCGATGGCGAACTGACGGCTGAGCGCGCCGCCGCGACTGCGGCGCACCTTGGCGGATGCGCCGAATGTCAGGCGCTGGCGGCGGAGTTGCGCGGGGTGTCGGCGAAGGTGGGAACTTGGGAAGTTCGTCAAGTTGCGCCAGTACTACCAGCGGCTATCACGGCAGCGCTGGAAGAGCAGCGGCCCGTCCGCACTGCGAAAGGTCCAACGCTACAGCGAGACTTGAAGGACTGGCTGCGGTTGCACTGGGCGAGAGCCGCGTGGGCAGGAGCAGCGGCAACCGCGGTCGTTTTGATCGCGGCCTCCGTGTTAGTCCCAAATCTTCAGAGGAATAGGTCCATGGCCGATCTCGCGGCACTCAAGGCGGGAGACCGAATGTCTGCCTCTCTTACGTCCCGGAGGGAGATGACCTCCCAGCCACCGCCGCCTCCACCGCCGCCTCCGTCAGCATCTCCGGCAGGCGGGGTGATTCGGGACAAACAATACGACCGACTTGAGCAATTCGCGAAGCTGCAGCAGTCTCCGGAAAGAGGTGGCAAGCTGGCTACGGCGGAAGAAGCCCCGGTTGTCCTCGGCCCGATGATCATTCGCACGGCGCAGCTCAGCTTGATCACCAAGGAGTTCGACAAGGCGCGGGCGAATGTCGAAGCCATTCTCAAGCGGCATCGCGGCTATGTGGGCGAGATGAAGGTGGGGAGTGCGGCGGGCAGCGGACGCACACTTACTGCCATGTTGCGTGTTCCCTCCGATCAACTCGACGCGACGATGGCTGAGATGAAGGCGCTGGGGCGCGTCGATTC
>Ga0326727_10017331_pt1 | contig 14976 bp, 19 predicted proteins | sample MB2enrmetagenome_FD_207643 | JGI IMG/M metagenome (GOLD analysis project Ga0326727, IMG submission 207643) | Lab enriched peat soil microbial communities from McLean, Ithaca, NY, United States - MB29MY | ecosystem: Environmental > Terrestrial > Soil > Wetlands > Peat | place: USA: New York... | reverse complement strand
GCCCGCCTCGCCAGATGGGATTGAGAGCCCAATCAAGGCCACCCCCTCTTAGCGACGACCGCCCGCCTGCGCGACAAGGATAATAGCCCAGCCGTTCGAAAACCCACCTGATGAGGTACATAGAATCATCCAAGGCAGTCAAGCCGATGGGGCCCTACTCGCAGGGCATCGTGGCCAACGGGCTGGTTTTCGTCTCCGGGACCGTCGCGACGGACCCTGCGACCAACCAGATGGTCTCAGGGGGAATAAGGGAACAGACAAGACGGGCGCTCGAGAACGTGAAGGCGGTCCTAGAGGAGGGAGGGAGCAGCCCCGAGAAGGTGCTGAGGGTCACCGTCTTCCTAAAGGATGGATCGCACTTCAAGGAGATGAACGAGGTCTACGCCTCCTTCTTCGGGAACCACAAGCCCACCAGGACCACTGTCGTCGTCGGGTTCGTGAAGGGCGACATACTCATAGAGATCGACTGCATCGCCTCGCTCTAGGACCGCCGCAGGTCCCTCCCTAGCAGGGTGGCTCAGGCCGCCCTGGTGTTGAATGCGGCCGCTCAGACGAACAGCGCGTAGAGCACAATGGAAGCCACGAAGACGATGGATATGGTGTTGAGCACCTTGATCAATGAGTTGATCGCAGGCCCGGCAGTATCCTTGAACGGGTCGCCCACCGTGTCTCCCATCACCGCGGCCGCGTGAACCGGGGTATTCTTCCCCCCTAGGTTGCCAAGCTCTATGAACTTCTTCGCGTTGTCCCAGGCGGCCCCGCCGTTCGTCATCATGAACGCAAGGTAGACTCCCGTCACGACGGACCCTATGAGGAGGCCGCCGAGGGCGACGGGCCCGAGGATGAAGCCGACCAGGAGAGGCGTCACGACGGCCAGGGCCGCGGGCTTACCCAGCTCCCTCAGCGCGGCCGTCGTGCTGATGTCGACGCACTTGGCGTAGTCGGGTTTGCCCGTCCTGTCCATTATGCCGGGGATCTCCCTGAACTGCCTCCTGACCTCGTTGACCATCTGGATTGCCGCCCTCCCGACGGCCTGGATCAGGAAGCTGCAGAAGAAGAACGGCAGCAGGCTGCCTATGAAGAGCCCGATTATCACCCTGGGATCCGAGAGCGCGAATTCGAGGGTCTGCCCGTTCAGCAGCCCGTACTTCGCCATGAGGCTCGCGCTCCCCGCGATCTGGCTGTTCACCTCGCTCTGGAAGGCGAAGAAGATGGCCACTGCGGCGAGGGCCGCTGAGGTCACTGCGAATGCCTTTGTCGTGGCCTTGGTCGTGTTGCCCACGGCGTCGAGCTCGTCGGTCACTTCGCGGACGCCGCTCTCGAGCCCGGCCATCTCCACGATCCCGTTCGCGTTGTCCGTGATCGGCCCGAAGGAGTCGATGGACATGATCACGCCCGTCAGCGAGAGCTCGGCCATCGTGGCGATCGCCGTGCTGTAGATCCCGAAGAGGACGTTGTCCCCCGAGGCGTAGTAGCCGATGAAGTACGAGAACGCTATCGCCAGGACGAGCACCACCGCCGATGGGGCCGTGCTCTGGAGGCCGGTCGAGAACCCGGCCAGGAAGTTGGTGGCTGGACCCGTCTGGCTGGCCTCCGCTATGAACTTGACGGGTCCATACCTGTACGAGGTGAAGTAGTCCGCGACCCTTTCTATGGCAATCACCACTACCACGCCTACGATAGCGCTGGCGAGCAGACCCCAACCGAGCTCGCTGTCCGAGAAGATCGAGAACGAGACGGCGGCGTCGATGGCTATGGCGATGGCCGCGGATATGATGAGGGCGATGTTCAGTGACCCCATCGGGTCCTTCTTGATCGATTTGCGGATGTAGAGGCCGCCGAGGATCGAGCCGATGATCCCGGCGGCGCCAAGAAGCAACGGGTACACGAGGAGCTGGTTCGAGGAGATGAGCGAGGTAAGGGAGCCGAAGGTGGACGCCTTCGCCGTAATCAGTGCTGCGAGAATCAGGGCCGCAATCGAGGTGACCACGAACGACTCGTAGATGTCCGCACCCATCCCCGCGCAGTCCCCCACGTTGTCGCCGACGTTGTCCGCGATCACGGCGGGGTTCCTCTCGTCGTCCTCTGGGATGCCCGCCTCGGCCTTGCCGACAAGGTCAGCCCCGACGTCCGCCGCCTTGGTGTAGATCCCGCCGGAGACCCTCATGAACAACGCGATGAGCGACGCGCCGAACCCCAGGCCTGCGATCACCGCAGGCGTCGTGATTATCACCGACTGGTAGGCTATGTAGAACAGGGAGACCCCGAGCAGGCCGAACCCGACCACTGCCATCCCCATCACCCCGCCTCCCCTGAAGGCGAGAGTGAGCGCAGGGCCCAGCCCTTTCCTGGCGGCCTGCGCGGTCCTCGAACTAGTCCGTACCGTCGCGGCCATGCCGATGTAGCCGGCGATCGCCGACAGCACGGCGCCGACCAGGAAGCCGATGGCCGTGGCACCCCCGGTCTTGAGGGGGATGTCGATGAACACGAAGATGAGTATCGAGATTACCACCGCGACGGGCGCTATTACGGTGTACTCTCTCCTGAGGAAGGCGTTGGCGCCCACCCTGACGGCTGAGGCTATCTCCATCATCTTGGCGTTTCCTGGGTCCTGCCTCCTCACCGAGATGAACAGGACGAGCGAGTACAGGAGAGCTACCGCCGCGACGCCGGCCGCGATTATCCCATAATCAGTGGACAACTCTTTCTTGTCTACCTTGCCCATGCGGGGATTTGGGAACCAGTTATAAACTCACGGGCGCGGCGCCCGCCGATTCCCGGTTCCAGAGACCGCCCCCATCTTCGTGAGCGTGTACGTCGCCACCAAGGGCAGGGCGATGGTGGCGTCGGCGTAGAGTGTCGTCTGCTTGGCGCGCTCCTTCACCTTCCCCCAGGAGACGGCCTCGCGGACCTGCGCCCCGCTCAGAGAGCCGTCGTACTCCACCGCCGTCGTGATGTAGCAGGCGTAGTCCAGGCCGCCCTTGAACATGTTCCACCAGATCGTGTGGTGCTTGGAGATTCCGCCGCCTATGACCAGGGCCCCCGTCCTCTTGGCGTCGAAGACTATGTCGGCAAGGCGCTTCTCGTCCTTGATCACATCCACGCTGAAGTCCGAATGGCGGTTGGCGAAGAGCCAGATCTGCGAACCCACTGCCCCGTCCATCGGTCCAGGCACGAAGATCGGGACCCCCTTCTTCCTGGCCTGGTAGAGCAGCGACCCCTCGTCATCCACGAGGGCTGCCAGCTCGGAGCAGAGCTCCTCGGTGCTCAGGCTCCTCCGGCCGCTGGCGTACACCGAGTCGAGCCAGGGCTGCATCCTCTTCTCTATGGCCGGTCCGTAGTCCTTCAGGGGCACCAGCAGGTTCCCTAGTCTGTGGTAGCCCGTCTTCTGGAGCCTGGCGTCATCCAAGTAGAAGCTGCCGTGGTAGTACCTTCCCCAGGATCTGGCCAGGTCGTGGTCGAGGGTCCCCGAGGCCGTGACGATGACGTCGACCATCCCCTGCTTGACCATGTCAACCAGCACGCCCCTCACCCCGGTGGCCATCAGCGCAGCCGGGAAGGAGAGGAACTTGGTGCACTGCTTGTCCCGCACCATGTCAAGGCAGATCCTGGAAGCCTCGCCAAGATTCTTCCCCATGAAACCACCGGCTTCGTACATCTGATCAATCAGGTCCACCACATCCGGAGAGCGCTTCAGGTGGATGTCGGAGACCTCCCTGAGCTTCCGCTTGTCCATGGAACAGTTGGTCCGCGGGCCGGCTCGACTTTTAAATGGTTGGGTGGCAGTTTCAGACAACCCGCCTCTCCGCGCCACTGGGAAGGACGGCAGTGCCGCCCGGCAAGCATGCCGGTTCGAGCCATGACGGACCCAGGGGATTAGCCGACTCGTCGACCCAGTCTCCATGCTAACCGAAGCACATCATGAGCAATGCGCCTTCTGCCTGGGCAGGATAGTCGACGTCGGCGAGGAGTTGGTCTGTTCTTCTTGCGGGGTGGTCACTCCCAAGGAGGTGGTCGAGTCGGATGAAGAGAGGAGGCCCCAGGCGATCGACTACACGAACCACTCGCTGGGGAGCTACCTGGGCCCTCTGGAGTACGGATACGAGGAGATATTCTCGAGGGGATTCTCGGACTCGCCGTCCAACTTCCGGTACCTCAAGACAATCTCCGACTTCTCGTGCAAGGAAGGGGCAGGCGTCTACAACTGCGCCAAGCTGATCGAGAGAGTATGCGAAAAGCTCACCCTGCCGAAGACGGTTGTCGGCGAATCGGTGACAATCGCCAAGGGAGTGATGAGTATGAGGGCGGGCCACGGGGAGATTACCTTGGCAGCAATCTCCGCCTACTCCATAATCAACGCCTGCAAGAGGCTCAGGGTCACGAGCGTGGGGGTCAGGGAGGTCATGGATGCCCACAGGAACCTTGGTTACCGCGTGAAGACCTCGGTCATCATCCAGCTGTCAATCGATTCGCCCATCAGGACCAAGCCGAGGCGGGCCGAGGAGTACCTCGCGAACGTGCTGGTCCACCTTCGCCCGGCGGTGGCCGCTGAGGCCGACCTGCCCGCGGGCTACTTCAACGCACTCCACGACGCCGCGAGGGTCGCGCTTGAGAACGTGGACGGCCCCGGCAGGGGTGGGCACAATCCCCGCGCGCTCGCAGCCACCGCGGTCTACGCTGGCGAGGTCGCCATGGCGACGGCGGAGGACAGGAAGAAGGTCATCTCCCAGAAGGAGATAGCCGCCTGCGTGGGCGTCGCCGAGTACACCGTCAGGGAGCAGTTCGTCGAGATCTTCCGACCGAGGATGGACGCGATCGAGGAATCCCTCAGGTCGCGAGCGAGCCCTCGCCTCGAACGGACCACTGAAATGCCCCCGATACTCCTCCAAGCCCGAGCACCGTAGTCGCCACCCAGTAGTCCACTAGGCATCCTGTCGGCAGCGGGGACGCCGACGCTCCGAGCACGTAAGTATCCAGGAGCAGGAAACTGGAGTCCGCGAGATTCAGGGCAGCGGCAACGGCCGACGAGTTACAGCCGGTGAGCGAGGACAGCGCGGCACCGAGGTCAGAGAGCGCGGCAACGCAGCCGGATATGATGGCGTCCAGAGGTACCTGGAGGTGCACCGTCCCGACGGTCTGGAACGAGTAAGACGGAAGCCCGTCGTTGTAGGACTCTTCCACCGACGTCGTGACTTCCAGGTTGAGCGCGCCGTTCTGATAACCGCTGAAACCGGGGACGTAGGCGGAACCGTTCTCACCGGCCGGCTCCGAAGAGTAGGCCCACGAGGTGACCGTGGAATAGGCGATGCCCTCGCTGGCGCCAGCGTACTGCTGCCTGCCTGCGATCAGGTCCAGGTAGGCCTGCGGAGACGAACAGTCGAAGGTGTTTGAATTCAGGTAACTCTGGGCCTCCGCCAGCGAACGGAAGGCCGAGAGCCCCACCAGGAGCCCACCGTAGTCGCGCTCCCTCAACTGCACCGTCGCGAGCACCGCGGAGCCAAGGCTGCTGCTCTCCGAGGAGTAGACTGCACCGTCGGCCCCAAGCATGGTCGTGAAGACCAAGAGGGAGACCAGCGTGGCCGCTACCGCCCTTCTACCCAAGCCTCGATCTCCACCTGGTTGCCCTGGACAGTGAACCCGAAGCCAGAAGAACCGACGAACGCCACTGGCGCCGTGCCGCAGGCGCTACCATCGACCGACCCTCCCAGGATGACCGTCCCGTTGCTCCGGGCCTGCAGCGAAGAGCAGATCTCCGAAGGGGGAGCGTTGGCAAGGAAGGACAGCCCCACGGCCTGGACGTAGTCGGCCAGGGCTGCACTGGCCCGGGCATCGGATGCTGCAGTCACCTGACCGCCGTCGAAGGAATAGGGGTTCAGGAGGGAAATCAAGGAAACACAGAGGATGCCATAGCCGGCGGCCACGCCGATGTCGAGAATCCTCATCCGAGAGCCCCCAGGTGCGACGCAAGGAGCGAAAGGGAGACCGCGAAAAGCAGGAGGATGACCGCGAACGCCAGTGCGAGGTCGATGTACAGGTCGACGAAGCCGCGCCTACGCAAGCCGGAGATCTCCCCCCTCCAGCACCACGGTGTATGCCACGTCAGCGGAAAGGACAGAACCCGGCAGCAGGCAGACAACGGGCGCGCTGGCCGATGCACCACCGACAGTCGCTGTCACTGCGTCGCCGGAGAGGACCACCGATGTGGTCACCCCGGGGAAGGAGCCGAACTCCAGCACGCTCGTCATGCCGGGCGAAAGATCATCGATCTGTTCGGCCGTGCCTTCCGCCAGATGGCCGGCGGCCGCCAGGTCTGAGTCCTGGTAGGCGGCTCTGATGGGCGGAACCAGCATGCCGAGCAGGAGGAACATCGCGATGAAGTAGACCGACGTGGAGAGCGCGCCCGAGATGCTCGATGCGGGCATCAGCCGGCCACCTTGAGTTCCACGCCGTCCTGGGATTGGGTGAAGACCAGGGTGCAGAGGCAGGAGACACCGGTGAGCTGGAAGTCACAAGGATACCCCGTCTGCGACGAGTAACTTGCCGTCCCTGACGAGAAGTGAATCACCCCCTGCGAGCACGCCAGAGAGGCGTCGGAGAGCGGAAGGACGACCGAGGCGTTCCCCTTGAGCGCTGCAAGGTTGGCAGCTCCTGCGATTTCGTCCATCTGCGCCTTGGCCTGATTCTGGTCCAGGACAGGAATCGCCCCGTCGAAGACCAGAACGCTGAACGCGGAGAGCGAGACGGTCAGCCCAAAGACAAGAAAATACTCGATTAGTTCTACCATCGTCTACCGGAAGGGATTCGCCCACTTGATTTAAGCGGCAACCCCAGTGGCGGTTTAGTACCGCCCGGAGTTGTATCCCCGATGGAGGGGCCAATCAGCAGGGCGGTGAGACGGGCGGTAGGGAGGAGGAAGGGCAGGCCTAGCCCGCAACCCCTTCTCCTGGAGCTATTCCAGGAGGCCGACGGGGAGGAACTGGAGAGCTACTCCATCCCCCCGTTCGCCTACGCCCTCAAACGGGTGGACGGGAAGGTGAACTACGAGATGATGCCCCGAGTTTCAGCAAACGAACTTGAGACTCTACGTGAGGCCGTCGCGGAGATGAGCGCGACGCTCGATCCCGCTGCACTGGTCCCTCTGACCTTCACGGGGCTCGTCGAGATGCTGAGTCAGGCGGGGGCGGCTTGCCTTGCCAGAATCAAGGACATGGACAGAGTGAAGGTCCTCTCCCGGCTTGCGGCTTTCGAGGCCGTGGGCATACCAACAATCTACGGCCTCTCGCTGGATGAGTCCGTCTCGGAGTTCTACGCTGACGGTCCGGGAACGCCGATCTACCTCGACCACTTCAAGTACGGAAGGTGCGAGTCAAGGTTGGCCCTGACCGAGCGGGAGCGGAAGGCGCTCGAGACTCACATGGACACTTTCAAGGGTTACACCATCGATTTCTCGAACCCTTCGCTCAAGAACGAGTTCGACATCTTCGGGAGGAGGCTGCGCATCTCGCTCGACCTCGCTCCGCTTGCGGTAAGTTCATTCTCTCTCGATGTCAGGAAGCTGACCTCGAGCGAGCTGACCCTGGTCGACCTTGTCCGGGGCGACGTTCTCTCGGTCGAGTCTGCCTCTTTCCTCATGGCCGCGCTGGAGCTCGGGATGAACGTGACGATCGTCGGGGAGACCGGGACGGGAAAGACCACGCTCCTGAACGCGCTGGACGAGGCGATGAGCCCCCAGCTCAGGCGAATATACGTCGAGGACGCCGTCGAGACCAAGGACCTCCTGGGCAGAGGCTATCACCAGATGAAGCTCAAGGTCGACCCCTTCGAGCGAGGGGCCGAGAGCGCCCGGACCAAGTCTGCCGAGATTACGAAGATTCTCCACCGGTCCCCCGACCTGGTCATCCTTGGCGAAATCCAGTCGGAGGAGCACAGCAGGGCATTCTTTCACGCTCTTTCGGCCGGAATAAGGGGTCTGCAGACGTTCCACGCTTCGTCCGCGACCCAGGCGGTCCGGAGGTGGAGGGAGATGCACGGAATCTCCAAGGCGAACCTCCTAGACCTTGACATCCTGGTCCAGATGGCGCGCCCGGACAGACTGGGGGCCAGGCGGCAGGTCTTCGGGGTGAGCCTGGTCGTCGAGGAGGAGGGCGAGCCGAGACTCAGGGAGCTCTACTCCCGCGCGAGGGACGGGAAGCTCCAACGAATCGTCCCGTGGGACAGGCTGCAGACCAGGAGGCCCTCCATCACAAGGGAGCGCCTCCTCGAAGTGCTGGAGAAGACGCAGGTTGCGATCGAGGAAGCAATCCAGAGGGTGGGCAGGTGAAGAGCAGGTCCTGGGAGGCGCTCGGGCTCGACCCCCGACGCATGGCCGTGGCCGTAGTGCTGCTTGCTCTGACCGTCGGCGCGTCCGTCACAGTTGCGGCCTACCATTTCCTCGGGGAGCTCGCCCTTGTGCTGGGCCCAGTCGTCGCCCTCGGGTCAGGCTACGCCGCGGCCGCCCTCCCGAGACGGTCAATCGAGGGATCCGCCCTGCGGCAGGCCCGGGAATCGCCGGCGCTGGCCGCGGCGGCCTCGGTCTATCTTCAGAGCACAGGCTCCAAGAGCAAGACACTGCTGATGCTGAAATCCGAGGAGCCCCGCCTCTCTGCCATCCTTGAGGAGCTCAGAAGGACGACACTGCTGGGCATCGACCCGGCCGACTCCTACAGGCGGCTGGGAGGCAGGGCCGAGTCTGAATCAGCCTCCAGGATACTTGGTTCGGTCGTCGGAGCCCAGGGAGAGAGGCTCGCCGACGAGGGAGAAGAGCTGGAGGGGATGGTCAGCGCCTCGCTTTCAAGGGAAGAGACCAAGTTCCCGGTCTTCCTGACGATCTCCTTCTTCCTTCCGATCATGCTGATGCTGCTCGCCGCCATCGGCCGTCACACGAGCCTCGTCGACATGGTCAGCCTGACCTTCCTCGAGATCGTGGTCCTGGACCTCGCCCTGACTCTCTCTTCGACCGAACGAGGGAGGCTGGCGGGATGAGTTCGTCAGAACTCGCGCGGATGGGCAAGCTCAGGCAGGTGCTGAGGATGTCAGCCCACGGTCGGGGCATAGCGGCGTCGATAGTCGAGACCTTCTGCGACAGTCGCGTCGAGGACGAAAGGGAGATGGTCAGGCAGATCCTTCTGGGCAACCCCGTCGATGAGTCGGCGGCCAGACTGGTCTCGAGCAACGACCACTCCAGAGACATCCTCGCCTACGTTGTCGACCAGGCCAAGGTGAACGCCGTCGAGGCCAGCCGTCGGGCCGACAGGCTCACCTCACTCTTCGAGCACTGGGTGTGGATGAGACAGCAGCGCATGGTGGAGCAGAGGATCATGGAGACCAGGAGCATAATGGTCTCGGCAATTCTCGGTGCTGTCACTGCGATGATTTCGGCCCTGGCACCCGTTCTGGCCTCATTTCAGCTCACGCTGGGCGAGCAGCCGCATCCATCCAGCCCTTCCTATCTCGGCATCCTGTTCGTGATTCCTGCAGCCCTGTTTCTGGGAATATTCTTCTCGCCGAGGAGAGCCTTCCTGAACCTGGTGGTGTCTGCAGCCGCCTACATGCTGGTGGCCCACTTCTTCACCCCTCTTGTGACGCTCTAGGGCCCTTGGTCGTTAAATATCTCGCAACACTATCTTCTCAATGATTGAGAGACTACTCAGGAGGCTGAAGAAGGACAGGAGGGCGGCGCAGCTCATCGAGGAGGCTCTCCTGCTCTCTGTCGCCTTGGTCGCCCTCTCGCTCCTCGTTGGTGGAATCGATTCAATCCTGAAGCAGGCCGGCGACTTCACGTCCGGAGTCTGGAGCTCCATCTCCTCTACACTGAACAGCCTCTTCAGCTCCGCCTTCCAGTGGTGAGGGCAGTGGACGCAGACGACGAGGGCGGCGTCATCTCCAGGATGAAGTGGCGGGTGAGGAGCGCACTCCCGCTGAAGATAGACTCAATCGGCATCGTGGACAGCCGCTACCTCGCCATCACGAAGGGCGACAGCTCCAGGCTGATGTCCCTGCTCAGGGTTGGGTTGGCCGAGACCGCCGACGACTCGAAGCTGGACTACTCGACCGCCGTCAGGATTACCCTCCAGCAGCAGCGCATGAAGGGCCTCTTCGACGGCCTCCACAGGTCGAAGATACCATTCCTGTACCTGATCATGGTGAAGCCTGCGGAGCAGAAGGGCGACGACGACCAGGTCTTCGAGTTCGACCTCGTGGTGGGCACTTGGATGGACGTCAACGCCAAGAAGGCCACCGAGGCGATGTCCACGCTCGAGCAGAACACAGGGGTGCTGGCGGCGACGCTGGCCGTCGGCGTGCCCAACTCGTCGGTGAGGAGGCTGACAAGGAACGAGCTTCGAGACTTCGGCCAGAACCTCCTTCAGCCGAGCGAGCGGAAGCTGACCCAGGTGGCCGACGCCTCGACGATAAGCACGCTGGAGTCCTTCGAAGGTCGGAGCCCTGCCGTCCAGGCGGGGCAGAGTCCCCCCGACTTCTACATCCCCAACGCCGCAGAGTCGGGGACGGGAGGAATACTGCTCGGCAAGGTGAGGACTCGCTCTGGAACGTCGCACGACTTCCGGCTGCAGCTGGACGACCTGAGGCGGCACACGGCCATCATGGGCATGACCGGGGCGGGCAAGTCCACAAGCGCGTCGGTCATAGTGAGGCAGGTCGCCGGCATGGGCCTGCCGCTCATGGTCCTTGACTGGCACGACGAACACGGAGACCTCATCAGGTCGGTGGGCGGGCAGGTCTTCTCGCCCGGGAAGGACCAGTTCACGATAAACCCCCTCGACATGACCTCCTCGACGGACCCGGTGGAGCACATCGCCATGATGACCGACATCTTCTCTGACGTCTACCACTTCACGCACCCGCAGGCCTACATGTTCCGCAACGCCCTGCAGAAGTGCCTCGGCGAGGCCTCCGAGAGGGAGGTGCCCACTCTGTCGTCCCTGGTCAAGATCATCGAGCAGTATCCCCTCAGATCTGCATACGACAACGAGACGAAGGTGGCACTGCTGAGGCGGCTGGTCCCCCTGACCGAGGGGCAGGTCGGGAGGGCGCTCAACGGACCCTCCAGCCACACCGTGGACGAGCTGCTCGACAAGGTCCTGTCCGTCGAGCTGGGGCAGATCAGGGACACTCAGACGAGGAGCGTCTTCGTGGACATCCTGCTGAAGATCATATACGAGCACAGGTTCAACAAGAGGGGAAAGATGGAGCACCTCATAGTTGTCGAGGAGGCGCGGAACATCGCGCCCGCCCGGAGGGAGGAGGACCCTCCAAGCGTTGGCGAGAGGATGATCTCGGAGCTCCGGAAGTTCGGGGAGGCGATGGTCTTCGTGGCCCAGTTCCCGACCCAGGTGGCATCCGAGGTCATAAAGAACTCAGGGGTGAGGATAATCCATAGGGTGTCATGGGCCGAGGACCTCAAGCTCATCGGCGATGCGCTCACCCTCAGCAGAGACCAGCTGGCGCACGTCTCCAACCTCGACGTCGGCGAGGCCGTGGTGAGCTTGACCAGGCTCCAGAGTCCGATCCTGGTTCAGGTCGACGCCGGCTCCGTCCTGGGCCTGGAGAGGAGGGACCTCAGCCTCGCAGAGGAGTCGTAGTCCAGGGTCCAGTCAATCCAGGGCGAGTCCTGCGGGAGACCGGCCCGGTAGTCTCGGGCGATCTCCGCCGCCAGCGAAGCGGGCTTCGCCCTCGTAGAGTCATACTCGTGGACCTTGGAGGGTCCGAACCTGCGCACCGCGGCGTCGAGGACGACCCCGATGAGCTCCGCCTCCACGTTCTCGACAACCTTCTCGTGGGGGTAGCCCCTCCGGGCGAGGCGGCGCTTGAGGACCCTCGGGTCGCACCGCAGGACGGCCACGAACTCAACGTCGGCAGGCTTCAGCACTTCGGCGAGCAAATGCCCGGAGACCACGGCGCCCGACGACCTGCGCTTCAGCTCGGAGCCCAGCTCCTTCACGTCGACCTGCAGCTCTCCCTCGTCGTCGGGGGCGTAGCGCTCTCTGGCGACGGAGTTGATGTCGACCAGCTCCCGCTGGAGCAGGGAGGCCAGTGTGAGCGCCACAGACTTCTTCCCGGTCCCGGGGGTTCCCGTTACTCCTATGGCCCCCGGCCTCTTCACGGTTGGCCGCCTCGCGTGCTCAAAGTGTGCAACGGGACGCGGGGATCGGGTCATCGCATAAATATTCGCCTCCGGAGGTGGCACGGGTAGTTGAGCCCAACAGCCAAGAAGCAAACGACGCCTGACAAGGGACAGGTCAAACCCGAAGGTCAGGAGGAGAGCGAACGGCTGGCCAGGGAAGTCGAGGGAGTGTCCGAGGAGAACAAGGTGGAGAAGCTGGAGATGAAGGAGACGGACCACCGCAAGGCGAAGAGGCGGAAGAGCGGTAACAACACCCAGTGAGCATCGCTTCCGCCATTGATTGGGAATGAGTCCTGCCGCGGAGCGGGGAAGTCCGGCGGCCACCCGAGTCAGAGCGAAACGCTATTCTTCCTGTGGGATGGGGCGGTCATCTAAGACATGCCCACGGCTGGTCCCACTCTCTTCGTTACGGGACGACTCTCCAAGTTAGCCCCTCCGGAAGAGCGCCGTGGCCATGCCGTTCAGGCTCGAACGGGGAGGCTCCTGCTGGATTCCTCTGTGACCGACGAAACAGGGAGATTCCTGCTCGAATGGACGGACAATGGCGCCAAGGCGAACATGCTCATCGAACTCTTGGACCCACGAGGCGCGGCCTCCGAATCAGTGGAATTGACAATGGCAGACTTGGATTCGCCGCCGGTCGTGGTCTTTTCCGGCGAGGGCGTGGTCGGCACTGGGAACTCTGGCAAAGACGCTGACCGAGGAGACAGGTTCGAGGCTGAGGGTTGTCATCCTGTCTGCGTGGCCTCCTCATGCCAGGAAGTGACCCTCTCCTGGACCGGTCCCGAAGGCTCCCGAATCTCGATTCTCAGCGGCGGAAGGCTTCTCCACGACAGACCCAGTTCTGCGGGGTCGCTGAAGGTCTCGGACGCCCGTAGCAGCACGTACACAAGGCGAATATGGCTCGCCGGAGCCGGTCCCGATCAGTTCTCGGACAGAACGGTTGAGGTCCGGAGGTATCCGTCGCTATCACTGGTCGTCTACGGGTTGACATTGCGGACCCATGGTCAGGCGGACCTCGGCGCATCGATAAGCCCCCCTGCCGGAGACGGGGGAGTCATTGTGGGAGTGAGGAGCTCAGACCCAGAGATGGTGCCCGATTTTGAGATCAGAATCCCGCCCGAGCTCAGCTGGGCCACCACCCTCGTGTCACTGGGTTCCAAGGAGGGAGTCGTGACGCTCACCGCGTCTGCACGTGGATTCGCACGGGACGCAGTCACTTTATCGCTGAAGCAATCATAGGTGGTACCTCGGAATTCGCGAGATGGGATGCCTCGGGTGGGCACCCAGTCTTGGGTTCGAATCCCTTCGGAATGGTTGCTCGCCTTCAACGTGCCTGTCGACGGAAGGAGGAACATGCCATGACACAGGGCGTTCCTCCCCGACGTCCTCATTGGAGAGGTCCTCATGGCGTTGCCCGGTGACCCAGGGCGTCTCAAGGGGGATTCTTCAGGGCGCCGCATGCAGGTCCGGCAGCCGTTGGGTCTTCGCTAGCAGTAGAAGGTGATGACTCAGCCCTGCTGACCGTTGTAGGTTCCGTAGTCGCGTGCCCAGCCCTGCAGCATGGGTGGAGGGATTGCGCTCCGGGAGCTTGCGAAGAAGTAGCTTCTGTAGGTGCCTCCGTTCATGCTGCCGCCCGGAGCAACCCAGGTGTTGCCATACAGGTCGGTGAACTTCGCGCCGACCGGCATTAGAACGCCGCCCAGTGTGCTCGCACAGATGAGAACGGGACGAGTGACCGTGAGTGAAAACGTACCCGAGCTCGGAGCGTTGTTAGCGTCTCCGGCGTACGAAGCATTAATGGTTACAGGTGAATTGACAGTGATGGTTGAAGATGTCGGAGTGAATGTTACCGGGCACGACCCGGAAGAGAGAGTGCAAGTTGCAGAAGGCAAGAACGAAACCCCCGAACCCCCGCACGCCCCACCGACACACCCCCCGCACCCCGCCACACCCGAACAGTCCCCATTGCTCGCCCACGAAACTTCTCCAGTTGGAGAGTTGCCTGTCACGGTTGCTGTGCAAGTCGTGGACTGGGCGTTTATCACAATGGATGAAGGGGAGCAGATGACAGATACTGGACTGGTGGAAGACGAACTGGTGGACGAGGAACTAGTGAACTCGAGGACCCTGTTACCAGAGTCCGCGAGCCATAGGTTGCCGCTGGAGTCGAAGGCGACACCAATGGGAGACCACAGCGCTGCCGAAGTGGTCGCGCTAGTGCTTGACGTGAAGCTGGACGGGCCTATTACGAGGCTGGCCGCCTGGTCATTGGAGAACGTGAAGGCATGGGGCACGAAGCCGAGCAAGAAGACGAGCAGCAGAACGAGGAGCCCCGTCCTCGCCGACTTAAGATGCAGCGCTTTCACAGCGCCACTCTCTTGGGTGTCCTTGCGTGGAATAATCATGCGACTCGTGAATCTGAAGCCTCAATCGTATCTACGTATTCACCCGAAATACCATGTGCAGACATTCTGAATGCAGCACAAGCATGTGGTGCGGTAGCGACGCAGGTCAACAGACTTACACCCCTGCCACAGCCCCCAGCCGGTCTTAGGGGGAGTTTCGGGACGGGTGAGCCCATTCTACTCAGCGGAGCTACTTGAGGATCAAAGTCTTGCTGATAACTCCGACTCGAAATCCACTTTTCGAACCCGCTCAGGTTCGCACCCCTCCGCTCGCCCCAATGAGCCAATTTCGGCCAAGACCTAAATCAGGTCGCGGCAATTCATTGGGCCGTTGACGAAGAGCTCTCGACGGTTGAATCCTTCGTGATCCCTTCAAACGTCGAGCGC
>Ga0326727_10017330_pt1 | contig 14976 bp, 8 predicted proteins | sample MB2enrmetagenome_FD_207643 | JGI IMG/M metagenome (GOLD analysis project Ga0326727, IMG submission 207643) | Lab enriched peat soil microbial communities from McLean, Ithaca, NY, United States - MB29MY | ecosystem: Environmental > Terrestrial > Soil > Wetlands > Peat | place: USA: New York... | reverse complement strand
GTCAGTACGATGATTGGAAGATCCCAAGATTACCTTTGCCCCGGACGATAAGGCATACCTCGTGTCGGGTGAGTAGGATTTGCTGGGAACGGATGCTGGGGCAGCAATGATGGTGCCGGGGGCCCGGTCCAAACGGAGCGCCACATCCCCTTCACCATCAAGATAGCGTCGTGATCGGCATGATTTCAGTCCCCGAGCACGAATCGAAGAAACAAAGATCAACCTGCAGTTAACCCCACAACGGAGGGTTACGGATACCCCAGCAAAATCCAGGTCGAAAGGTAAAGTCAAATCAGCAACTGATGACGGCTCTAGAGCTTAGAGCCGCGGGCGCCAGTTACCTTCAGATTGGAAAGGCCCTATCCGTTTCCAAGCCTCGCGCTTTCAGAATTGTCCGCAAAGCACTGGACGAATTGCTGGAGCATTGCCGCGAAACCGCAGAGCGCGTACGTCAATTGGAACTCCATCGTCTCGACCGGTACAGGCTGGCGCTCGATTCTCGTAGGTCAGACCCACGCGCAGTCGATACCTTGATCCGAATCTCTGAGCGCGTAGCCAAGCTGCACGGCCTAGACGCACCACAACGAATTGAGACGAGTGGGCCCGAGGGTGAGCCGGAACAGGCTCAAGAGCAAGGCCCGGACTACAGCAAACTGACATTTGATGAGCTGTTGCTACTCGAAGCGATGGAGAAGAAAGCTCGAGGCATCGCCGACTGGGACGAGTCTCTCCGCAGGCAGGAAGAATTCCGGCGAAAGTGTTACCCTGGCGTCCAGCAGCCCGAGATTTGGACCGAAGGGCTCGCAAAATTAGGGATTCTCCCGAAGGCGCACGTGACGGCGCCAGCCCAAACGTGAAATGCGCTGGCGGGAGGGGCCACAGCGAATTGAGGCGAGCAGGCCGAAGGATCAGCCTATATAGCCGAAGCCATCTCCTGACTTCGGCCAGCTGAGGTTTCAAGAGAAGCTCAAACTTGAAGCCTTACCCAACCAGACAGGCGCGTACGATCCGCTCAGTGCCCCGCAGCTGTCAGAAGTATTGTCTGCTTGCCCAAGAACGTGTTATCGGTAACCGTCAGACCGGCAACAAACGTGTTCCTAGATCCCGGTGTAAATGTGACAGAGATTGTGCAACTTGTACCGGCCGCGAGAGAACTTGGGCATGCGCTGGCTTGCGTGAAGTCAGCAGCGTTTGTCCCGGTGATTGCGATATTTGAGATATTCAATTTCGTCGCACCGGTGTTGGTCAAGGTCACAGTCTTGGTTGTACTGCTGTTCATTGGCTCGGTCCCAAAGTTCAGGCTCGCAGGCTGGAAATTGGCCTGAGGATTGATCACCGTCGCGGTCAAGTTGACCGTCTGCGGGCTCCCCGGCGCATTGTCTATGACCTGAATCGTGGCGGTTTGCGGATTGTAGAACGGGCCAGCGATGAAGCTCACGGCAATCGTGCAGCTCTTTCCCGCAGCCAAAGGCTTGGGACAGAGGTTAGCCATGACAAACTCCTCCGAATCTCCTCCGGACACAATCGATAGAAATGGATCAGTGATCGTCATGGGCGCGTTCCCATGGTTGGTCACTGTCACATTTTTGATGGTGATTGTGCCGAGATAGACCGTGCCGAAGTTAATGCTCGATGGCGAAACGTTAGCCAGCGGTCCAGGCGTTACTGTCAGCGGTACTGACATACTGGCGGTCGTGTAGTCGGTGGTGTCTGTAGGAGTAAAGAGTACGGAGAGCGTCTGGCTCGTGCTCATGATTGCCGTTCCCGCAGGCGGAGTGTACGTGAACGTCCCCAGTACGTTGGCGGTGGCATCCAATTGTGCCGCGCCCAGCGCATAGCCGAGTTGGATAGATGCCGGTGTCCATGCGAGCATCGGTGTCGCCTGCTTCACTTGTAACGTCACCTGCACGGGCACGACGCTGTAATCCGTCATATCAGATGGCGTGAAGGTTGCTGAGAGAGTGTTCATTCCTGCGCCTAGCACCGTTCCCGCGGGCGGATTGTACGTAAACGTTCCTGCCACACTGGCTGTGGCATTCAACTGAAGCCCTCCCAAGGCTGTGCCGTATGTGATCGCTGCTGGCGCGGCCCAGGTAATCACTGGCGTGGCCTTGTTCACCGTCAGGGCCACGGTCGCCGTCGCGGTGGTGTAGTCGATAGTGTCCATTGGCGTGAAGGCAACGCTGAGTGTCTGCGAGCCCGTACCGAGGACTGTCCCGCTGGCCGGAGTGTAGGTGAACGCACCGGGGACACTTGCTGTAGCGTCGAGCTGCGTTCCGCTTAACGCCGTGCCATAAGTGATCGCCACGGGCGTGGGCCAAGTGATTGCAGGCGTGGCCTTGTTCACTGTTAGGGCCACGGTCGCCGTCGCGATGCTGTAGTCGGTGGTGTCCGTTGGCGTGAAGTTGACGGTGAGAGTTTGTGGACCAGCACCGAGCACGGTTCCTGCGATTGGGTTGTATGCAATCGTCCCTGGCACACTCGCCGTGGCATCGAGCTGCGTTCCGCTTAACGCCGTGCCATAAGTGATCGCCGCAGGCGTGGGCCAAGTGATTGCAGGCGTGGCTTTGTTCACGGTGAGCGTAACAGAGGAGGTGGCGGTGCTGTAGTCGGTGGTGTCCGTTGGCGTGAAGGCAACGCTTAGTGTCTGCGGGCCCGCGGTAAGCACCGTTCCTGCTGCAGGCGTGTAGCTAAAGCTGCCGGAGACATTGGCTGCAGCATTCAACTGGCTTGATCCAAGCGGCGTGCCGTACGTGATTGCTGCAGGCGCGGACCAGGTAATCACGGGCGCAGCCTGGTTGACGATCAGAGTCTGTTGAACCGGAGGCGCCGCCGTATAGGAACTGTTGCCCGCCTGGTCGGCCTCTATCACGATGCTGCCCGCGCCGGTGATCGTCAGCGTACTTCCGTTTACCGATCCCGGGCCGGAAACCACAGTGAATGTAACAGGCAATCCCGAAGACGCGCTCGCGACCAACGCGAACGGAGAAATGCCGTAAGTCAAGGTCGTGGGTGATAGCGTAAAGGTGATGGTCTGCGCGACCGCAACCTGGATTGCTGTCCCGCTGAGGCTCACGGTCTGCGGATTATTGAACGCATCGTCATTAACGGTGAGTGAGTCCGTCAGATTTCCCGGCGTGGTCGGAGCAAAGGCAACACTCACTGTGCAGGTGCCGCCAACGGCTAGCGTTGTGCCCGCCGCACAACCACTTCCTACAATCTGAAATGGGGAACTGGGCGAAACGGCGAGTGAGGTGAAATCTAATGCTGCGTTCCCCACATCCGACACCGCTATGCTCTGCGCGCCGCTCGTCTGGCCAACATTCAGCGTGCCGAATGACAGCGCCGACGTCGTGACGTCCACCTTCCGCACGCGGTTGTTTTGCCGGTCGGCAATGTACAAGCTGCCCGTGCTGTCCACGGTCACTCCGTTTGGTCCGTTGAGCCCCGCGCTGGTGGCTGGACCGTTGTCCCCGCAAGAACTTGTGCTGTAATTGCAAAGCGTGCCGTTCCCGGCTACGGAGGTAATAATGCCGTTGGGGCTAACTCTGCGGATGAGTTGGTTGTTGGCGTCCGCGATATAGAGGTTGCCCGCGGCGTCCATAGCCAAGCCCGTGGGGGCATTGAGCTCCGCGGTCGTAGCCGAAACGCCCTCGTCGGTGGAGCGGTAGCCCCAATTGCCAGTGCCTGCCACAGTGTCGATGTTGCCTGGCTGGATGGTCACGCCAAACACCGTGATTGTGGTCGACTGCGTATTCACCACGCGGATGCGGTTGTCCCACGTATCCGTGATGTACAGGTTGCCCGCGTTGTCCACCAGCACAAAATCGGGCCCGTTCAGTTGCGCTTGGGTGGCAGGACCGCCGTCGCCACAAAGATCTGTGTTGGTCGGGCAGGTTGTCCCATTACCGGCAACTGTCGTGATGTAGTTCTGATAGCTGTTCGAGACGTTCACCTTCCGGACGCGCGCGTCGTGAAAGTCGGCAATGTAGAGATTTCCGGCCCCGTCTAACGCTACACTCGTCGGCCAGTTCAGTTGCCCCCAAACGGCATAGTTGCCATCTCCGCATGGGCTGACCGTGCAGGCTGTTCCATTTCCTGCCACCGTCTTTATGGTCCCGGGCTGGATGACCGTCCCTAACACATTGATCTCAGTGGTCTGCGTACTCATCACCCGGATGCGGTGGTCGGCGGAATCAGCGATGTAGATGTTGCCCATGCTGTCGACCGCCAGACCGCTCGGATATCTAAGGTTCGCGCTGCTGGCCGCATAACCGTCGCCGCAGGGAGTTGTGCTATCCGGACAGTAGGTGCCGTTCCCCGCCACCGTGGTGATGTTTCCGCTGGTGTCCACTTTCCGCACCAGTGCGTTGTTGTAATCTGCAATGTAGAAGTTGCCCGCGATGTCAAAGGCCACATAAGCCGGGTAGTTGAGTTCCGCGCTTGTGGCCAAACCTCCGTCATCGCTCGAGCGGTAGCCCGCCGTGCCATTGCCCGCCATAGTCTTAATCACCCCAGGCGTGAACGCCGCAATCGAACCCGTGCCGGCTCCAAACAGCGCGATTCTCCGGGGATCGTTACCAGACTGATCGGTGAGGATCAGAGCGTCCGTTCGCAGACCGGGATATTTCGGTTGGAAGATCACATTCACGTTGCAAAGCGCCGGATTCGTGAACGTAGGGTTGCTGTTCGTGCAACTGGGCGTCCCGGCGGAGAATTCAATTCCGTACTCAAACACGACGCTGGTCGTTCCCATGTACGACGGATACCACAGTGTTTCTGTGGTGCTCGATCCAACGGCTACCGATCCGAACGATTGCGGCGTACCCGAAACATTCATCAGCGTGAAATTCACATTTGAGCCGCTCATGTTCGCGGTAACTGTGTACATGCCCGGTAATGCATTTGCTATCGCCGTTACCGAACCCTGTCCGGTGCTGTCTGTGGTCACCGTCGTTCCAGAAAGCGTCGCGGATGGTCCACTAGTGGGCGCACTGAAAGTCACCGTGACTCCCGGCACGGGATCGTTGTACGAATCGGTTACCAATACAGTCAGTGGGTTGGCGAACGCCGTTTGCATGGGCGTTGCCTGCAAGTATCCGGAATTTGCATAGAGGATGGCCGCATTCCCGTACGTCGCCGCGCTCAATGTGAAGTTGCTGCTGCTGCTCACATAGTTGTAATCCCCGGAATAGACAACATTGAAGTTATACGTGCTCGCTGTGAACTGACCCCCGCTCACAGTGATGCTTGCTTGGTACGTCGTGTCGTTGATCTTAGTGAATCCTGGAAATGGAACTGTGCCCAAGGTCTGGGATTGCTGGGCGGGTGCACCCGCGTAGAAAGACACCGACCCTCCCAGTGCCGCATTATCAAAAAACGCGGCAGTAACAGTGGCCGTCAACGTCAGGGGTCGGCCGAAGATAATCGAACTGGGGTTGGTCGTAACGGTGGTGGTTGTCGCCGCCTGTCCTTGGGCTACGGGGATAATGACGCTTCCGGTCATCAACGGATTCACGGTGTCAGTTACCGTGACCGTTTGGTTCCCCTGAGTATTCAGCGTCAAGTTGAAGTTGGCATGCGTCCCCGCGTCCGCTGCGGTAAAGGTATAGTCCGCTGGTAAGATCGCCTGAGGATCGCTGCTGGTAAAGTGCACTGTTCCTGTGTAAGTCGGGAGAGAGTTGCCGTTGCCGTCTTCCGCGAATACCTCGATAAGCACCGGCAGGCCCGCCTTCGCGTTGCTTTGCTGAAAGAACCCAAATATGGGCCCTTTCAATGTTCGCGCAACCGTTGCACTGAGCGATGTATTTGATGTGTCAGTAACCGTGACGGTCTGGCTCCCAGGCGTGTTAAATGCCAAAAAGAAGGCGTGCAAGCCCTTGTCGGCTGCTGTGAACGTATAATCCGCCGGCAGCGTCGCGGCTGGGTCGGAACTGGAGAAGTGCACCGTTCCCGAATAGCCGGTAACGGTGTTATTGGACGAATCCTTCGCCGTGACGTCGAAATAGAACGCTTGGCCTGTCGCAGTGGCGGTTCCTGCCTGCACGTAAAGGCTCGCGATCGGTGCGGTGGCGATGCCGCTCAGCTGCACGGACTGTGGACTATTGAAGGTATCGTCGGCAATGGCGAGAGTGTCATTCAAAATACCGGCCGCCGTCGGCCTAAAGGACATGCCCAGTGAGCAAGTTGCTCCCACTGCCAGCGGTGTTCCCACAGCGCAATCGTTGCCCACAGTCTCCGTTACAAAGTTCGTCGGAACGCTTGTGTCTGTCAAAGAAATGAAATTCAACGGGGCGTTCCCGATGTTCGACACCAGCATGGATTGCGCCGGGCTGGTCTCGAGAGCATTGATCGAGCTGAAGGATAAGATGGAAGTGGTGACGTCCACCTTGCGGATCACGTTGTCGTTTCCGTCGGCAACGTAGAGAATGCCCGCACCATCCACAGCCACGCCACTGATGAGGCCGAATCCGGCGCTGGTGGCTGGACCGCCGTCCCCACTGTACTTAAAAGAGTTATTGTCAGCACCCGCTACGGTATTGATGATCCCGCTGGGGTCTACCTTCCAAATGCGGCCGGGCGTGGCAATGTAGATGTCGCCGGCACTGTCCAGTGCCAACCCGCCTGGATTCCATAGTTCCGCGTTAATAGCCGGACCACCGTTGTAGCTGGAACTGTTCCCAGAGGTGCCGTTGCCGGCAAAGGTGCTGATGTTCCCAGTCGTGGCGTCTACTTTGCGAACACGGAAGTTGGCATAATCCGCAATGTACAGATTACCGGCAGCATCAACGGCCACGTCCGTGGGATTGTTGAGTTGCGCGCCGGTGGCAAGACCCCCGTCCCCGCTAAAGCCGACACTTCCATTGCCTGCCACGGTGCTTATGATGCCGTTGAGATCTACCTTGCGGATGAGAGCGTTGGCCTGCTCGGCGATGTAGAGGTTGCCAAAGGCATCCACGGCCACGCCACTGGGGCCGGTGAGTTCCGCACTAGTGGCAACACAACCGTCTCCGTAACTGTCCGTGTATCCATTACACGTATAAGGATAGCTTCCGGGACCTGCGACGGTGGTGATGTTCCCATTGACGTCCACTTTGCGAACGCGGTTGTTCTCATAATCCGCGATGTAGAGATTGCCTGCACTGTCCAGCGCCAGGCCCGAGGGGTTGAGTCCTGCTTGTATGGCCGGACCGCCATCCCCGCTGTAGCTGGATGATCCCGAACCCGCAACCGTGGAAATGTTGCCGCTCGTGTCTATCTTGCGAACGCGGTAGTTCCCGGAATCCACAAAATACAGATTGCCGGCGCTGTCCATCTTCTCGCCACCGGGCCCGGAGAGCAGTGCTTGTATAGCCGGATAGCCATCCCCGCTGAAGCCGCCAGTTGGGTACCCATTCGTACCGCAGCAGCTATAGGTGCCTGCAATTGTGCTGATGATTCCCGGCGTGAACGCCAACTCCGAGCCTACGCCCGTCCCTTCCAGACCGAAGCTATACTTGTTCGAGTTGCTGTCGGTGAGCACGAGTGGGAACCATCGCGGCCCTGGCTTGGTCGGCACAAATTGCACAGACTGAAAGCAGCCAGTGTTAGCCGAGAGCGGTGTGTTCAGAACACAGGGATTCGGCTCACTACTCGGATAAGGATTGCGAAGATCTATTCCTCCGAGTCCTCGCAAGGAATAGTCGCCCGTGGCCTGCACGCTGGAGAGCGTCAGCGCCGTGTTGATGGAAAGAAGTACAGGGAAAATGTTGGTGAACGTATTCACAGGCACCTGGCCGAGCTTCGGGGGGGCTGTGCTCACTTCCCGAATGACGTTGTTGCCTGTATCAGCGATGTAGAGGTTGCCAGAACCATCCAAGGCTATGGCCGATGGGCCGTTCAGTTCTGCGAAAAGAGCTACACCTTCGTCACCGGTATAGCCGGGACTGCCAATAACGTTCACAAAGGGGGTGATGATGCCGCTGGCGGCATCTACCCTGGTGATGCTGTTCACGCCATTGTCCATGAAATAGAGATTGCCCGCGCTGTCCACCGCAACCGCTTGGGGATTATTCGTGCTGAACCCAAAACTCGTGGCCAGACAGCCCCCCCAGTAGATGGCACCGCTTTGCTGCTGTGCACAACTGCCACCGCCCGCCACGTAAGTAATGATGCCCGTCTTGGCATCCACCTTGCGAACAGCGAGGTTATATGAATCCGCGATATAGAGGTTGCCTTGGATATCCACCGCCACACCATACGGATAATGGAGCCACGCTTGGGTGGCCGGACAACCGTCCCCTAATGGGTCCGTTGCGCAGCCACTCCATAAACTCGATGTCGATGCGTAGTCGCTGCCAGTGCCGGCTGCGGCGGTGATAATGCCTGTTTGGCCGTCCACTCTACGGATCATCCAGAACCCCGTGTCCGCGATGAACACATTACCAGCGCCATCAACCGCGACGTCATTCGGCTCGCCCAGCTGCGCGTTAGTGGCCGAACAGCCGTCACCGTAACTGTCAGTCTGCCCTGTACAACCTGTTCCGCCGCCTGCCAGCGCGCTGATCTTGCCCGTGACCGCGTCCACCTTTCGGACAAGATTATTTTGTGAATCTGCAATATAGAGATTCCCTGCCTTGTCCAGTGCGAGGCCTTCGGGTGTCCACAATAGTGCGTTGTTGGCCGGACAACCGTCTCCCAACTTGTCGGTCTCCCCTGGGCAGCCGGTGCGATAACCCCCCACCACCGCGCTGCTTTTGCCCGTGCGCGCGTCCACCTTGAGGATGTCCTGGATGCCGGCCTCCGCGATATAGAGGTTGCCTTGGCTGTCAAGCACCACCCCACTTGGCTGGTGTAAGACCCCTGTGCCGAATAAGGAATTGAATGTGCTCGGGACGGTATTGATCATTGGGGCCACGGTGATGTTTTGTGCCTGAACACGGCTCGGCGCAATGGCGCTCACCAAACAAGCTAAGATCAGCGCGACAACCGCTAGATGCCTGTAGGCAACTCGTGGAACACCGAACGACTCTGCCAGATTCAGACGGGAGACGAGAGCAGCAGGTTGAACGAGGGAAGATGAACGTGACATGGCAACCTCCAAAACAAAAAGCCGACTTGTCACTGGTGAATCGCTATGACCACCTGCGGCAACTCGGCTCTCTATGTCCAACTGGGGTCCTGATGGTACTGGTTAGACTTCCGCGTTCTTCCGCCCTCAGTTCACGCGGTCTCTGCCTTGTCGCGCACCACTATCATTGAAAGAGTGCTTTGTAAGTGACCTACATCGCATGCGAATGTGATGGCAAACGCCTCACACGGCTGCATTTCAATCAGTGACACGGCAGAATCAGTCCATTTCGTCCCGGGGTTTGTCCTGCCGGTCTACTGCTTGTCGCTCATGACCTGGAGTGAGAGCGTCCGCTCATGAGCTTTCCATAAATGTTTTTTGGTTTGAACTAACTAGGATAGTTGCCGTTTTCCTCAGCCAAGCCTTGCAATATTTGCAACCGCTTTGGTAAACCATCAACCTCACTAACAGTTTGTTTTGGCAATCGAGAAAAAAGTCGGCAAAACCATTTCCTTTTGCCGGGCGCAAGGCCACCCATACCCGGTCAATGTATTCATTAACTTCCCGAGGCCCTGACGCTCACCCTTTTGCCGACCGTTAAAGTTCTAATGCCGGCAGCTCGTGGCGAATCGTAGAAAGTATGTGTTGGAAGATGTGTTTTGGGTTCCCGTGGACAATTGCAGTTCCAGGCGTTCCACCTCCCGCCCTGTACCTGAACTTCGCTCGGAAACACCCGACACCAGCGATCTTTCGTCGCCCTCCGATCCCAAGAAGGCATCTCCGCCAACTCTACAAAGGCGAACAGGGTGAACCATCGGCAGCATCTAGCATTTGGCCTCGTCCGTGGCGGGCTTCGGGAGGTACGCGTGTACTAGCTTCGATGGGCAATCTGGTATCGACAGAAGTCGATGTAGCAGGGGCTGCAGGAAGTCAAGTGATCGAGCCAGTTTTCCGCTTCCGAGAGAGGCATCTCATGCAATGCGATACTCTTGAGAACCTCCGCGGGTGGGCACCCTCTGCGCGTGGGATTCGGAAAACCCTCACGTAGACCTCGACCCAGCACCTTCAGAAAGCGCTCTTCGTCACTCTCGGAATATCCCATTGCGCTCAGAAATTCCTCCACTCAGATGATTCTAGCCCACTACCAGAACAGCGTAAAACTCGCAGCCTCAAGCAGGCTCCTTGGGCTTTTCTGCTTTTAGCAACCGAACAATCCGTTGCCTGGTCTTCCCCAATCCATACTCGAATTTCTTCTTTGCCGCTTGCTCGTTCAAGCCTGACTGCAAGGCAATCTCCTTCCACGAATAGCCATATTGTCGTGCCTGCCAAGCCTTTTTTGTCCATGGGTCCATCCGGTCGGTTATTTGTCTCAACGTAATTGCGCGCTCGAGTTCGAGGACCCATTCCGTATCTCGAACGCCTTCTACCAAACCCAAATCAAGGCTCGCTGAAGCAGGCTGAAACTTATCGCGCCGTCCACGTTCTGCTCTCTGGAATCTGTGGAATCTATGGTGGAATGCGGCCAGAAGATAAGGCTCGAAGTCCCTGATGATCGAACCGGAATCACTCTTTCGGTGAAGGGCTTTGGCGACCGACCGCAGTACTCCCTCCCAAATGTCCGCTGCGAGAGCCTCAGCTTCCCGGCCGGAACCTTCCCGCTTCAGCTCGCTAACAACGACGGCCGCAACCCGGGGCCAGACCCTGCGAGCGGCGGTTATGACCTCAGCCGGAAGAGGGTTCCCAATCTCCCCTGCCTCCTGCTGAACCCTGCGGATCGCCCATTCACCGTACGAGTCAGGTTTTTCCCTTGGCTCCATTGGTTCCTCGGCAAATTCGCAGGCTGGGCATAATGGGAATACAAAGCCTGCCATCCATTCTCCTCTGGCGTCAATAGAACGGCTGAAACGCCAGAATACTGCCAAAAAATTTGTTCTCACTTTTTCCCATCTCAAAGCCTCTTTAAGAGTAAGGGGAGTTCTCGCCAGAATTACCTCCTGGAACTTGGTGGACCCGATTCAGCCGGGTGACCCGCCAAGCATCGTGGACGGCCGAGAGACGGCGCGCCGGACACGAACTCAGAAACCCACTACATGGAGCAAGGCTCCAAGTGTGTTTTGGCTTAGCCATCCAGGTTGGGGCAAAGAACCGACTCCGCCTTGCCGAGTCGAGTTCGCACCGGGGATTCACGCGGGCGCAGCTCTCTCGATCGTGCTTTGAACCCAGCGTACTGACAAAGGAGATCTTGGCGATATGAACCTTCCACAGGCTCACATTGAACGCATTCAGGAACTCGGCTACACCGAGTCAGAGGCTCGGTTTCTCTACATTGTGGCGGTATTCTCCGGTTACTTCACAATGGGGCAGTTTCGATCCTTCACGGGCAGCAGATGTGGAAAGCGTCCTACCTCCTTTGCGCAAAAGCTCATCGGGCAAGGGCACTCCCGTGTCTGTGCTCAAGCGCGGACAGCAGCCCTCTTCCATCTTTTTTCCAGAAAGGTCTACGGTCAGATGGACAAGGACAACCTCCGCAACCGCAAGCGCCACTCGCTAGATTTCATGCGCAGTCGGCTTGTGCTCCTAGATTTCATTCTCGCCAACCAGGAATTCACTTACTTCGAATCTGAGCAAGAGAAGATCAACTTCTTCTGCAACGAATTGGGTATTTCGAAGGATTGCCTGCCGGCCAAAGTCTACGAGGGCACGACACCCGATCAGCAGACCGTTCGCTATTTCGTAGACAAATTTCCCCTGTTTCTTGCCCCGCCTCTCCCAAGTGTTCCTCCTGTGGTCACCTTCAGTTACGTGGATTCTGGCTTCGAAAGACCATTCAACTTCACCGCCCATCTTGCTGCGTATCAGCCGCTGTTTCGCCAAGTCAATAGCTTTCGCTTTCTTTATATCGCGGCAAAGGAAGCTTACTTTCGCGGTGCTGAGGAACGGTTCCGGTCGATCATCAAACGACCACTGGAGGCTGACATGTCCAACGAAGCCCTGCGGTATTTCCAGATTCGGAAGAGGTGGGAAAAGCACGAATACATACTTCCGGTGACGGAAGATCTCGAGTTCCTGAGGGACGCGCGGGAACGCTTTCAAGGCGAGAAAATCGAGTGCCTCTATAGATCTTGGCGCTTGGGTGAGCTTGGTGAACATGAATTGCGGGCCAAAATCTCGCAGCACAGGCCAGAGCGGGCCATCTACTTCGACACCTATTTGATCAATGGACAACGATCCTCACAGCTTGAATTTGCAAGCAGGGTGACAGGTGCATGAAAGACACGGATCACCCCTCCGTTCACCATTTCGTTCACCCTGCGGGTGAACGAAAGTGATGAAGAGCATTAAGGTTGCGCTGTGCGCGACAGAGCATTTGGGCGCGGGCAAAACACAAGAATGGGCTGGAACGACCCCACTTTTGGCCCCGGCTCCGTGGCCAAAGTGACCCGTGGGGTCGTTCCAGCCCATCGCACCGGGAAAGGATCGTGTTTTGCCCGCGTTCAATCTCGGAGCTGGAGATTTTGCATGGGCACTTTAGTAATCCATGGATGCAAAAAAGGAGGATGTTTATGTCGGTTCTCAAAGCGCCACCGAAACAACCAAAGAATGCCACGCTGCAAATTCGCGTTGACGAGGAGCTGAAGAGAAAGCTGGACAAGTATGCTGAGTTCCTGGATTCAACCGCGGCTTACGTGATTTCAGAAGCACTCAAGCTTGTATTCAACAAGGACGCCGAATTCAAAGAATGGCTGGAGTCGCAAGCGACCAACGGCAAGAAATCCGTTGCCTTGGAACCGCTGCTGACTGTGGAGAGTGCTAAAGAGCTTTCGGTACCTGTGGTGCGCCCCGCCCAAAGCACATGGCAACGGACTGTTTCGATAATGGTGATTCTGTTGAAAGCAAGTTTGTATGTGCGCAGGTGACCACAGTGGAGAAGGCGATAGATTTGAGGATCCAGTTCTGCCAGTTGATGCCTTGTTCGAGTGGCTCCGCATCCTGGGCGGCATGAAGTAAATCTCACACAGGAGCAGCAAAAGTAATACCTCCGTGAAGCCCGTGCCCGCACTTACGGTTGAGCCTCTGATCGAGCCTTGGCTGAAGGACTTTCTCGATAGCGTAATAATTCCCGCCCTGTTGCGAGAATTCATGAAAACGGATCTTGCCACTTCTGAAGGTATAAGGGCACAATCACATCAAGAAACTCCGAAAGGAGAACTTGAGTGAAAGAATTGTGTTGCGCGATTTACGCAAGATTTTCCTCCGATCGCCAGAGCCCGACTAGCATTTCAGACCAAATCAGGAAATGCCGAGATTATGCTGCCCGCCAGGGTTGGCTTGTGCTCGACCAACACGTCTACTCTGATGAAGCCATTGCTGCGACCAGCACGGCCAGGCAAGGACTACAAAAGCTTTTAGCGGCCGTCAGCGCTCAAGATCGTATGTTTGATTGTATTCTGATTGATGATACGTCCCGGTTGACGAGAAAGCTCGCCGATGCATTGAATCTCTACGAAAAGCTTACTTTTGCCGGAGTGCGGCTGGTTGCCGTCTCACAGGGCGTGGATTCGGATAGCTCGCAGGCGGAGCTGCTGATCGGCGTACATGGCCTTATCGATGCGGTCTACTGGCGCGAACTGGGACAGAAGACCCACCGAGGCATGCAGGGATTAGCCTTGAGGGGACTCCATACGGGAGGAAGGTGCTTCGGCTATTCGTCTGTTAAGTCGGCCGACGGCAGTGCGCGACTCGAAGTGAACCCTTCTCAGGCAGAGATTATTAATCGCATTTATCGCCTGTACGCCGAATCCGGTTTCTCCATGAAACGGATCGCGCATACCCTAAATTCTGAAGGCGTGCCTGCACCTCAACCGCAGAAGGGAAGATTCAGCCAGTCGTGGTGTGTGTCTTCTGTTCGGCACATTCTGTTGAACGGCCGCTACACCGGCAAGACGGTCTGGAATACTCGGCGTAAGGTCCGTGTTCCCGGAACAGGGAAGCGAGTTTTTAGGCCGCGGCCTCAGAGTGAGTGGGTAAGGGCCGAAGCACCTCACCTTCGCGTTGTTTCTGACGAACTGGCATGCGCGGTACGACGCCGACTGGAAGCGGTGAAGTGCATTTTTGGAAGGGAAGGCGGCGGCTTGACGGTTGGTCCGAAGCGCTATCTTTTCTCGGGATTGCTAAAGTGCTCAGTCTGCGGCGGAAGCATCGCGTTGGTTTCCGGGCGAGGACGACATGGCGCGGACCGCTATGGTTGTTCGGTGCATCATCAGCGTGGCGACTCTGTGTGCGAGAATGCGGCGTTGGTGCGTCGAGACGAGTTGGAGCAGAGCTTGCTCAAAGGACTTGCGGACTCGGTCCTCCGCATCGAAGTGATCGACTACGCAGTGGCCCGTATGGAGGAAGCGCTCAGGAAGGGCCACGAAAAGCTCAATGCCGAGCTAGAACGCATGCGCCGGAGGAAGTTGCAACTGGAGGCCGAGCTTGTGCGCCTTGTGAATGCCATTGCCGAGGGACAACAGTCACAGAGCTTCATGACGGCAATCGGCGAACGAGAAAGGGAACTGCAAGCGATTACGAACAAGTTGCTTGAGCCAGGGCCGGAGTCGTTGCGCGCTACGCTCGACGAATTGCGAACCTTTGCAGTCTCACGGTTAACCAAGATACGCGAGTTAATCTCGCACCCCGAAAGCATAGACCTTGCGCGTGCTGTGCTTGCAGAACACTTCGGGACGTTCACACTAGAACCCACGATACAGGACGGTGAACCCGTGTATCTTGCTCACGGCAAAGTAGATTTCTTCGGAGATGAAGCGATGGCGCGAACGGGTGGTGCCGGGGGCCAGAATCGAACTGGCTACGCCCGCCTTTTCAGGGCGGCGCTCTACCAGTGAGCTACCCCGGCACGCAATTAGTTTAGAGGCCGCTTCTCAGTG
>Ga0326727_10017329_pt1 | contig 14977 bp, 12 predicted proteins | sample MB2enrmetagenome_FD_207643 | JGI IMG/M metagenome (GOLD analysis project Ga0326727, IMG submission 207643) | Lab enriched peat soil microbial communities from McLean, Ithaca, NY, United States - MB29MY | ecosystem: Environmental > Terrestrial > Soil > Wetlands > Peat | place: USA: New York... | reverse complement strand
ACGTCTCTTACGATGGCCGTTTCGGCAAGGCATAGCGAAGCAGTTGTAGGCCGAGGAAGACCACGATCAGCGGCATGATGACCCAGCGCAGCCACGGCACCCATGCTGTTAGAACCACCAACAACAGGACCACCCACAACAACGCGCAACCGACGAGGGTCATGGTGCCCTTGAAGCCGACTTCCTCAGTTGCTTCCTGGTATTCGAGCAAACTCGTCCGCCTCTTGGACAGGCTGCGCCGGGCCGCGTCGTCTAATTCCAGTGCGCGAACTTCGTCCTGCCAGGATATCGCCGGCGGCTGATTGCTGACGGCGGCTTCAAATGCCTCGATCAGACTCGGGCAAGCATCCCATGCGTCCCAGTATTCTTCCTGGTCCTGGCCGGAGGCGTCTCGCCAATTTAGGAACGCCGGACCCGCGATACCCGTCGGAAACTGCAACTCGACTCTGCCGGCACGTCCGGCAACTGTAAGCAGCCACGAATCGTCGGCGCCGGCTGGCAGCAGCGAGACCTGGAAGAGTCCCCCGTGTTCGAATGAGCCAGTGAGTACGGCTGGTTCACCGGGGACCGCTTCTTCAGAAGCTGCGAACGCGGACAACTCCGCGATGTCGCCGCCCACAGTACGGAGGATGTCCCAGCCGGGGAACGCCGCACTCTCCTCCGTCTCGCGAATTCCCGGCCACTCGGCCTTCAACAGAAGGAACTCGCCGACTGGCGAGTCCTGCTTCGCACTCTCGCCGCGGTGAACGAACTCGCGCAACCGCCGGATTGCCGGATGACGCCCGTCGTTCAGTATCGGCAGAAGAATGCACTTCACATCGTCGCGCATCATGGCGGCTTCATAGGCGATCTCCGGTCCATCGCCTGCGGGGTGAACACATAGGACGTGTCGCTCCGATTGCAGAGCGCGCCGCAGCTGCTGTGAGCGGGCGCCGACGCTGTCGGCGACGATCACGGCGTCCACGGACGGGTCGGCGAGAATTTCCTCGACATCCCCGACCTTGCGAGCTTTCGGTCCGAGTCGGTGAAGCCGCGGATCGTCGCGCGTATAAGCGACCAGCTCGTGATGTCCGGAGCCAGCCAAAGCTTCGGCAAGGTCAACGCCGTCCGGATGATTGCCGAAGAGAGCGAAGCGCATGATGTCACTCGACGAGGTCCCGAAACGTCGACGTTCATCTTGCGAGCAAAGCGGAGGCGGGACAAGGCGGGCGCAGCGCGAGGTTTCGGAGCGGTGTTCTGATGTTCTTCTCGATTTGAGGCGAAAAGGGGTCGAGAGAATAGCAGCGAGGCCTGAAATTGAGCTACTCTTATCAAGCAGAGACTCGAGCATCAAAATCGTCAAGTCCGGAGCAGAAGACTCGCCGGGCTTTACCGCTTTGCGCCGCAGGAGCTGGATGATGCTTGTCCGATCCGGACAGCTTGCCCATTCCCGCCGGGGAAAGGCCTTGGCTGCGGCGCTCAGCGCCGTTGCGCTGGTCTGTGCCAGCCTCTGGTTGCTGCTGGCCTCCGATCGAAGCTCCGTGCACGAGGACAAAGCGCCGTCTTCGGCAAATCTTTCCTACGAGGCAATACCAGCACAACCGGCCCTTTCGCCAACGACGGCTCAAGCATTACTACCGACCATCCCGAACGCGCCGGGTCAGCCTCCGGCGACGCAAAAGCCGGTTCCTCCGGCCACTGCTGAAGTCAGACGCACACCCGCCGTAGAAAAACCGGCCGCTGTAAACGGCCCGCCGCGAATCCAAGGCGATCGTTTGGTGATCCGGACAGTCGCCGGCGATATGGTGCTCGGATTCTACCCCGACACCGCGCCGCTCACCGTTCAGCAGATTCTTCGGCTCGCTCGGCTGGGCGTCTTCGACACCATGCACTTCGGCAGCATCGAGCCCGGTTTTTACTTGCAACTTTTCAACCCCGAAGAGCGTCTGATCCCTCTATCGGAAGAAGCCGAAAAGGCCCTCATGCCGGTGAAGGGAGAGCTGAGCAAGGTTCATCACCGCCGCGGCATCCTGTCGATGCCGCCCGCCTCGAAGGACGAGCCCGACAGCGCTATCAGCGGCTTCTCGATCATGCTCGGTGATGCGGCTCACGTCGACGGAAAGCAGGCGGTCTTCGGCGAGGTGGAGCGGGGTCTGGATGTTCTCGATCTCTTCGAACAAGTGCCGCGCTGGGCAGGAACAATCCGCCCGGAAGTACGCCTGACGATTCTTCAGGCAGAGGTGGTCGCGCCGGAGGCTCTGCCGAATCTGGTGCTCGAAAAGGCACGACCCATCGTCGACATCCTCAACGACGGCCCCTACCCGGCTCTGGCGGTCCGGGCGCACAAACTTTTGCAAGAACGCTGCGTTCGCTGCCACGGCGGCGACAAGCCGGCCGGTGACCTGGCGCTGACATCGGAAGCCGGCCTGTTCCGCGGCGGAAAACACGGACCGGTTGTTTATCGTGGCAATGCCCTGTCCAGCCCGCTGCGGCAGCGCATTACGGCGTCGGATGCGACAGCCATGCCGCGCGAGGGCTTACCGCTCGGCAACTCAGAGATCGCTTTGCTCACAGCCTGGATCGACGCGGGCGCCCGCTTCCCGCCCGGCTCCGGCCAAACGCCGCCGGACGCGGAAACCAAGGCCGATTCAATCACCGCGGAAGAAGCTGCGTTCTGGTCCTTCACGCCCCTGCGAAAGCAGACTCCGCCCGGGGTCAAAGACACTTCCCGGGTCGTCAATCCGATCGACCGCTTTGTGCTGGCCGCGCTCGAAGCGAAAGCGGCCACTTACAACGCGCCGGCCGATCGGCGCACATTGATTCGGCGTCTCTCCTTCGATCTGACGGGCTTGCCGCCATCAATCGAGGAGATCGATCGTTATCTGGCCGACACGTCGGCGAACGCGTATGAACGCCTGGTCGACCGCCTGCTCGCCAGCCCGCACTTCGGAGAGCATCAAGCTCGTGATTGGCTCGACCTGGCCCGCTATGCCGATACCGGGGGATACGAGGACGACGACAATCGCCCGTTTGCGTATCCGTATCGCGACTTCGTGATACGAGCGTTCAATGATGATTTGCCATTCGACACCTTCATTCGCTGGCAAATTGCAGGCGATGAACTGGCGCCAGACAATCGCCTGGCGCTCGCTGCGACGGGCTTCGCGACGGCAGGTCCGCTGCAGACTTTTTTTCCCAAGAAGCGTGACCGTTACGACGAGCTGGACGACATTGTCAGCACGTACAGCAGTGCGATGCTTGGCCTGACGGTCGGTTGCTCACGCTGCCACGATCACAAGTACGATCCGATTCCGCAGCGCGATTACTATCACCTGCAAGCTGTCTTTGCCGGCTCGCGCCGGGAGGAACGGACCCTTTCACCGGACGATGGATCAGAACTTCGGCGGCAAATCGAGTACTTCCGCACGACCTCGGAACGGTTGGAGCGATCTCTGCGAACGGCGGCCTTGAATCGCAAGATCGGCTCGTTGCCGATTCCGGAAGCCGACAAAGCACTCTTGCGCGCCCCGGTCGATTCCGCCAACCTGCGCCAGGCAGAGCTCTTACGCACGCACGGCGCGGTTTTACAAGTCAGCGACGACGAGATGTTTCCCGACCCGGACGATCGAGTCGCCCTTTTTCGACTGACCGGGCAAATCGAAGAATTGGAATCGAAGAAACTTCCCAAAGCGCTGACGCTAGCCGGCAGTGGCTATGCAAAGGGCTACTACCTGGATCGCGGCGATCCTGAGCGCGAGCGGGAAGCAGTTTCCCCCGGATTTCTAACGATCCTGACACCGGGCCATCCGGTATGGCGGAAGCAGACTTGGGAAAAGTGGGCGGCCCGCGCTAGCGATTCGTCCGTACCTCAACCTCGGCGGGCATTGGCAAATTGGACAACGGATGTGCAGGGCGGGGCCGGCCGGCTGGTCGCACGAGTGATCGTCAATCGCCTGTGGCAGCATCATTTTGGCGAAGGGATCGTTCGCACGCCGAATGACTTCGGGACGCAAGGCGATCGCCCATCGCACCCGGAATTGCTCGACTGGCTCGCTGGTGAGTTGATCGCCAACGGCTGGCGCCTCAAGCCGATTCATCGGCTGATCGTTCTGAGCGGCGCGTATCAGCAGAGCTCCACTCTCGATCCGCACAAGAAGCGAATCGATCCCGAGAATCGCTTGATTGGCCGCTATCGACTGCAACGCCTGTCCGCAGAGTCGCTTCGCGACGCGATGCTCGCCGTCGGCGGCAACCTGAACCGCGAGATGTACGGGCCGGGAATCAAGCCGCCGATCCCGACCGAAGCGATATTCCCGACCGCTCCCAAGCACGGCGAAGTATGGCCCGCCGAGGCGCGCGACGAGGCAGCCAACTGGCGGCGAAGCATTTACGTGTTCGCGAAGCGCTCGAACCCTGTGCCTTTTTTGCAGTCGTTTGACGCGCCGGATGCCTCGTCGAGTTGCGCGCGGCGCAACACGACAACCGTGCCAACGCAGGCGCTTTACCTCATGAATGATGCATTCCTGGTCAATCAGTCGCGCCGATTTGCGGAGCGCGTAACCTCTCTTGCGGGAGCGCAACCGGAGGCTCAAATCCGACAGGCGTATCGCCTGGCCCGGGGTCGTTCTCCGGATGCCGCTGAGTTGGAAAGTACCATTCAGTACCTCAAGAAACACCCCCTGGCCGATTTTTGCCAGGTCCTCTTTCAGTCGAACGAATTCGCGTATATCGACTGAACGCTCGACTTGACGGAGCAGCGGCGAATGAACGAAGGCTTCTTGAACTGCCAACCGTCCCGACGCGGTTTCTTAGCGCGCGTCGGCAGCGGCTTGGGCATGCTGGCTCTGGCCGACATGCTCCATCAGACGGGACGCGCCGATTTCTCGCTTCCCGACGCAGCCGATCCGCTGGCGCCACGGACGGGACACTTTCCGGCTCGTGCAAAGGCTGTCATCTGGCTGTATATGTATGGAGCGCCAAGCGGCATCGATACGTTCGATCCGAAGCCGGAACTCGATAAGCGGCATGGACAGCGCTTGCCCGGAAACGTCGACGTTTTCTTCGGCCATCCGGGGCCGTTGATGCGCTCGCCGTTCACTTTCAAAAAATACGGACAATGCGGGGCGCAGGTCTCCGAATTATTTCCCAACGTCGCGCAACACGTCGACAAGCTGACGTTCCTCAAGGCCTGTTCGGCGAACTCGAACAATCACGCCCCTGCCGTCTTGCAGATGAACACCGGCGTGATCCGCGTCGGCAGACCGAGCGCCGGAGCCTGGGTGACGTACGGTCTCGGAAGTGTAAACCGGAACCTGCCGGGTTACGTCGTAATGCACGACTACCGCAGCGTTCCGGTTGGCGGAGCGCCGAATTGGGGCTGCGGTTTCCTGCCGGCTGCGTATCAAGGCGTGACATTTCGACCGGGTCGTCGCCCGTTGCTCTATCTCGAACGACCGGCGGGCGTGGACGCGCGGCGCCAGCGAGAGCAGTTGGACCTGCTCAAGCAAATGAACGAACGGCATCGCGCCGCCCACCCCGGCGAGAGCGAGTTGGAAGGGCGAATTGAGAGCTTTGAACTAGCCTATCGCATGCAGACGGAAGCGCCGGACGTCGTAAACCTGGAGGACGAGACGGAGGCAACCAGGGAGCTTTACGGGATGAATGATGCTGTCGCCGAGCCGTACGGCTCGCGACTGCTGTTGGCCCGCCGGCTAGTCGAGCGCGGCGTACGCTTCGTGCAGGTGTACAGCGGCGGCACCAAGGCGAATTGGGATGCCCACTCGGCAATCGAATTGAACCATCGGCAACGCTGCGCCGAGGTCGATAAGCCAATCGCCGGCTTGCTGCAGGACTTGCAACAGCGCGGCATGCTGAAGGACACGCTCGTCATCTGGGGAGCGGAGTTCGGACGTATGCCGATCTCGCAGGGCAGTGACGGCCGGGATCACAATCCGAATGCATTTCTAATGTGGCTCGCGGGCGGCGGCCTGAAACCAGGTATCAGCTTCGGGGCCAGCGATGACATCGGCTATATGCCAGCCGCCGACTCCGTCAGCGTCCACGACTTCCATGCCACGCTTCTTTACCTGCTCGGCCTGGATCATAAGAAGCTCACCTATGAGCACGACGGCCGAAGCATGCGCCTGACCGATGTGTCGGGGCGAGTGATAAACGAGATTATCGCTTAGTTCGCAATTTGTGATCGACCCGGGGCCGTGACCGGAGAACGACAGAGCTAATTCAACGGCACCGTGTAGGTCTTGTGCACGCACGCGAGTTGAAAGCCCAATTGCCGATATAAGTCGACCGCCATGGGACCGCTACGCAATGCTGCCGACCGGCAGCCGGCCGCCGCGGCCGCTGCGATGGCCGCTGCCGTGATTGCTTTACCGAAGCCTCGGCGTCTGAATTCGGCCAGCACTGAGACTCCTGCAATGCAACCGGTCGAGCCGACCTTGTGCATCATTGCCGTCGCTACCGGCTGATCGTTGCTCCAGCCAACGAAATACGCGATATCGGGATCGACTGCAGATGCTTCGGGAGGCATCATCTGATCGAGCAATTCCACAGGCGTGCCAAACGCAGTGCAAGCAGATTCAGTGAATGTTCGCAGCCCGGCTGCATCGTTGACTCGTCGGATATCAAGTGCGGCCGACTGTCCATTGGGGAGCGGCATCTCCGGAAGCACGAAGGCAGGTTCTTCCTCCGCGACCGCCCAACCTCGATTGCGAATCTCGGCTTCGACCGGATGGCCTGCGTCGGCTTCGACGAGCACTCCCCAACCGCCGGCGCAGCCTGCGAAGAAGGAATCGCCGAAGCGCCGAATCTGATTTAGCGCGACCGGCCTACCGACTGCAGCTGCCCAGTTGAATCCGGGCCCGGGCAACGCTTGCCGGCTATAAGCGACGTCGTCGCGCAAGACAAAATTGCAGTCGCGCTGGTAGCGGAACATTGGCGAAGCATTGAGTGCCAGCGCCTCGTGCGCAATCCGGCGCAGTTCCCGTTGATCCATGATCGGATCTGTCCTTCCGGTCGGTGGTCGGGCGAATCAAGCTCAACACCAGTGGACGACACGGCTGGATTCGAAAGGTTCAGCTTGATCGATCAGCTCGCATTCACGTCGGAATGCTTAGCTTCGTGATAGATGTTCGGATTGTGAATCTCGAGAAAGCGCGTGGAATCGGCCAACGGTCTAAAGCCGTATCGCGTGTAGAGCGAGTGGGCATCGCGCGTCCCGAGCAGAAAACGCCGCAGTCCTCGCAACGATGGATGCCGCATGACAGATTCCATCAGCCACTTTGCAAGTCCCTTACCTCGGTACTCCTCGAGGACGAAGACGTCGCAAAGCCACGCGAACGTCGCCCCGTCGGTTACGACTCTTGCGAGGCCGATTTGCCGGTCTCGATCGTACAACCCGAAGCAGAGGGAGCCCGCGAGCGCACGGCGTAACGTCTCTGCCGGGATTGCAGGGGCCCAGTACGATCGATTGGCCAGGAATTCGTGAATGATCGGAAGGTCGAGCAACGAAGGATCGGTCGAGATGAACAACTGATCGCGACGGGCTATTTCATGATTTTGATCGGAAGGCATTGCCAGACTCGCGGGGGGGGAAAGAGCGACGATACTTCGTCCTTTCCTCTTTACGCATCGGGAGCGGAAAGGATCTCGGCAATCCGCTCCTGATGCCAACCCGCTGATGTGCAGTGCTCGTGCTTGGTCACTCGCCCGTCGTTAAATCGACGCGTACCACTTCGCCCGATCGAACGGTAATCGTTCGAGTACGCTCGACTGCTTTGCCGTCCTCCCACCATCGCGCCTTGATGTCATAGAGGTAAGGGCGACCCGGTTCGAGCGGGGTCGACTTGAAGGTTCGCTCGGTCCCTCCCTGGTGAGTCTCGACGCCCTCAAACCAGAGGTGAGCCTCGGACGGGACGTGGACGAGGACGCGAGCTATGGGCAATGTCTCTGATGGAGCAGGAGGAACGGGTGTGTAGGCCGGGGAGCTACGCAGGTCCGAAGGCGTATAGGCCGGAGGCGGCTCGACGGATGCGTTGTCCGGCGGCACCGGGTCGGGCGGCGGGGTGGAGTAGAACGACACGGAACCGTCGGTGCCGTAAAGGTAATTGCCCGCGGATGGTGGAATACGACGCTGAGGCGCTGCCGCTTGCGAAGGGGCGTTTTGACCGTTGGAGTAGCCATTTCCGTAATTGCCGCTGCCGTAGGGTAGCGGAACGACAACCGGGTATGGATACCCTCCCTGCATGTTACCGTAGTTGGCGCCTCCCATTCCTCCGGCGCTCGGATAGTTTCCGGAGAAGCCGCCGTAGCCCGGATTGTAGGGTGGGAAGCCGCCGTACGTGGGATTCAGTCCGGGATAGCCCCCGTTTCCCGTGTTGTAGCCGGGAAGTGCACCGTAGGTGGGGAAGCCATTTTCGCCGTTACGCGGCGCATAGGCACCGTATCCACCGTAGTTGGCGCCGGCGCTGCCGAACGCACCGGGGAAGCCGCCACCCGGATAGCCACCGCCATAGTAGCCGCCCGGAGAATAGCCGCCGTAGCCGCTGTAACCACGACCGCCGCCGCGGGCTTGAGCATGGACCTGGCTTGTCGCAAACAGAGGCGCGGTTAACAAGGCAGTCGCCAATGCCAATCGGATGCTCTTCAACATGAGTTGCCTCCGCTTGACGCGAATGGCGTGACCTCCGTCGCCAGTTCGCACCTTCGCACTCCGCGCTGTCCGAACACGGTTAACACGCTTTCATTCTATGTTACGTAACAGTCTCATGTGTCCCCCGAAATCACCAGGCAGTCTAGACATGCACATGCCACGCCCGTTCGGGCATGGAATAACGACTACGACCGTAACTTTTGTGCCTGAGTCTGAGTTTTCAGGTCATGGGTGAATCGACTAGCCAACCCGCGGGCGTGCTATCGCTGGCACTCCGGCTGAGGCAGACGATGCCGGAGTGTGATCGGGTTCGTTGACAGGTTTGGCGCGGGCTTATGCGCCTGATACGATTGGGATGTGGTGCAACGGAGCACCAGTCTATACCGGCGACATGTTGTCAGGAGGTCGGCGCATGATCCGGATTAAGAAAATCTTGTACCCGACGGATTTCTCGTCCTATTCAAACCAGGCCTATTTTCACGCCATCGCATTGGCCGAAAATCACGGGGCGAGCCTGACGGTACTCTTCGTTCAGTCACCTGACACCGCAACGCCGGGCGCGGTTGGCGACGAAGGCTACTCGCGCTCCTATTGGCGTAACCAACTGGAACAGATCCGCCCTACCAACCCGGAGATTCCCGTTCGCCATGTCCTCCTCAGCGGCGACCCGGCCGAGGAAATCGTCCGGTACGGCCGCGACACCGGGATGGATCTAATCGTCATGGGGACGCATGGCCGTACGGGGCTGGAGCGACTCTTGCTCGGTAGCGTCGCTGAGCGGGTCCTCCGCGATGCATCCTGCTCCGTATTGGTCGTAAAGCTTCCGAAAGGCATCCCGGTCACCGACCGTGCCGTGGCGGTTGCTGCGGCCCACTGAGTGATTTCTCAGATAAAAAGCCGAAAACACCCGGAGCCGCCGGCATTGCGCTGGCGGCTCCAGGCGTTTGATCAGTCGGATTGCCTTACTTGGACGGGCCGTCCGGGCGAGCATCGCCGGGGCCAAGCACGGTGTCGGATCGAGATTCACCGGCCCGGAGAACGAATTGGCGATTGACGTAGATGTCGTCGCCCTCCTCTCCGACCGTTGGCTTCACGCACCAGCGCACGTTGCCGCCGATGTAGAGCACGTTCTGACCGGAACCGCCGTGATTCAGACTATTCTCGCTCCCCTCCGACAAGTCCGCGATGATCGGCAAGGTATCCGGATCGCTGGCGCGAAGCCCGACCAGTTCGTCGCCATTTCGATAGCCGAGCGAATAGGCATAGCCGCCAGCCAGATCCCGCGCCAGGGTGCCGAACTCCTCATCGCCTTTACCGAATGCCTCGGAAAGACCCACAAGCGAGATATTAGCCGGTTTTCGCTGTTCCCGACGCGCCGGGCAGGCGACAAGCGTCGTCTTCGGCAGCATCCCGGCATCATGCAAGATCGGAACGAACGCAGCTGCAACCGACCGAGGTCCCTGTTCCTCGATCATCGGAAACGAACGATCAGGGACCTGCTCGCTGTAATTCGACAATGCGCCCCAGAGAACGCGAAGGTTATCGGCGCAGGCGACTCGGTCGCGATCCTGTCGCAATTTGGCCAGCAGCGGGATCGTTAAGCCGCCGGCAATCAGCAACAGCGCTGCAGCCGCAAGCGCATCGGCAAAGCGAAGCCGGGGCCAAGCGGACGCAGCGAGCTGCGGCCGGGGATGTGGTTGGCCGACACTTGTGTTCCGCAATCTTCGCCAACGTGGCCAGTGCGAGCCCGGGCGGCAGCTCGGGCTCGTCGGCATCAGCGCTCAGTGGCGATAGCGCCCGTTCAAGCTGTTCCACCTTGGCGCGGGCTTCCGGATTCGCATCCAGATGCGCCTCGGTGGCTTGCTGCTCGTCGGGTTCGAGCGATTTCAGCAGATAACCGACCAGGTCTTCATCCATGGTTTCACACTTCGTAGAAGGACGGCGAGTCGGCCCAGGACTCCATCAATCGACCCAGGGCGGCGTGCAGGCGAGACTTCACTGTCCCGACCGGGATCTCGAGGATGTCGGCGACTTCGCGGTACTTCAGCCCCTGGTAGTACGCCAGGATCACAACCTGGCGTAGGAAATCGGGCAAGGCGTCAACGGCGGCGCGGACACGCTCGCGCCGTTCCACCCCGCTGGCGGCCTCGAGGGGACCGGGGCCGCGGCCTTCGAGGGACTCCAACAGCCCTTGTAGCTCACCCGCGCCATCCGGCGCGCGATGCTGCTCCAGGCTGAGGGCCTGATGCCGGTTGTTGCGACGTAGCGCATCGATCGCCTGATGGGTAGCGATCGTATACAGCCACGGCCGCACCGGCCGCCCGGTTTCATACTGGCCGCTTTTTACGTAAAGCTGCAGGAAGGTATTCTGGAAGACGTCCTCAGCGAGGGCCGAGTCACCCAGGTAGCGGCGCAAATAGCCATATAGCTCGCGCTCGTACCGGCGAACCAGCGTGCCGAACGCCTCCGTCTCTCCCTGGCAGAAGCGGACCAGCAAGTCCTCATCGGAGGAGGCAGTGAGAGTATCCGGTTGCTCCACGGTCCCCTGATAGATAGTACGCTGTGCTTGGCAGTGCGGTTCATCAATGCCGCGGCTGCGCATTCATGTGAGCGGAAATTTGCCGGCATGTCAAGGACAGGGGTGGTTGCCTAGGCGATACGCGGATACAGAGGCTTCACCTTGCCGGCTTCCAGTGACGCCAGCACTCTCAAGTCCGCGGCGAATCGCCCTGTCTCTGCAGCATCCGCGTAGCGCAACTTCTCCCACGATGTGATGAAGTTGAAGCTTCGATAGATCGTCTCCGCGCCGCGCGGCAGAAACGGCTTCAGCAAGATTGTCGCCACGCGTAACGGCTCCGCAAGACTGAATAACACCTCTTTCGCCGCTTCCTTATCCGTTTTCACCAACGACCACGGCTTCTGATCCTCGGCGTACTTGTTGGCCGGGTCGAGGATGCCGGACCAAATTCTCTCGAGCGCCAAGTTGTAGCGACAGGCCTCGACGTGACTGCGAACCTCTTCAACCAGGGCCGCCACGTTCACGCTTGCATCGACCGGCCGGGGCGAGCGATTCGCGGTGCCGCTCAGTTGGCCGTCGTAGTTCTTGGAAATCAGCGTGATCACCCGGCTGTAGAGGTTGCCGAGGTTGTTTGCCAGACCCGAGTTGTAGGTGTTGGCAAACTCCAGCCACCCGAACTCGCCGTCGGCCGGGAAAGGGCATTTGCGCAGGAAGTAGTAGCGAAACGCCTCGGCGCTGAACTTCGTCACGATATCCATCGGTTCGACGACGTTGCCGAGCGACTTACTGATCTTCTGCACGTCGCCGGTCGCTTCGTCCTTGATGTAGACAAAACCGTGCCCGAACACGCGCCGCGGCGGATCGATGCCCGCGGCGAAGCACATTGCCGGCCACAGCGCGCAATGGAAGCGCGTGATATCCTTGCCGATCACGTGCAAATCGGCAGGCCACCACTTCTTGAATAGCTCGTCGTTCGTGCCGTAGCCGACGCCGGTCGCGTAATTGAGCACCGCATCGAACCAGACATAAATCGTGAATTTCTCGTCGAAAGGAACTCTGATCCCCCACGACTCGCCGACGCGCGTCGTATTGAGATCGAGCAGACCCTTCCTGACGAAATTGACGACCTCGTTCCGGCGACTCTCGGGCTGAATGAAATCCGGATTTTCCTCGTAAAACTTGAGCAGGCGATCCTGGAATTTCGACAGCGCGAAGTAATAGCAATCCTCGCTTCGCCGGACGGGCGGAACCTTGTGGTTGGGACAGACGCCACCCGCTTCCTTGATGTCGCTCTCGGTCTTGAACTCTTCGCAGCCTTCGCAGTAAAGGCCTTCGTAGCTGCCTTTGTAGATGTACCCGTTATCGAATACCTTTTGAATGAATTTGCGGCAGCCGACGTGGTGTCGCTCTTCACTCGTTTGAATGAAGTCGTCGTAGCTGACGTCGAGCGCCTTCCAGACCTCCTTGAACTGACGCGCCATGTCATCGCAGTACGCCTTGGGCTCCTTTCCCATCTCGGCGGCGCGCTTGGCGACCTTCAGCGTGTTCTCGTCGTTGCCCATCAGGAAGTGGACGTCGTACCCTTCCATGCGCCGGTAACGCGCCTGGACGTCAGCGCCGATCTTCTCGAATGCGGTGCCAATGTGCGGGCGGCTATTGGGATAGTCGATCGCCGTTGTCAGGTAATAGCGTCGTGCTTCGGTCATGGTTGGCGAAAGCCTTTCGTAGCGTACATCGGTGCCACAGCCGTCCGAGGCGTTGTCTTCCTTCTTAGCAGGACTGGACGCGGCGGTCACGGGTTCGATTTCTCGGCATGACGGTGAATCGCAAATAGCTCGCCGCACTGTGGACAAACGGAATCATGCTTGCTCACAATAGTACCGGAACGTTTTATGCAGTCTCCATTGCGGTCGCACGCCGATCAGTCAGGACTGCAGATAGGTCGGGCGTCGACAGTAAGTGGACTGCCAGTGGACGAGAACTCAGCAGGTTTGTCATGAAAGCACTAATGCCTGTGATTTTGCCCGCCGTGGCTGCCGGCCGCAAATCGACCGGGGCGGACAAATGGGACGAAATGTGGGACGGGGTATTGCACATGCCGCCTATGCCGAATCGCTACCATCAGGATCTCGAATGGGAGTTGCACACGTATCTTCGTCAGGTCTGGGCTTCACGCTGCGGCTGGAGGGTGCATCACGGGATTAATGTTGCTTCTCCGGGAAACTGGCCGAACGACTATCGTATTCCTGATATCGTTCTTCTTTCTCCTGAACGATTCTCGATCGATCGGATCGAGTACTTTGAAGGTGGCCCAAATGTAGCGATTGAGATCCACAGCCCTGGCGACGAAGCGTACGAAAAACTCGAATTCTACGCGGCGGTCAACGTGCAGGAGGTGTGGATCATCGATCGAGATACACGCGTACCCGAAGTTTATCTGTCTAGAGACAAGAGCTATGAGAGGCTAAAGTTGAGCGCAACCGGCTGGCTCGAAAGCCCGGCAACCGGGATCGAGATGAAGGCCGGCGACGCGAACAAATTGGACATTCGAATCAGGGGGGAAGAAGCCACGATGCGCCATCTTCCGGAGCAGTAGATGAGAATAATCCACCTATCTCTACTCAACCGACTCTGACATATGTGCCAATCGACGCAACACCGGGGAGCCCCGAATCACGCGAAAGCCGGCGGTTCGCAATGGATTCCCGGCCAGATCGATCCGTTTGAGCCTGAGCCGGCCGGCAGCCTTTAACGTCTCGAGGCCGACCGCGAGCGCATGCACCGCTCCAGCGTTCACGTCGTTGTTCGCCAAATTGAGGTGAGTCAGGTTCCCGAACCAAGGCGCTTGCACCAAGGCACGGACGCCGCGTTCGCCGATGTGCCCGCCACCGAGTCGCAGAACTTCCAATTTTCCGAGGTACTCACTGACCGCCAGTGCTTGCGCCCCGTCGCTGCCGATGAAACCGTCGGTCAAGTTTAACGCAACGATCCGGGCCAGATGCGGGACGGCCGCGATCGTTTGCATGAAGCGCGCTCGCTCGTACGGCGGCTCCGCTCCCCAAATCAGTTGAACCGAGCGCACGGGCGATTGTGCGAACAATTGATCTGCGCCCGCCACGAACGCTCGTGCCTCGACCAACACGTGTTCGATGAAGCCGCGATTGAAGCTCGCTTGCAAGCTTTTTGCCAGCTGCGCGATCCGCGGGGTCCATTGGGCCTGGTAGTGTTCGAGGAGATCCATCTCACGCAGGACCGCCTCCGGGCGCACGGACGTCTGTGTCCGGGCCGAGGAGCGTGCGCATTGCAGGCGTATAAACTCAGCTCGTTCAGTCTCGCCGTTTTCCTCGAGCCAGTCGGCGTAGATGAGACGTGGCGAGTCGTCATCCGGTCTGTCGATGATCGCCCGCATGAAGGCGCCTGCTTCGGTCATCTGCAACCTCTGCGGTCACCCACGCGACCCATAGCCGAGCAGAGCTGTGGCGGTCGCCGTCATGGCCTCCGCCCTCGTTTGGTTGACTTCCACTTGCAATAAGGGATTCGCAGCGGTTGCGACGTTGCGCACCCGGGCCTCGTCCAGGCGATTGTCGTTGAGCCTCAATTTTCGGAGACGCGAGAGGTGCTGGCCGTTCACGAGAGCTTCGACGCTTGCCATGTTGACGTAGTTGTCGGATAAGTCGAGCTCGCGGAGATTCGAGAAGACCGGCGACGTGGCGACCGCCCGTATACCCGGTCCGCCGATATGGTTGTTCGATAAATCGAGCACCGTCAGCTTCGAGAGATGCTGAAACTGATCGATCGATTTAACGCCGCTG
>Ga0326727_10017328_pt1 | contig 14977 bp, 12 predicted proteins | sample MB2enrmetagenome_FD_207643 | JGI IMG/M metagenome (GOLD analysis project Ga0326727, IMG submission 207643) | Lab enriched peat soil microbial communities from McLean, Ithaca, NY, United States - MB29MY | ecosystem: Environmental > Terrestrial > Soil > Wetlands > Peat | place: USA: New York... | reverse complement strand
GATTACGACATCTTTCCCTTCCTGTAGCCGTTGAAGTGCATCTTGAAGCATTGAGTATGTTTTTCCAACACCTGCAGAATAGCCCAAGTAAACTGTCAATTTCCCTTCATGCTCTTTTTTTTCATCACGGCGAGCAATACAGAGCAAATCTTCGGCTAGCGGTCTTCCTTCTTCTTCACGACTACCCATTCCCATAATTTCCTCTTAAGTCCTCACTTTCTTATCAAGCGCTTGGTTGAGAGAAAGAACATTAACATAAGTTCCAGTGAATCGAGACTCGATAGATTCTGAAAGCACCAGTTTTTTTAGTTCTTCTTCCGGAGTTTTTCGTGCTTTCACCACAGCAGGTATCTGTACAAGTGCAGCTTCCATGCTTATGTGCGGATCAAGTCCGCTTCCTGAAGCCATAACCAGATCAGAAGGTATAGGATCAGTAACACCGGCTTCCTTTAATGCACTAGTCCTGCTGGCTACCGCTCCTAAAAGAGCAGGGTTAGTTGGACCTAGGTTAGATCCTCCGGAAGCTGTTGGGTCGTATCCACTTCCACTAGTCGAAGGCCTGCTCTGAAAATACTGAGGTGCAGTAAAGTTCTGACCGATGAGCTTCGAGCCGATAATTGTGTTGTTACTGTCAATAATAAGGCTCCCATGAGCCTGGGAAGGAAATATGCTCTCGGAGACTAGCGTCACCGCAAGGGGATAAACAAGTCCTGTGATAATAAATAACACTCCGAATAGTAACGTGGCTTTTTTAAGAGATTTCATGATCAATACCTCCTCAGATATGCATTAAACTGGCCAATATCAGGTCTATTACCTTGATTCCTATAAAGGGGGCAATGACCCCACCAAAGCCAAAGATGGTCAGGTTGTAGGCAAAAAGTTTCGACGCCGACATAGACTTGAACTTTATCCCGGCTAGTGCAAGTGGTATCAGCATTGGGATGATTACAGCATTGAATATTACCGCAGAAAGAATGGCAGACTGTGGTGTTGCAAGACCCATTATATTCAGCACCTCAAGCTGAGGATATATCCCTACTAGAGCAGCAGGAATGATTGCAAAATATTTTGCGATATCGTTAGCGATAGAAAAGGTGGTCAGAGCTCCGCGAGTCATCAGGATTTGCTTACCTATCTCGACAATGTCCAGCAATTTAGTTGGATCGCTATCTAGATCAATGATGTTTGAAGCTTCTCTCGCAGGCTGTGTGCCGTTGTTCATAGCTACAGCTACGTCGGCTTGGGCAAGAGCAGGAGCATCATTTGTTCCGTCCCCTGTCATGGCGACCATGTAGCCTTCCTTCTGGTAGTCCCTGATCATCGTGAGTTTATCTTCAGGTTTTGCTTCTGCCAGATAATCATCCACTCCAGCTTCTGCTGCGATAGTAGCAGCAGTAAGAGGATTATCTCCTGTAATCATAATCGTCTTTATTCCTATCGTGCGCAGATCTGCAAATCTCTCTCGAATACCAGTTTTTAAGATATCTTTGAGGAATATCACACCGAGGACAGTTTCATTGCGAGCGACAACCAGCGGTGTGCCTCCTGCAGATGCGATCTCATCTACTTTCGCTTTCAAATCCGACGGAACTGTACCTCCATGCTCAAGAACGAACTTAATTATTGCATCCGAAGCACCCTTTAGGAAGATTGTCTCACCACACTGTGCACTACTAACCCTGGTAGAGGCCGAAAATGGTGTGAAAGTGACATTCTCTGAAGAAACTGGAACTTTTCCTGTCTTTTTTTGGATAAGATCAATAATGCTTTTGCCTTCTGGAGTCTCGTCTGCAGAAGAGGAAAGCATAGCAGCTTCCATCAGATCATCATGTGACTGGCCATTTACTGGCAAAAAATCAGTCGCCTGTCGGTTACCTAAGGTAATTGTACCTGTTTTATCCAGCAGTAGGACATTTACATCTCCTGCAGCCTCAACCGCTCTTCCTGAGAGAGCGATAACATTCAACTGGAATAAACGATCCATTCCGGCTATTCCAATTGCTGATAGTAGGGCTGCAATGGTTGTGGGCGCTAAACATACGAAAAGTGCAATTAGTACTGTGAAGCTCACTGCAGAACCTCTTCCGCTTGAGGAGGCGCTATACGCAGAAGCGGAGTACATGCTGACCACAACCACGAGAAATACAGCTGTCAACGAAATGAGTAGTATGCTAAGAGCTATTTCGTTAGGGGTCTTCCGCCTCTCTGCACCTTCCACCATGGCGATCATACGGTCCAGGAAAGTATGTCCAGGATCAGCGGTAATTCTGATGATTATCTCATTTGCGATAACTGTAGTTCCTCCGGTCACAGCACTCCGATCACCCCCCGATTCACGCACAACAGGTGCTGACTCCCCGGTAATTGCGGCTTCATTAACTAATGCAACTCCCTTCACAACGTCCCCGTCTCCAGGAATTACTTCGTTTGTCTTTACAAGGACAAGGTCACCTTTCTGGAGATAGGAGGAAGGCACTTCAGTGAAAGGACTATCAAAAGATTCTGCTGTAAGCTTTCGGGTAGGAACACTGGCTCTGGACAGCCTGAGAGATGCTGCTCTGGCTTTTCCACGTCCTTCAGAAAGAGCTTCTGCAAAGTTGGAAAAGAGCACTGTCAGCCACAGCCAGAGAGAGATAAAGCCGATGAAGAAAGAGGACTCAGTAGTAGCAGAGAAAAAGCTGATGAGAAAACTTATAGTTGTTAGGATGCCTCCGATTTCCACGGTAAACATTACCGGGTTTTCGATCTGCTGACGTAGATTCAGTTTCAACACTGAACTAATGAGTGCTTCACGAATAAGTTTCGACTCAAAAGCACCTAAATGGGAAGATTGCGTTCGTGGCATTATTAATTACCTCCCATCATAATCAGGTGTTCGATAATCGGCCCGGTGGCAAAGAGTGGGAAGAATGTGAGAGCACCGATGATCAAGATTACTAGAATCGTCCAAGTAGCAAATGAAACCGAAGCTGTGGGGAGAGTTCCTGAACTTGATGGAACTTTTTTCTTCTGCACCATTGATCCTGCTATTGCTAGCATGGCAACTGCAGGGACAAACCTGCCTATCAACATTGCTAAGCTACCTCCAAGTGTGAAAAATGGCTTTGTTGCATCGATCCCAGCAAAGGCACTACCGTTGTTGTTAGACATGGATGCAAAGGCATATACCACTTCAGAGAGTCCATGTGGACCCGGATTTGCCATTAAATCTCCAACTTTCGGTAGAACAAGTGCGATACCCGAAAACAGGAGAACAAGAATTCCAGGGACAAGAACTGTTATGACGGCCATCTTCATTTCCAATGCCTCGATCTTTTTCCCGAGGTATTCAGGGACTCTTCCAATCATAAGTCCTGCAATGAAGACTGAAAGTACCAAAAATCCGATCATAGTGTAGAACCCGGATCCTACTCCACCGAAGACAACCTCACCGAGAAGAATCAGGAACATAGGTACCAAACCACCTAGTGGAGTAAGCGAATCATGCATACAGTTAACTGCTCCACAAGATGTTGCCGTAGTGGCTGTAGCAAAGAGCGAGGACCCCCACAACCCAAATCTGACTTCTTTCCCTTCCATTGATATTCCGTAAACGCCAAGCTCTTTTATCAGTGGATTGCCTGCAAGCTCTGCAGCATAGAGTGTATAGAATCCACATAAGAACAAAACTAACATAATACCATAGATAACCCATCCCTCTTTCATGCTCCCGACCATCCTTCCAAAGACTAGGGGTAGAGCTGCAGATATTATGAGCATAAGGAAAATTTCTATTATGTTAGTCAAAGGCGTTGGATTTTCATATGGATGTGCAGAGTTTGCATTGAAAAATCCTCCTCCGTTGGTACCGAACTCTTTTATCGCTTCCTGAGAAGCTACTGGTCCCATTGGAATTGTCTGAGGTCCTGTGGGGCCATACCCTGTGACGTTTACATAAGGATCTATATTCTGAATGACGCCCTGGGAAACAAGCACAAGAGCAAAAATAAAAGCTATCGGAAGAAGTATGTAAAGAGTGCAGCGAGTCATATCTACCCAAAAGTTGCCTATTCGATCTGTGGACTGGCGAGTGATGCCTCGCATCAATGCAATCGCTATACAGATACCTGTAGCTGCGGAAAGGAAGTTATGAACCGTAAGTCCAGCCATCTGGGTAAAATAACTTGCTGCCGTTTCACCACTGTAGACCTGCCAGTTTGTGTTTGTGACAAAACTAGATGCAGTATTGATGGCAAAACTCAGATTAAAAGAACCAAATTTTTGTGGGTTAAGAGGCAGAGAATCTTGAAAAAGAAGAATTATAAGGAGAATTACAAAACCTATTCCATTGAAGATAAGCATATCGCGGGTGTAACCCCGCCATCCCTCTTCTTTATCAGGATCAGTATCGATTAATCTGTATATTGCCTTTTCGATCTGTCCCGGAATTCCTCTGGACAAACTTCCGTCAAAAACACGAACAATGAAACCGCTAAAAGGAAATGCCACCCCGGTTAAGAGAACCAAAAAAAGGATTAGCATTATACTATCTGAAAATATATCTGGTGTTGTCATTTTAAAATCAAGTACCAAAATTTCTTTACTAATCTTAACCTAAACATGAACCGCTGAAAATGGAGATAGGGAAAAATTATACTGTATTTTTCTCTTCTTCAGTGTTTTCCGTGGTTATTGAACCTTGAATAAATTAAGTACAACTTTTAGGTTGAAAACATAGCTCATACCTATTGTGTTAGTTTGAAATTTTAGTTATGCTGCATAGGCAGCAATCGAAAGCTTATGGTAATTGCAGAATAAAATATCTTGCCCTTCATTAAATATCACTTTCTCAAAAGTCTATGCATATGCCATATAATTATTCAATAAAGTTATATTTTAAAAATTCATCTACCCCTTTGATGGATAAAATTGAGCAAGAACCATTTATATTCGGAAGAAAAGTTACATTTTGTACATGTTTATGTACAAGAAGGCCGGGTAGTTGACATCAGAAAGTCTCCCCCATCGTTGATATCGCGATCGAAACAGTTATGGGCATTTGCAGAAGAAAGCAGGTTTTTAATATTATTTGCTGAAAAGCTCCATACTCCTCCTGGCATTAAATATGATTCATGAGACCCATAAGTTGCGAATGTCCAGCACACACCTGCTTCATTCTTGTTTTTTACAGGGGTTACTCTGTTCAGAGTTCGTAGGTCAAAGGAAGTTGGAATAGATGTACTTGCTGAAGCATATAAGTCTGCAACTGAAGTATGTTTGAGATGACTAAGGTCCACAAGTGAGGGTGAGAAGCCAGATTTGTATCCAATAGAGGAATGTGCCGGTTTGTAGATAAATTTATTATTTCGGTATTTGATAAATTTAGGATTTTCTGATGCAAGTCCAACCTTTGGAGAAAATTCAGTTTGGTATACACCATCTTTTTGAATAAATATATAGTCAGTAGGTACGGATATTGGTCTGTTTTCTTCTGAAAATCCTGCATATGCCATTGCTATTGATGAACCTATTACCAAAAATAAAACCAGGATTTCAGTGAAAATTACTAATCTTTTTATTATATTTATATTATTTTTTATATTGTTATCTTTTTTCGTGTTTCCCTCCATACTAATTTGTTTAGGAATAGCTCACCAACTCTATTTTTTACTTTCACTATATTTTGAAAATTATCTCGTTCTAAAACCCAAAGTCAACTTCTTAAATTTTAAATAATCTTCTATAGCTATTGATCAAAAACTAAAAATGGTGTATAGATCTTGTTTGGGTATAATTTAAAGAGATTCTAGTGCTTACTACTTCCAATAACTCCTAATAGTGACTTTGATAGTTTTCATTTTTTTAAATACATTGTGTTGATACATATGAGGTATACTTCAAAAATAATAATGCAATGTCTCCAGTGTATAAAATAACTTGTTTTGATTCAGTTTTATGCCATTTATATGCTATTGAAAATCTTAAGCAAAGATTCGATCTATATTTTTTTAATAATCAGTTGGATGATGTCTGTTTGACGCAATATATACTCTTGATTAAGAATTGATGAGAAAAGATAAAAAATTATCAGTAGCCAACAATTGAAGAAAATAAGCCCAAAGAAAATTGCTCATTGAAACTTGTTAAAGATTACTATAAACATTTTTGCTTAATTTAAATATTTTTCATTCGTTTTTATTTTTATTAATTTTAATTTATAAGTTACTAAATAAAAATTCGTATATATATTTCTCGATAGATTATATTTGAAGATGAGAAATACACTGATATTAGCATTTAATAACAGCTATTAAAATATATAATAAATATTTAAAATTTATAATTATATTTATCTTTTAATACTTTAATAAGGTTTTTCAGTTTAGTGATGGCATCTATGTAGTAAATCTATCACTGGGAAATGGATTGAAAATTCAACTGTCTTAAAATTGTATTCACTAACAGTCTACTTATTTCTACTAATATTAAACTGCACACAAGTTTGGAGAAGGTTTTTTAATGGGAAAACAAATATTTGACAGAAAAAAAAGTATAGTGAGTATTCTATTGGTAGTCTTTTTTTTAGCATCCATCATAACTACAGTAAGTGCAGCTAATAACTGCAATGGAAAATGGAGATTTAATACAGGCAGTTTAAACGGAAACTGTAATGGAAATGCAAATCATGGTTCCCTTAATGGAAACTGTGACGGAAACAATAATTTAGGTTCTCGAAACGGGGACAACAATGGAAACAATAATTTAGGTTTCAGAAACGGGAACAACGACGGGAACAATAATTTAGGTTCTGGAAACGGGAACAATAACGGAAACAATAATTTAGGTTCTGAAAACGGAAATAATGACGGAAACAATAATTTAGGTTCTGGAAACGGGAATAATAACGGAAACAATAATTTAGGTTCTGGAAACGGGAATAATAACGGAAACACGAACGTCGGCAATGACAATGGAAACATAGGAAACGACTATTGGAACATAGAAAACTACAATAAGAACACAGAAAACGTCAACTTCAATATCGGTAACGTCAACATCGGCAACTATAACTTCAACAACGATAACTTAAGCAACAATAACTTAGCCTTCAATAATGGCAACAACCGTGACTTTAATAACGGTAACAGAAACGGTATATAATGTATCCGTTGGAGAATTTCGATAAATTTTTAATTTTCATGAATAATCTGTAAATAATTAATAAGGATGTGATTAAATCTTAGGGGTTTATTGACATTTTTTTGATTTTTGTCAATATTTTTGATAACTCTATTATTCCATGATTTAATTGCAATGTACAAGTTTCTACCGATTCCCTCCAGTTGGATTCTCGATGGTTACGTTTCCCATAGTAGTTGTTTTTCATGCAATTGAATTCGCAGTAGTTATATTTTCGATGATCGAATTTCCTGCTGTTGTATTCCCAACAGTTTCAAAAGGAGCACTAAACTTGTTTTTGACAGTGTAAAAAAATGATTCCCATTCCTTTTGCTGGGACTGATAACCTGAAGTCTACAGTAAAAGCATCGGTTTTTTTGTATTTATCAAAATTTTTGATTATTTTTCGCTCTGCATTGCAATATTCCATGACCGTAAGTTCTGATCTTCAGACCTGCTGTTGTGAAGTTCAATTCCATAGCTGTCATGCTCACATTGTTGCGGACCTGTTTGAAATTAGCCTGGATTCGTTTACGATGATATCAAATGAATTGCCTATAGTCACTTTCATTTTTTTTGACTATAGGGATGTGAACTATTTGATCTTCCCCCATAAATTGGAGCTGCCCTTCTTAACTGAGCTGATGAACCCTTACAAGTCCCTACAGGAAGAGTATTCCAAGGCCTTCTGCCTTGAGTTATCGATGTTAAGGATAACCTGTAATGATAACCCTTCGAGATATCAAAAAAAGTTCATTTTGCACAAGCACTTGATCTGCAGAAAAAAATATATCTATTTTTCTTGGTTATTTATGAGGGTTACTGGATTTTCTAGGGTATAGAGGTGGTACTCAAATAGTGGTGTTTCGGAAATACCTTTAGCTGAGGTAAAACTTTTTCCAGCTACCATATCTCTGCATTTGTGCACTGACCCCGATCCATAGACACCATGAATAGCTCCTACCACCAGTTTTAGCCTTATTACAAAGGGAATACCTGCTTTATTGTTAATGTTGACCCAGGATCTGATATCAGCTTTTGTAGAATTGGCATTCTTTTGTGCGATATAATTTGCACTCCAACTCAGACCTTCAGTTAGATAAGAAATAATAAAATACCGTTTTCCAGAAGTTGATGAGTAAATATACCAAACAAGTGTTGGTTTTGTAAGAAGCACAGAAGCAGCTGAAAATTTCATTTTTATGGCAACCATAGCCACAAAGCTTTAATCCTCTCTTTTAAGAACAACATCATTTCCTCAATGGCTGAGCAGTTTGCCAGTATAGTTTGTGCCTGCAAAGTCCATTACAGTAATTTTCTTCTTCAAGTATTTGTCAAAGATATTTGAGCTACTAAAAAGATCGTATTGACATTGTTGTTCGAGCACAACGGTTTTATTATTTGTAGGACCTTCCACCAAGATCGGAGAGGATAAATCCTATCAATCACATTTATATATTTGATAATATTGTTTTCATTCTTTAAATAAACCTCTCTTTTTTCTTTCATGATAGCCATACCACCTTTATAGACCGTAACTTCAGTGTGGCCATTAATTTTTTCTGTGCTTGCGATAAATTCTTTGGCCGCATCTGTGTTGCTGATCCTAGTTTCAGTGATCTTTGGCGAGCAACTTTGTGCAGCAGCTGCCGATGATGTAGATGAAACAAAAAACAGAAATAAAATCAGAGCTGCTGATGGTAAATTTTTAGAAGTAAAATCACCTAGACCTGATAATTATTGGAATCCTACGATTGATAACTAAATCAAGAAGAGATCATTGTATGTTGTTAAAAAAGGTTCTACAAAAAGTAAGAGATACCTGAGAATAGCTAAAGCAGTTACAAAAATGAGTAGAAAGAAAGCAAGTAAGTTAAACCTTTCCAACACAAACTTTCCAAAACTATGATTGAAAACACTAAAGCTAATAATATCATAGTATCTGAACTTAGTGTGCAACAAATGGCTCAATCTAAAGTAAAAGATGGTAAAAAGGAAAAGAAGACCAAACAAAAGAAAGGTCAAAATATTTTTACTAAGGATCTGGAAAACTTAGATAGATTTGTTCAATTCTTGACCTATAAAGCAAAACTTGTAGGTAAAAGTGTAATAATAATTGATGAAAAACAAACAACAAGAAATGTTGTTATTGTGGAAAAGTACATGATATGCCTTCTTGGAATCGGGTTATGATTTGTGATTGCGTGAACAATATTGATAGGGACCGAAATAATTCTATCAATATTATGTTACATTTCCTATCACAAAATGCCTTGTGGACAAGCTATCAACAATTAGTTGATAATCTTCAACAATCCAGAATTCCCAATGGATCTTAAATTTAAGGACATATGAAGGAATTATTTGAAGGAAATCCCTTTCTCGGGAAGTATCAACTCGACAGGGAGGGAGAGCTCACATGTAGAACTAACTCCTGAGTTAATAAGACATTTTGAAGAGCTCTAATCGGAGAGGATACAGGATCAATCAGATTTCACATAACTTTCGATACGCTGACAAAAAGGTTTTTGTCGGAGTTGACGGTTGCAGTGCAGGTTGGTTTGCAGTTTTTCTTGCTACAGAAGACTGAAAAAACTGTGAGTGGAAAATCGGACTTTTCCCAAAATTTTCCTCTCTTATTGATTTCTTGATAAATAAATGTGAACAAATAGAACCCCTCATTCTTATCGACATACCTATTGGATTAAAAAACGGAGGAAGCGGAGAACGGCTTTCCGACCTTGGAGCACGCAGAATTTTAAAAGCCCGAAAATTCAGTATATTTCCAATACCCTGTAGGGAAGCTGTATATACGGAGAGCTATAAAAAAGCCTGCGAGGTTAACGAAAAGCTTACAGGAAAACGCATCTCAAAACAAACATGGAATATAGTCCCTAAAATTCGAGATGTGAATAATTTCCTTGTTGAAAACGAAACTCTCCGAACAAAAATAAAGGAAGTGGGACCTGAAATATGTTTCCAGGTATTTACAGGTCTTCCTATGGAATATTCAAAAAAAAGTCACGGTGGTTCTCTTGAGCGAAAAAAACACTCAAAAATATTTGCCTGCTTACAGACAAAATTATCGAAGCTGCGCTTTCAGAGTACAGGCGAAAGGAAGTTGCAAAAGATGATATTCTCGATGCAATTGTAGCAGCAATTACAGCAAAAATGGGATATAGATACGGATTCAAATTTGTGCCTCTAGAACCTGAGACAGACATTAATGGGCTGAAAATACAGATGGTTTACTGTACCCCTAATTTGATAGATTCCACTGATTAGTAAGTATTTTCTTCTAAAAAACGCATTTTATTGGCACAAAATCTTTTAGAAAAAATAAACTGCCATAAATAGAAAAAAAATAGAACTTAGAATCATATGAAAAAAAGTATAAAGCTATTTTGTACATTTCAAAATATAGGCTTCTGTCAAATTACTTTCATTATTTTGTTGATGTTATCCCAAAATACCTTTAATGCCGTATCTGTTCGTTTTCTGTCCCATACTTAGTGAGGCTAGAGCAAAAATTCAAATAAACCAAAGTGGGCAAAAGTAAACTGCTGTTGACATCTTTTAAGTTCCCTTATCTTTGATTCATAAGGATTTCTACAAACCCCAAAATTTTATCATGTACTTATAAGGGTATACAAATGACTTATGAAAATCAGAGGTTCACGGAAATCCTCTCATATATAGATCACACATTTGCTGTATTAATAATAACCTTCTGATTGTTTACGTATCTTAATAAACAATAAAGTACAATAAATAGCTTAGAGGGAATAACTGTGCATAAAGGTATGAAAATAGTGGGTTGTATCTTAGCAACAATAGGGCTTGCATATGTTATAAAACACATCATGCATTACAAAGAGAATTGCTGTTTGTGTGGTTGGCATAAAATAAAAGTAGAAGACAAAAAATCAACTGGTGCAAGTGTACCATATAAAATAGAAGTACAGGACTAAAAACCAACTGATTTAACTGTATATGCACTTAATGTTATAATTGGAGAAACATAACTAACACGCCTGTGTGTTGGCTGTGACTGTGAAAATATTTCAGCAAAAGTCTCCGATTTGATCAGCTTTTACCCACCGTAGTAACTGAGTCTCATATCTATTATAACACACTTCACTCTATCAGTCGCTTCCTCATATCTCTTATCCCAGAATCAGTAAACGATAATGGCTGATAATGCTGAAGAGAAGTAATTGTATCATGACCTTGACGTGAGTGAACTAACACTCAGATGAAGACTAAGGAGCTTCTTGGTTCATTCCTTTCTCTTTTGAGAATTGTCCCCCAAAACCATTCCCAGCATTCCACAGGTGTTAGATTCCAATTCGATTTTGATCAATGAGAGTAAATTTTTTGATGTTAATTGCAGCATTAATGTTTCTATCATGTTTTGTTTAACAAAGAATCAGCCGAAAATTATATACGGAGCCAGAGTTGAAGTTGACGCTTACACCCACTGGGCTGGAAACCCAGTGGATTTACTCTTTGTCCTATAAATTACTTTATCATATGCTTTTATTGCTTCACCAGACTTGTTTAAATTAGAAACATCAGTACTGTCAGAGTTCAGAATACCTTCAAATGCCGCTGCTTCAGCATACTCACTCGGATTAGAAGCACAAGCATGGTGATTCCAAGAAACAAAAAAAGTTATGGAAAATTTGAATTTATGTGCTTAAAAAAGCGGAAGTTAGAATTTACTCAATCAAAGAATATTTGAAAAATATTTACAAATATTAATTCACAAAAATATCAAAATCCTCATCATTTGGAAAAAAATGAGTGAAAACGTCCCAATCAGTGATAAAAAATATAATTCATTGAGTTAAAAACTATGAACAAACATTCTAAATTAATTCTTGCTTATTTTACCACATTATATCCAGCGTTCTTCCATGCAGACAGGCCTCCAAGAACATTGTATACTTTACCATAACCGTTATTTTTCAAAATTGAAGCTGCTAAATTAGCACTCCTAGCAGTGCCACAATAAACAATTACAGGCAAATCTTTTGGAACTTCATCCAGTTTCTCCTCCAAATGACCAACATAGATGTGTCTAGCTCCATTAATATGTCCTTTACCCCATTTTCTCTTGTCTCTCACATCAAGAATTACCATTTTCTCTCCGTTCTCCAATTTACCTTTCAAATCATGAACGGATATAAGATTAAAATTATCTATAGGTAGAGCTTTAATGTACCAGGCTGCAATTCCACCGTTCAGCATACCTGCTATATTATCATAACCCAATCTGATTAAATATCTCACAGCAGTTTCCAGCTGCTCTTTTTCTTCCGGAACTAGAAGTATGGGTTTACCATAAGGAAGAACCCAACCGGCAAAAGAAGGTACACCTCCTAGCCAGATACTGTAAGTATCTTTTATATGTACTCCTCCAAAAGAATATGGCATGCGTGTATCTACAACTACAGCTCCTTTTTCTAGCTCTACTTTAAATTTTTCTGGCGAAAGAAGCTCGGGAGCTGGCAAGCTCTGCAATAAAGGAGGGCCTTGCAGGTTATACTGCTCCATTTTCTTGAAGTAAGGCGGAAATTCAAGATGCTCTTCAACCTTATATTTTACAAACTCCTCCTTCTCAGTTTTTTGGAGAACAGGATTCTGGATGCGTTCCAATCCAAGGGTACTAAGCTCCCGGTTCGCGATAGAACCTCCACAAACAGAACCCTCACCATGTGCAGGACAGAGGATTACCTCATCTCCGAGGGGTAATATTTTATTAAAAATACTATCATACAAATTTGATGCTAGTCTTGAAGCTTCCTCTGGACCGTAGAGATCGATTCTCCCTACATCACCTATAAATAGGGCATCTCCTGTGAAAACCATAATGGGATCCTCGCCTGTATCAAGATCTACCAGAGTATAGGATGTACTTTCGTCAGTATGGCCCGGAGTAGGTAAAGCAGTCAGTTTTATTGAGCCAAAACTGAAATCCTGACCATCATCTAGATAATTTCCATATTTAAAATCCACACCACGGCCATGATAAATTTCTGCATCTGTAAGATTTTTAAGTTCCAGAGAACCTATTACATAGTCCTCGTTTCTGTGAGTTTCAAAGATATATTTTATCTTCATCCCCTCTCTTTGAGCAAGGTCAAAATATACCTGGCAGTCCCTTCTAGGGTCAATAACTAAGGCTTCATCTCCAGATCCGATGAAATAAGAAAGGTGAGCTAGACCTTCAGATTTAATGCGTTCAAATATCATACAGACTCCTCTAAAATACCCTAAATTTTATGCATAACCTTATATACTTCATTGATTTGTCTATCATAGGTTCTAATTTATCAGTACAGAATAGTTTTAATTTCCGTTTATCTATAGGACTTAAGGGGTTTAACTGAAAAATCAATCGCATTAAACCTCCAATTGTCCAATTAGTGAATTTGACCAAAAAATCTATTACTTTGATTTTGTACTTCAAGTTCAAAAATCCTATCGATTTTTCGATTATTTTTTACTCCCTTTTTTCAGGCACAAAAACCAGTAAAGGTAATATTTTCCTTCATCTTTCGTTTCAAGTCTTTCTTTTACTGCTTTCATTGAACTAGGAGCAGGAATAATAACATATTCTCCTGTTTGCCAATTTGCCAGAGTTGCTGAATTCTCAACATCATTTTTCTGCAGGGCAATTACTAGCCTCTTAATTTCCTACATATTTCTTCCAGTTGAAGTGGATAGTGCCCTTATTTTGTATTTTGGATCAAAACAAATAATGCTCTTACAGCTTGAGTTGTTGAAGCGTCTGGCTGAACCATACCGTACTTTTTCGTCACTTCCATTTTAAGGTCAGCAATAACAGGAAACTTAATTTCAATGTTTTTCATCTGTTTATATTCAATTTTTTCCTCAATCCTCTTAAGCCAGTATATATGGGAAAAAACGCAATCTATAGAAAGTCCTATCAATTCAGTGCTCATTTTTATGAATTTTTCCTGCATACTGGCAAAGGTAATGAATTCAGTAGTACATACGGGTGTGAAATCTGCAGGGTGACTGAAATGGCTTATAAATAAGAGTTAATTCTCACTTGATTATTTTAAATTAATTATACAAAAAATAGTTTATGAGTAAAACTTACTTTCCAATAAAATGTTTTAAAATCAAAAAATAATTTTAGATTGATTATGTTTTTGTTAGTTAAGGGGATCTTCACAAATTTAACATTATGATTTTTTTTGTAAAAAAGAAACGCCGATTAATCTGATATCAAATATCTAGATTTTAAAAATCTATAAAAGTTATTATCAACACTATATGGTTGAAATAAAAATTTGTGAGTGTATAATCGTGTCCTTGTGTCGTCGAACAAATCTGAAAAATGATCATACTTCCCATTTTGGGAAAACTATAGAGAGAGTCTAATACATACGATTTTCAATAACGCACAGATATGAACTATTTTTCAGGTTGATATTACATTACATTTTAGTGAAATTATTAAAGAAAAAGCTATATAGCCACTTTCAATATATTCAAAATAATACTACTACTGTGTTCTAACTTTATTATTATGGGGGATTTTAATGAACTGGCAGCTAAGAGAATATTCTCAGAGCCCACACCAGGGATTCTTTTGAAGAGATTCGGAAGGCACAAGAACGCCTGAATTTGTTATTTGAAGACTTAATGCCTAGGGAAAAATGGGGAGGTGAAAATGTATTTACTCCTGCAGTTGACATCAAGGACGAAGAAAACAAGCTTGTTGTAACTACCGACCTGCCAGGAATCAATAAAGAAGATATTGAGATAAACCTTAAAGAAG
>Ga0326727_10017326_pt1 | contig 14982 bp, 15 predicted proteins | sample MB2enrmetagenome_FD_207643 | JGI IMG/M metagenome (GOLD analysis project Ga0326727, IMG submission 207643) | Lab enriched peat soil microbial communities from McLean, Ithaca, NY, United States - MB29MY | ecosystem: Environmental > Terrestrial > Soil > Wetlands > Peat | place: USA: New York... | reverse complement strand
ACGTTGATTATCAATGACTTAGGGTGCTACAAGGGTGCTACAATTGGGCTTATTTGTAGCACCTGTAGCACCCTGGCATCACACCCACCGCGTCCGCTCATGGCAAGGGCGGCGTGGAGGCCAGAATCCAGGCGACACTGGCCGCATTTCATTGCCACAGTGAGGAAATGGCTAAATTTGCCCATCTATTTCAATCATCAGTTGGTTCAACTCTGAGAGGGCCGTGGCATTTAATGCCGATTCTAATGCAGTAGTAGCAATAATCATACGAAGAAGATAATCTTCAAGGAATTGACTTCTATATCAAAAAGACGTGAACGTGAACGGGTCAATCCTGCATAATCGCATGTTCTCGTTTCGAAGATGATGATTTGCCGCCGCGTTTGACAAACGTACATGTCAACGAATGGACATCTTTTGCGCTGTTTCGCGGCGCATTGCGTCGCATGGCTCACGCCAGCGTCAAACCATGTTTGATGAACGGCTGAAAATCCGCCGCGTTAATCGTGGCCAGTTTTGCGCCGCTACGGATTGCCACGGCAGGGGTCATGAATCACGGCTACAGATGGCAATTGGGACCATTTAACGCCTTGCCTCGCGCACTGTCGCCATCCAACGCGCGGCCTTCCCGGCGTCGAGCCGGAGACGCTTTTGCAATGCGTCGAGCGCTTCCAGCGGCGCCAGTTTGGGCATCCCTGAAAGTTCCGGCTGAAGAATCGTGAGCAAACCGCTGGCCTTTTCCGGCAATTTGGACGGCTCTTTCGTGGTTACTTGTCCATGGTCAATTTCCACTTCCAACGTCAGATAGCTCATGTAAAGAGTCTAATCGCTTTTGAAGAATTGACCAGCTAAATCTGCGGCCTCATGGGGTTTTCCAGCGTACCGGCGGGATGAATCATTTTGTTGGACCCTCAACCGGCCCCGAAACCAGTCACGGCTCGACGCCCGCCGTCGCGGAAGGCTTCCGCCGTCGCCAAGGCTTTGGCGGACAGGATGGCGCGCCAAGGAGTCTCGCCCTACCTTGTCAAGAAAATGTCGCGCCCTTCCGGGTGTCGCACTGCGGCTCACACAGTCGTAATCAATTCTCGCTCCGTTTCGGGATTGCGCGGCTTTGGGTATTCTGGTATGTTTGCCGCGTTATATGCAACGGCGGCGACGGCCATCTTTGACGGACATTCTCCTGGTTTGGGGATTTATGCTGTCGTTTCTCGGTTTATGCGGCGCAGGGTGTTTCGAGGCATTCAAGATTTTGGCGGTGATTCCGTCCGCCTTTGAATCCTCTTCCGCCGTCTGGCGCAATCCGATGACGGGATCGGAAGACGATTACCCGCCGAATCTGCCTGGACGGAGGGGAATGACTGCGCGGCAACGCGCACAATACGAAGAACGCGCCGAGCGGCAAGAGCGATAACATCCTATTTGACCATCAACCAACTCCGAAAGCAGTTCGTGACTGGCTGATTTGCGGCTGTCGCTCTGCGAGACAATAACTGGCAGGGTGAGACCCCGTCGAACCCCTACTTGATCCAGTCACGGCTCGACAGAGTCTCGCCCCACCTTGTCAAGAAAATGTCGCGCCCTTCCGGGTGTCGCTCTGCGACTCGTTTTGTCTGCCGTTCTTGAAAGGGTCAGGCCCAGGAAATGGGTATTCGTCTATTTTGTCCACGGCACGGTCGTTATTGGGGCGCTTCGGGAGCGGGGGGCGGATCGGACGGATCGGACGGGTCGGATGGAGCGGACGGCTCGGGGGCGGGGGCTTCCACATCGGCCAGGGTGAGTTGCTCCGGCGGGACGGTGGCCAGGCCGGGATCGGCTGTCAATAATCCTTCCGGCTTCGCCACCGGGATGCGGCGCAATTCGTCCGCCGCCGGCAAATCTTCCAAGCCGCGCAATCCAAAATACTCCAGGAACAATCCGGTGGTGCCGTAGGTCATGGGATGACCGACGACTTCGGCGCGCCCGACTTGTTCGACCAGGCCGCGTTCGAGGAGGGTTTGCATGACGCCGTCCACGGCCACGCCGCGCACTTGCTCGATTTCGGCGCGGGTGACGGGCTGGCGATAGGCGATGATGGCCAAGGTTTCCAGAGCGGGTTGGGAGAGGCGCGGCGGGCGCGATTTCAAACCGACGAGGGCAATAATCCAGGGGGCAAATTCAGGCTGGCTGACAAATTGCCAGGCGCCCGCCACGCAGGCCAGGCGGTAGCTGCGTTGGGCGGCTTGGTGGTCCTTTTGCAGCTCTTCCAACGCCGCGATGATGCCAGGCTCCCTGGTTTTCTTGAAGGGCCTGGCGGCATCGCCATGTTCGGCGGCGGCGGCGAGGAGATCGCGCAGTTCGCCGGGGTTGAGCGGCTTTTGGGCCGAAAACAAAATGGATTCCAATATAAATTTGAGTTCCATGCCAAGCCTCTCTCAACCGGCCGCCGCGGCGCGCGGCACGGCGGGCGCAACCGGCGCGGGCGGCGCCTTTGTGATTTCAATGGTCCCAAAATCTTCCGCCTGCACGCAGAGCAACTGTCGCAAGCGGATCAATTCGAGCAAGGCCAGGAAGGTGCAGACCACTTCCGAACGGCTGGTGGCCGCGCTGAACAAATCGGAGAATTTGAGCGGGGACTTCTCCGCGAGGAGTTTGAGCAGGGACTCGATTTTTTGGCTGACGGTCCATTTATCCTCAAAAATTTCGCGCAAATCCTCGCGCTGGCTGACGCGCTTGAGGACTTCATTGACGGCGTTGAGCAGATCAAAAATGGAGGCCTCGGCCTTGGGGGCGGGCGGCGGGGCGGGCGTCTCCGCGCGAACGGGCAGGCGCGGGAAGGTGTTTTCCTGTTCGATTTCGCGGGCCTGAAGGCCGACGGCGGCGTCCTTGAATTTTTTGTAGGCGACCAATTGGCGGATCAGTTCCCATCTGGGGTCCTCGCCGTCGTCCTCTTCGGCATTTTCGACTTGCAAGTCCCTGGGCAAAAGCTCGCGGCTTTTGATGTACATGAGGGTGGAAGCCATGACGAGGAATTCGCCGGCGATATCCAGATCGAGCAGGCGCATGAGGTCGATGTATTCGATGAACTGGGTGGCGAGGCGGGTCAAGTTGACCTCATAAATGTCAACCTCCTCCTTTTTGATCAGATAAAGGAGCAAATCCAGAGGCCCCTCGAACACCTCGAATTGGACTTTGTATTCAGCCATGAGAGAAAGGCTAAAGGCTAAAGGCTGAAGGCTAAAGGAAAAACTGAATTGCATCCTTTATGATTTGCACCCCTGGCTGGCTTGTCTTCTTTTTCATAACTTCAGCCTTCAGCCTTTACGGCGCGTCCACGTTGCAGCCGAGTTCGCGCAGGCGCTGCAATTTGTAAATGAGGGCGCGACGGCTGATGCCGAGCGCCCTGGCGGTGGCGGTGCGGTTGAAATTTTGCTTGCGCAGGGCTTGAATGACGGCTTGGGTTTCGATTTCTTCCAGGCGTTGCGCGTCCATCGGTTCCGCCGGGGGGCCGGAGCGGGCGCCGGGCCGGATGCGGGCGGGCAAATGCTCGGGCACGATGAGGTCGCCGCGACAGAGGAGGGCGGCGCGCTCCATGGCGTTGTGGAGTTCGCGGACGTTGCCGGGCCAGGAATAGCGTTCGAGATAATCGGACAAGGTGGAGGAAAGGCGGGCGCGGCCCTGGGTAAAACCGGCGATGAATTGGCCGGCCAGGGGCAGGATGTCTTCGCGGCGCTCGCGCAAGGGAGGGACGTTGAGTTCGACGACATTGAGACGATAGAAAAGGTCCTCGCGAAAACGGCCGGCCTGGACTTCCTCCTCGAGGTTGCGATTGCTGGCGGCGAGGATGCGGGCGTTGACGTGGATTTCGGTGTTGGAGCCGATGCGCTGGAAACGGCCATCCTGGGCGACGCGGAGGAGTTTGGCCTGGAGTTGGGGGGACATCTCGGCGATTTCATCGAGGAAAATGGTGCCGCGGTCGGCCATTTCAAAGCGGCCAATGCGCTGGGCGACGGCGCCGGTGAAGGCGCCTTTTTCGTGACCGAACAGTTCGCTCTCGAGCAAGGTTTCCGGGATGGCGGCGCAATTGACCTTAATGAAAGGGCCGGAGGCGCGCGGGCTCCAGGCATGAAGCACATCGGCCACGACCTCTTTGCCCACGCCGCTTTCGCCGGTGATGAGAACGCGGCTTTCGGAAGCGGCGATGAGGGAGACATCGCCAAAGAGGGCCTGCATCAGCGGGCTGGCGGCAATAATGTGAGGGGGCAATTGTTTGCCGGCGTCAAACTTGAGCGGCGCGCGCTGGGAAAGGCCGGTGGCCTGGCGGACGGAGGCCAGCAATTCGTCCAGATCAATTGGTTTGGAGAGATAATTGACCGCGCCATCGCGCATAGCGCCGACGGCATCGCGGACGTCGGCATAAGCGGTGACGAGCAAAATGGGGAAGGAGCCGTGCTCCTGGCGGGCCAGGCGCAAGGTTTCCAAGCCGGACAATCCGGGCATGCGCACGTCGGAGATCATCATGCTGATTTTTTGCTCGCGCAGGACTTCCAAGGCGCGTTCGCCGGAGGAGACGGGCACGGTGTTGAACCCCTGGCTGGCCAGGAAGGAATCCAGCAGGCTGCGTTGGGCCGCGTCGTCGTCCACAATGAGCAGGCGGGGCGTGGTTGAATTGGAAGATTCCGGCGGCATGGCATTCAATCCTTGCTTTTGACCTTGATGTGGGCGATGCGAAAGAGCGCCCCGTGCGGTTCATTGGGCAGGCATTGGATCTCCCAGCCGTGGGCCAGGACGATTTGCTGCACGACGGCCAGGCCCAGACCGGTGCCTTCCTCATTGGTGGTAAAGTAGGGCTTGAAAATTTCCGCGCGGTTCTCGGCGGGCACGCCCGGGCCGTTGTCAGAAATCTCGATGAAGGCTTCTTCATTGTTGCGCCGGCTGGCGCGGATGAGGATGACCCCGCGGGCCGGGACGGCCTGGATGGAGTTGAGCACCAGATTAAAAAGGGTCTGGCGCAGAAGTTGTTCGTCCGCCTCGATGATGAGGGGATCGATCTGGAGTTGCAACTGGATGCTTTTCTCCTCGATGTCAAAATTCAACGTCCGCACCACCTCGCCAGCCATGGCGCTGAGGTCGGTCGGGGCGCGGCGGACTTCGCGGGGCCGGGAGTAATTGATGAACTCATTCAATTGGGCGGAGACGCGGTCGGTTTCGCTGATGATCTCGCGGGACTTGGCTTGAATTTCGGGCGAAGCGCCCTGCTGCTTGGAGATGATCTGGGCCAGGCCGCGAATGATGTTCAAGGGATTGCGGGTTTCGTGGGCCAGACCGGCGGCGGCCAGGTTCAATTCTTTGAGGTGCAGATTCAATTCGCTGGCGCGGACGAGGCGGAGTTGCAATTCCGATGTCTTCTCCAGGCTTCGCCAGGCCAAGCCATAGCCCGCCACGGCAATCGTCCCCAATAAAACGATGATCGTCCTCATCCAAAGATCATAAAAGGCGGCGCCGCGGGCCATTTCGGTGGACATGACGACGACAAAAGTATGGGCGCCCTTTTTTTCGATTAATGCCTTGTACTCCTCCTCGTTCATCCAATAGGGGCGGCCCTGCCCGCGCCAATCGAAGCGCCGGCGGGGAGCATTGGTGCCGGTGGCGGAAGCGGCGGCATTAGTGGCGGCCACAGGGACGCGGTTTGTTGTCAACAACCGCAATTCCTCCCTGGGCACGACCAGTTGCGGCATATTGGTCCCCAAATCCACCGGATTCTCCACGATCACAGTGTTGTCGCTCCATAAGACGCCCCCTTCCAGTTCATTTCTGCGCGGCAGTTCAAAGGGGATCCCGGCCGAGGCCACCGCCTCGCCGTCGGAATTGAGAAGCCGGACCGAGCGAAGCTCATGGGTGTTGACCAATTCGTTGAGGGCCGCTTCGAGCCGTTCCCGGGAAACGACTCCAAAAAAGCTGCGGGCGCGCATGAGCAGGCCGCAGGTCGTCGAGATGGACCTGCCGCGATCAACGACCATGTTGTGAAAGGCCTGCCTGGCCCGCAGGTGTTCGGCGAGCTGCCAAACAATGAGCATGGCCCAAATGGCTGCCAGCATTCCGTAAACCACCCAACTGCGCCGTGTCATCATGTGTCAACAAGGGTTAATGGCGTGAATGAGGGGAGCCGCCCGCCGGCGCCGGAGCGGGCGCGGGCGGTTGCGGGGCCAGGTACTGGTTAAATTCCTTGGCCGAGAATGCCTTGGGCGCCAAATCCACCCGGGACCTCTCGTCGGTAGTCATCTGGACAAGGTCCTCCGGCGTCCGGATGACGTAAGGCGTCAGAAAAATGATCAACTCCGTCTTGTTGACAGATTTGACCTTGTGATGGAACAGCAGGCCGAGGCCCGGAATATCGCCGAGCAGCGGAATCTTGCTGTCGGTGGTGGAATTGTTGTCCTGCATCATGCCGCCGATGGCCACGGTCTGGCCGTTGGGGGTGACGACGACGGTGTTGGCGGATTCGATGTTGATATAGGGAGTGCTGATGGTGCCGTTGGTTCCGCTGGAAATCACGGTGGATTGACTGGCCACGCTCGAGATCTGGGGCGCCAGGATCATTTCCACCATGTTGTCCGATGTAATGAAAGGAGTGACTTGCAGGATGACGCCCACGCTCTCGTAAATGATGGAACTGTGCTGGTTGCCCAAGGCGTCGTAATTGACGCCGTTGACGATGGGCACATTTTGGCCAACCTGGACGGTCGCCATCTGGTTGTTGCGGGCCATGATGGTCGGGCGGGACAGGACCTCGACTTTGCCGACTTCCTGAATGGCGCGAACGGTGGCCGAGAAATCGTTGCCGGCAATCGTGTAAAGGCCGGCGCCAGGCAGCGTATTGACGCCAGTCGTCGGGGTGATCCCCTGTTGGGCCAGCCCGAACAGATTCGAGGCGTTGAGGGTGAGAGGGTGTGTGGTTTCGATTTTCTTGGTGATTCCGCCTTCGAGGCCAACGTCGTAGCCGTTGTTGTAAGTCACCTGGAGAAAAACGACCTTGATCAGGACCTGCGGCTTGGGCCGGTCCAAATTGGAGATGACCTGGCTGACGTAAGCCGCCGTGGCATCATCGGCGGTGACGAAAACCGTGTGAGTATCCGGATCAACGTAAAAATTGGCGCTGCCCACCTGGCCGTTGGGGGTGCGCTCCGGCGCGGTGGTGGCGCTGGTGCTTGAGGCACCGGAGGACCTGCCAACACCGCCGCCGCCGCCGAAACCGCCGCCGCCGAATCCACCTCCGCCGAAACCGCCGCCGCCGCCAGTGCCGCCGCCGGTGGTTCGCTGCTGGGCCGGAAGCGGCAGGGTGAGAGAACAACAGAGAGCCAGCACCATCCAGGGGATGGCCGGGAATTTTGCAGTTTTAATAATCATATTTTAAATAGTTGACTCAAAGTATTTGGATTAATGAAGGCCCGTCGTGCCGCCCCCACCCGAGCTGCCCAATCCACTGGTGGTGGAGGAGGAGGTTTGTTGTTGGGCGTTGTTTTGTTCCCGCGTGGCCAAGGCGCTGGCATTCTGGGTCGTGGTTGGGGCTTTGGTGTTCGGGCCCTGAAAGAGAGCTGTCATGGCCGCCTGGGCAGTGACCGGATCGGCGTTGTTCAGCTTGTAAGCAAACACATGTTGCATCATGGCGTCGCTTTTATCCAGGGTTTCGATCACCCCGGCGATCTGCTCCATTTGATCCCTGGAAGTCGTGACGATGACGGAGCAGGTGCGCGGGTCCGGCACCACGCGGACCAGGGCTTGCCGGGTCATCCGTTCGCTCTTGCTGGAAGCGGGGGTTTGCTGCTGCATCCAGGGGGGGAGAAACCTCATGCCCATGGTGCGGTTGTTTTGATTGTTGTTATTGCTGTCGTCGGGAAAGAGAGTGGACAATTCGTCGGCTGTTTCCTGCGGATCGGCGTATTTGAGATGAAACACTTTCATCATGGTGATGTCTGTGGTGGGTTGATCCAGCCGGTCAACGACATTGGAGATCATGGGAAAGTAGTCGGGCGGCGCGCTCGCCACGACCGCGTTCATCTGGTCGTCGGAGGTAAAGACGGCTTTGTTGGCCGCATTTTTTTCCGAGTTGTCGCCGCTGCCGCCGCCACCGCCGCCGCCAAAGCCGGGGAAGCCGCCCCCACCCCCGAAACCGCCGCCCCGAAACCGCTGCCCGGCACGGACGACGGTCGAATCCGGGCTTTGAAACACCTCCTTCAATTCGGACGCGACGGATTTGGCGTCCGCGAATTTGAGAACGAAAACCTCAACTTCCGACACGCTGGAACTGTCCAGCGCGGCGAGGATCTCGGCAAAACGGTGAATGTCCTTTTGCCGGGCCGTCATGATCAGGGCATTGCCGGATTCGTTGGCGGACAGGGTCGCCCCCGTGGGAACCAATTCCGCAAGGTCCTTGGTCAACTGCGTCGGATTGAGCGTATGGACGGGCAGAACGTCTGTCGCCATCTCGTCATTCATCGGGATGTCGTCGGGGGATTGGGGATGATTGACAGGGGTCCGCGCCGTCGTTTTGGCATTGTCCGCTGTGGTGATGGTCAGGATGCGTCCGTTGCGCGACACGGCGTAATTGTTTTTGGCCAGCGCGCTACTGAGCAACTCGAGAACCTCGTTGGTGCCGACGGGTTGTTCGCTCACAATGGTGGCGTTGCCGCGCACCTCGACATCCGAATTGATGGCAAACCCCATTCTTTTGCTCAGATAATTCAAGACCGTGTTTAAAGGCACGTCGTGAAAATTCATGCGCACCGCGTTGGTGGGAGGTATCTCTGCGGCATCGCTCAGGTCAGCGATGTCCGGGGCATTGGTGGCCGGCGGCGCTGGTGCGGCGGGCGCGGCGGATTGATCCGCATTGGTGGAGGCCGCAGGCGCGTTGGCCGCAGGCACGTCGGGGCCGGTTTCCGGCGCGTTGGTCTCCGGCGCGTTGGTTTCCGTCCCGGCTGCCGCGGCCAGCCCTGCCGCCGCCAGGGCGGCCAAAACGATAAGTGCTGGATTCTTGATTTTCATTATTCCTCCTGTTTGTGTCTCGCTCTGAGTCTTGCCAAAACATCACTCTCGCCGGCGGACGCCGGACTGGAGGATGCAGTGGATTCATCCCTCTGTGTCTCCGGGCTGGCAACGGCCGCAGTCTCCGGTTGGTCCGACTTGGTCCACGGCCCGTCTTCCTCCCGTCGCATGGTATTGTCTTCCTTCAACTGCACAATATTTCCGTTGGGTTCGGCCAATTTGACGAAATGCAAAGTGATTTGCCTGACCTTGAAACCGTTGATCAAATCGCCCACCTTCACATACCCTTTCTTGGGCGTTCCCTCGCCCGTAAAGAACGCAACATAGCCGTCGCTGCCGCGAAAGGTAAAGGTGCGGACAGCCGCCGCCCTCGGCCTGCTCCTGGCGCGCCCGGACCGCGTCGGGTCAAAAATATTTTTTTGCATGAGGGTTTGCAAGGAAATCCGCGGCGGGGCCGCGACGGAATTGGTGTCCTGCGCGAGGGCCGCCCGGCCGGCTCCGAGGGCCAACAACAAAAGAATAATGGGAATACTTCGGTTCATGGGTTGGGAGCAGGAAGGAGCAACCCGTTCAGTTCGAGACCGAGAGAAAGCTGCTGTCCATTGTCATCCCGGGAGGTCAGTTCGAGGGATTGCAGCCTTATGCCCAAGGGGTCTGCTTGCAGTTTGTCCAGAAATTTCCCAATGGTCTGTGAATTGCCCGTCACATCCGCGCGGCACTCCATGACCGAATAGTTATCGTCGGTATCTTTCAACTGCGGCTTGAAAGAGCCTTCCGTGACGCCGCTGGCGCGCACCCAGCGGTCAAAGGCATCAAAGAGCTGGCGTTCGGCCGCCGTGGGCGTGCTGGACAGGGCGTTGGCGCTCATGAGTTCCCAGCGCTCGCGAATCGAGGCTTCCCGCCGGAGCAGCATGGCCCCGTCGCCCAGCGATTTTCTCAGCGCGGCGATGCGGTCGGAGCGATGATGCCAGCTTGCCGTCAAAGGCGAGATGACCAGCCAATTCAGAATCATAAGGACAAGGCATCCGCCCGTGGCGATCAGCAGCAGTCTTTCGCGGTTTTTAATTTCCATTGGCCGCGCCTCCTTTCCACAGAAAATTCACCGTGAACTGCATCGGTTTCTGCCCGCGCACCTCGGCGTGCAGGCCGCTGATTTCGTTGGTGTCATCAGCCAATTTGGCATGGAGCTTCAAAAACGACTCGTTATCTCTCGCGTTCCCGGAACAAGTCACCGTGGAAAGATCGCGCAGCTCGACCGTCTTGGCCGAAACCGACCCGTCATCGGGAAAAGCCGCCCACAGTTTAACCAGAATGTCCTGAAATGACTTGTCGTACCAGGGGCGGAATTTTTTAATTTGATCCTGCTCCGCGTTCAGCTCATTGACCGTCGGCGCCATGGCGTCCCACTTGGCCTGCAAAGAGGAGATTTGCCACTGCTGGAAGGCGAAAGCCGCGGCCACGCACAACACCAATCCGGCGGCGGCCGCGCCCGCCCAGGCCAGCTTCCGCGTGGAAAGGCGCGTGCTGACCAACTGCCGCCAGGGCTGCACTTTGGGCGGAAGAAAATCCGGCTCGACATCAATGCCTTTGACATAATTGGCGGCCAGGGCCAGGGCCGTGGAAGCGGCGATTTCCGGCGGCAACGGTGTGTCGAAGGGCGCGACGGTGGACTTTTCCATCACCTCCATTTTCAGTCCCAAGGCGGTGAGGCGGGGCGAGAGGTCGTGGACCAATTGCCTGGCCAACTCGCCCTGGCCGAAGATTCTGAGTTTGCCGGAAATTTCAGCCAGCCCGCCGGGCAATTGGCCCAGGGTGATGCGAATTTCGCGGGCCACCAGGTCGGCGGAAATGCTTTTCTGCGCTCCCTCTGTTTCGATGGCGCCGTCCAGGGAACGCAGGGCGACGATGCCGCCGCCGCCGGTGACTAGCAAGTCAACCGCATTATTCCGAACGGCCAGGAGCGCCACGCGCCCGGATTCGGCGTCGGCGGCTTGCAGCGCGGTGACACCCAGGGCAAAGGCGACGGGCTTGAGCCGGGCGGCGCGCAGGACCCGCTGCAAGGCTTCCAATTGGTCGCGCGGCACCGCCAGCAACGTGGCGTATTGTCCGCCGCCCGGTGTCTTGAAAAAGGAATGGGCCGTGAAGAGCGTCTCCGGCCCGGAACTGAAACCGCGTTCGGCTTCGATTTGCAGAAAACTGGCGCGATCCGCCTCGGACAATTCCGGCAGTTGGGTTTGCAGGCTCAACACCCAGCTCAGCGGGAGACAGACCGCGCAACGCCGTTCGCGGATTCCCGCCTGGTCCAGGTGATTGCGGATTTCCTGGCCCACCAACTCGGCGGCATCGGTCAACGGGTTCAGCGCCAGCGAAACGGCCAGGGTCTGCCGGAGATGCAAAGCGCCGTTGCCGCGGCGCAGGGACACCACTTCAAGCCGGTTGCCGTCCAGGGCCAGGCCGAGGATGGAGGCGGCGCGTTGTCGTTTGAACCATTGGATCATTTGATGTTTTGGGCAAGGAGTTGGTCGTGCAGTTTTTTGCCAAGCGCCCATCCCAAATGGGTCAAATCCTGGCGATAGACGATGAGCGGCGTGCCGCTGCTGCAATCAAAAACAAATCTCACCCGCCGATAACCGCGGCCATAGTGCCCCACCGCCGCGACATCGGCGGTGTACTGATAGGAATACGGCGTCACATAGTTCCCTGCCTGTGCGCAGGCTGAGGTGTCCCCGCCCAAGGCAGTCTTGAGCCAGCTAATCGAAGGGGTTTGCGGCGGATTGGACTGGCGGTAAGTCAGCACTTGCGGCGCCAGGGTCAGCCCGATGCCGGGGATGCAAGCCAGGGCCGTGGCAGTCGCAGTGTTGACGTTAATCAAGCCCTTGGTGGAAGGATTCATGAGGTAAGGCTCGATCTGCTGAAAATCACTTTCGGACAACCGGGAGCTGACATAGAATTGAAGGACGTTGGTGTAGGTGGAGAGGGAGTTGTTGTTCCCTTTCCCCGGGGTGCTCTTCGTGCCGCCGCCAGTCCCATACGAGATCGACGGAAAGTTCGAGTGGATAAATGCAGTCAACCCGGGGCTGTTAACCGCGATGCGCGCGATGCCGTTTGTGGTTGTCGTTGATTCCCCGGCGGTCCAGACGGTGACGTATTCGAACACTCCCGGATCCAGGATTCCATCCTGGTTGTCGTTGGGCGGGGTGAGGGGGCCATCATTTTCGTTGGGGTCAAGAATGCCGTTGAGATTGGCGTCCTCTCCGTAGAGGTAATCCATGTTCATGCCGTACACGAGGCTCAATTCATCAATGGTCTCGTAAGGAGCGCTTTTGCAGAGGTAGGGTGGATTGAGGCCCGAGTAAGTTTGGGATTTTGCCCCGCCGGTGCTGGCGGCGGCATTGCTGCCGGTTTGCCAGTCAACCATCGCGGCGGCGAGGTTCGCGGTCATCTGCGGCAAATTCTGAAACACCATGTTGGAATTGTTCAGGTTCACCTTGGAGGCTTCATCAACCAGGCCCCAGACCGGATGATCGCCTTGCATGGAAGTTTGCAAATCGTTTGTGTCCCGTCCGATCAGCCAGAAGGTCGCATTGCCCACTTTGACGGCATCGGCCCGGAAGTTGGCCGGGGAGGGCATATTATTGGAGATGCCGAGCGTGGCGATGACGTTGCTGACGTAAAGGGCCGCGCCTTCGATGGCCTGATCGGCCTCCACGCCGGCCACGTTGTTGTCCGCCGCCTTCAACTCCATGGACATCGAATGAGCGAAATAGAGCGCGATGCTGCACAAACCAAACGCCACCCAAAGCACAATGATCAGGATGGACCCGCGCCTTTCAGCAGTTCCCAATCCTAATCTTAATCGTAATCGTAATCCTAATCCTCTTTCGGAAGGATTAAGATTAAGATTACGATTAAGATTAGGAGCGGAAAAGCGCATTATTGTATGGGCGTGATGGGGTTCGTGTTCAGAAGTGTATCCAGGGGCACGACCAATTCCAAGGGCGGATTCAGCGCCAGGACGCCGGTGTTGCGCGCGGCCATTTGAATCTGGACCTTGATGGCCAGCGGCAAATTGGTTTGCTGGGTGGTGTCCCAGGCGGCGTCCCATTGCGTGCCGTCATAATAGAGGAAGGTCAGGCTTTGCACACCGCTCAAGAGGGCGTGTTTCTCATCGGGCAGCGCTGGCGGGTTGACGGGCAGCAGGTTGCGGGTGATGGCGCGAACGAGGTCCTGGCCCGGTCCGACCCTTCCATTCGTCGGAGCAGTCAACAAATAATCTATCTTCTCCACATTGCCCCAGGGAACCATCCCGTCCAATTCACCGCCGGAAGTATAGAAGTCCGGGCCGACCTGGCCGGGCAACGCGTTGGTCGGATTGGTGGTTTGCAGGGGGCCAAAAAATGTTCCGTTGGTCGAGATGACAATATTGGCCAGGTCGCGCTGCAGGGTCTGCAACGCTTGTTCGACGGGCAAACTGGCTTCGATGGAATCGGTGGTTTTTTCGCGCAAGCCCAGGGCGCCGAAAAAGGCGGCATGGATGGCCATCAGCAGAATCGCCATGATGGACGTGGCAATGAGAATCTCCACCAGCGTAAATCCGCCAAGCTCTTTGGCCCCTAATCTTAATCCTGATCCTAATCCTCTTCCGGCGAAGAGATTAAGATTAAGATTACGATTAGGATTAGGTGTGATGTTCATCGGGTTGTCCGGGGTAAAAGGGTGCTCAAGCGGACGTCGTAGTTTTTGCCTTGCGCCTGGTAGGTGACGGTGAGAGTGACCAGGGTCATTGGACTGGTCGTGTCTTCGGTCCACATTTCGTTGCGCACCGACCATTTGTACGGCAAACCGCCTTGGTTGACCATGCCGCTTTGGCTGGTGTTTTGCAGTTGGCCGGTCACTTTGAGTTCGTTCAGGATTTTGTTGCCGATGCGGGCGGCGATTATTTTGCGCTGGCCGACCTCGCCCGCCAAACTGGCGATTCTCAGGCCCTGCACCGCCACCGGAATGACGATGGCCATGAACAGCATCGCCGCCAGAACTTCGGCCAGCGTGAAGGCGCGCAGCGCGCGTTTAACGGCGGGCGCTTTGGGGATGACCGGGTTGAATTTCATATCTTAAATGGGTCGGAGTTTCCGCAATCCAAATCTCGCCCCCCCCGCCCTGCTCCCGAAAAAAAATGTTCTCCGGGCTGGTGTCGCTGATGAAACCGTCCGGCTGAAATCGAATCTTTGTCAGGGCGCCGGCGCGGGCCGACATCTGCGTCCACTGATTGGAGCGGGTCAAAACGGTGGGCGGCGCGGAAAAGGCAATCTGCACCGTTTTGTCCACGGCAAAGACCATGGGATTGGTCCGGCTTTCGGTGTAGCCCGAAAGCGCCTGCAATCCGTAGGTTTCCTGGCGCGGGTTGATCCACAACTCGACCGGGATGCCCTCGGCAATGGCGCGGCTCTGGCCGTAGCGCGTCAACGATAAAAACTGGCGCGCCTCGTTGTCGAGGTTGCGCCCGTGGAAAAACCCCTCCAAGGAGGGGAAAACAACCGCGAGCGCAATGACCATCATCGTCATCACCAAAATCAGTTCGATGAGGGTGAAAGCGGGGCGGTTATCTCTGCGTTTGCCAGTTGCAAATGTCATCATCGCCTCCAATGCGGCCATCCGGGCCCATGGACATCAAATCGAAGCCGGCGGGGTTGTGTTTGCCCGGGCACTCATAAATATAAGCATTGCCCCACGGGTCCAGCGGGACGGTGGTCACGTTTTCCAGGTAGGGGCCGTGCCAGTTTTGGGCGTTGGACGGCCTTTGCACGAGGGCTTGCAGGCCGTTTCTGCCCTTGGGATAAAAGCCGTTGTCCACTTCAAACGCGCCCAGCGCGGTGGTGAAGGTGGCGATTTCCGTTTGGGCGCGCGTGATCCGCGCCTGCTGGGTGCGGCCCGTCATTTTGGGCAAAACAATCCCGGCCAGAATGG
>Ga0326727_10017325_pt1 | contig 14983 bp, 15 predicted proteins | sample MB2enrmetagenome_FD_207643 | JGI IMG/M metagenome (GOLD analysis project Ga0326727, IMG submission 207643) | Lab enriched peat soil microbial communities from McLean, Ithaca, NY, United States - MB29MY | ecosystem: Environmental > Terrestrial > Soil > Wetlands > Peat | place: USA: New York... | reverse complement strand
ACGAAAGACGATGGTCTGCCCCACGAGCGGGCCGATTCTTCGCGGTCCGCGATGATTCAGACTATTAGTAGTACAATCAAAGGATCAGTTTGCAAGCCTTGTGGAGCAGGCCTTTGGCCTGCGTTGACTTCCGCCACAGGCTGCTAGACGAACCCGGCGCGCTTCAGGACTGCCTGGAAGCGCGGTTCGGCGCGAAGCGGGTTATAGGCGGGATGCACTTTGGCGATGCACAACTGCAGTTCACGGCGCGCGGCTGCCTTCTCCAGATAATCCAGCGCGGCTTCGCGATTACCGAGCGCAGTGTGGAGCAGCGCGAAAGACGTTGACGGCACGAAGCGCGTTTGCGCCAGACGGGTGACTTCGTCCAGGAGTTTCCCGGCTTGTTCGCGATCCCCGGCGAGCGCATGCGCCTGGCCCATGGCCGCCAGAATGTTCGGGACATCGCCCGCTATCCTGCGGCCTTGCTGCAATTCGTGAATGGCTTCGGCGTAGCGGCCGCATTGAATATAAACCCGTCCGAGAGAGGTGTGCGACTTGTAGAACGATGGGTCCATTTCGAGCATGCGCCGGTATACCGTGATGGCGTCGTCATAGCGCCGGCACAGCATCAGAATGAAGCCGAGGCACTCGTGAACGATCATGGAAAGCGGATCGAGACAGCGGGCGATCTCGGCCTCGGCCATGGCCTCGTCGTATCTTCCCATCAGCGCCAGATAGTCGGACGCATACCAATGGTGCGCGGTGGCATAGCCGGGGTTCAACTCGATGGCCCGGCGGTACAGCGCGTCGGCTTCGCCCCAGCGCCATTCGTAACGCGAGCGAATCCAGGCGAGAGAGGTATACGCTTCGGCGGAATTGGCGTCCAGTTCCACGGCCTTCTCCGCCGCGGCTCTGGCTTTTTCCATTACCTCGCCCGCATCGATGAAGCCGTAATCCGCGAGCAGCGTGTAGGAGTCGGTGAGACCGGCGTAGGCCAGTGCCGAGGTAACATCCATGGCCACAGCCTGTTCGAAGCAGATGGCCGCGCGCCTCATCCCCTCCGCTGTCCGTTCGTTAGCGTGGTAGCGGCCCTTCAGGCAGAGATTGAAGCATTCGAGGTTGTGCCCGCGCGACGCGGGCGCCGGGCTTCCCAGCCGCAACTGGAGGGCATTGACGATAACTAAAGCAATCTGCTCCTGGATAGCGAAGACGTCCTGGACCTCGCGATTATAGGTATCCGACCAGACGTACTCGCCGGTTAGCGCGTCGATCAACTGCGCGGTAATCCTGAGCCGCTGGCCGGTCCGTCGAACCGCGCCGCGCAAGATATACGAGACCCCCAGCCGGGTGCGGATATTTTCGATATCCTGCTCGGCGCGGAAATGCGTGGCCGTGTTCCAGGCGATGACACGTAAGTCCGGTATGCGGGTGAGCGCATGGATCAGCTCTTCGGTGAGGCCATCGCTGAAATACTGCTGGTCCGGCGCGGGGTCGAGATTGGCAAATGGCAGAATCACGATAGCCGCAGCGCCCGTTCGCGGGGCAGCAGACGTGGCCGATTGGGAGCGTAGCTTGAATACGGGCTGATAAGTGCCCTTGGGAAACTCGATGATCAGCTGGTCGTCGCGGCCCTGGCTTTCGTAATACGCGCGGAGCTTGGCGCGCAGACGGCGGGCTTCCACCCGGACGATCGGGTCCAGCCGCGGGTCATAAGCCGCACCCCGGTCGAACACCTCCGCGCCGATCACGATCTCCTTAAGCCGCGAGCCGTTGCCTTGCAGGGTCTCTTCCACGGCAAAGCGCAGGAAGCGCGCCATGCGCTGCGAATCGGCAAAGATGGCGCTGGAAGTGAGCCGGGCGAGGGCCAGCCGCACAGCTTCGGCATCGGGCGATGGCTGGGGTACACTTAGCCATCCGTACGCGGGTTGGCTTGCCTGGCTCATAAAAACGATGGGGGCGAGTTCTTCCATTATCCGACATCCGGCGGGCCGGCTGCTTGGCGACCGGAGTGGCCCAGGTCTTTCTCCGGGGCGACGCGGTCGCGCACCAGTTGCTTCAGCTCCTTGATATCGGGAAAGCGTCCGGCCTCCTTGCGCGACCAGACCAGTTCGTCATCCACACGGACCTCGAATATCCCGCCGCTAGCAGGCGCGAGCATGACGCCGGCGATTTCCTGCTCGAACGTGGTCAACAGCTCCTGTGCCATCCACGCGGCGCGTAGCATCCAGCGGCATTGGGTACAGTACCGTACTTCGATTTTCGGCTTCATGAAGGTTTAATCTACTCCCAAGAATCTTATTTCCGCTATCCGGGTTTCATTTCCAAGGTAAAATTTCCATGCGCTATTTCGTTCCTCTGTTGCTGACTCTCTCGGCCGGTATTGCGTCTGCGCAGCCCGCCGCCATCGTGGTGCAGGAGTATACTTACGCGCCCGTCGGCATCGCGGCCGGTACGACTTTACGCCTGAATGTGGCTAACATTACAAACGGCGGCACGACCGCTTGTACGGGCAACCTGTCTTACGTTAACTCCGACGGGACAACTATTAAAGCCGCGGATTTCACCGCCAACCCAGGACAGACTTCGTCTTATCCGCTGCTGATCACCGACGTAACCGGATCGCCGGCCAGTGCCGAGGTTCGGGGGGTGGTTAAGATCAACCGGCAGGTTGGCGGCGTGGTGGGCCAGCCGATTGCTCCCTCCTGCTCAGCGGTGATGTCGCTGGAGATTGTCGATATCGCGACCGGCCAGACGCGGGCGGTTTTGACTAGCCCGACGCCGATAACGGGCGGGTTTGCCATTCCGCTACCGGTGGTCGGGACGGCTCAGTAGTACCACTGTATTAGCAAATCTCCCACTGGCTCGATTGTGGGACGGCCAATCTTGGCCGCAGCCGCCTTTTTTGACGGCCGTCGCAGGCTTGGGAAAGTGTCTTTTCGGCCGGGCCAGAGCCGGCTGAAAGCCGGCAGCAGCCAGGATTGGCTGCCCCACCAGGCTGTCACACGTTAGACGTTACAGATTTCGTAGGCTTTTTCGAGCGATTTAATCTGATCTGGCGCGGTCGGGGAGAACTCGTGCGCGAGATAGTCCGTGAAGCCGAGGTCCGCTATGGCCTTGGCGATGGCGCGGTAATTTAGCTCCTGGCTCTCGTCGATCTCGTGCCGTCCGGGCACGCCTCCCGTGTGGTAATGGCCGAGGAAGGCGAAGTTGTCGCGAATGGTGCGGATGACATCGCCCTCCATGATCTGCATGTGGTAGATGTCGTAGAGCAGCTTGAGGCGCGGCGAGCCGACGCGTTTGCACAGCTCCACGCCCCACGCGGTATGGTCCGCCATGTAGTCCTTGTGGTTGACCTTGCTGTTGAGCAGTTCGAGGTTGATGGTCACTCCCTTCTCTTCAGCCAGCCTGGTGACGCGGTTCAATCCCTTGGCGCAGTTCTCCAGACCTTCGCCGTCAGGCATGCCCTTGCGATTGCCGCTGAAGGTGATGACGTTGGGAACGCCAGCCGCGGCCGCGCGTGGGATGTTCTCTTCCATCTGCTTGACCAGGTTCTCGTGATTGTCGAGGCGATTCCAGCAATCCGGAATGTTGCCGGCGCCGGGCGTCATGGAAGGCATCAGGCCGTACTTCTGGATGGTCGGCCATTCGGTGTGATCGACCAGGTCGATGCCTTTGATGCCGATGCGCACGCAATGCTGGCAGAGCTCATCGAGCGTGAACTTCCTCCAGGGTCCGCGGCAGACGGCCTGTTTCAGGCGCGGGCTGGCCGCGGGCGTGGCAGGCGCCGCGGCTAAAGCCAGCGCGGCAGTGGCACGGAGCGCGCTACGTCGTGAGATGGAATTTACACTTTGCATGTCTTGTAAGCCTGTTCGAGGGACACCAGTGGTTCCTTCGAAATGGGGATGAACTCGTGCGCGAAGTAGCCTTGGTAGCCGAGGTCGGCGATAGCGGTGGCGATGGCGCGCCAGTTCAGTTCCTGGGTGTCGTCGAGTTCGTGCCGGCCGGGATTGCCGCCGGTATGGAAATGTCCGAGGTAGGCGAAGTTATCGCGAATGGTGCGGATGATGTCGCCTTCCATGATCTGCATGTGGTAGATGTCGTAGAGCAGCTTGACGCGCGGCGAATCGACGCGCTTCATCAGCTCGACGCCCCAGGCAGTGTGGTCCGCCATGTAGTCCTTGTGGTTGACCTTGCTGTTGAGCAATTCCAGGTTGATGGTGACGCCTTTCTCTTCCGCCAGTTTCTTGACCCGGTTGAGGCCGGTCACGCAATTGGCGAGGCCTTCGCCATCGGGCATGCCTTTGCGGTTGCCGCTGAAGGTGATGACGTTGGGTACGCCGGCCGCGGCCGCGCGCGGGATGTTTTCCTGCATCTGCTGGACCAGTTTCTCGTGATTATCGAGGCGATTCCAGCAATCCGGGATGTTGCCCGCGCCGGGCGTCATGGACGGCACGAGGCCGTACTTCTGGACGGTCGGCCAATCGGTGTGATCGACGAGGTCGATGCCTTTGAGGCCGATGCGCTGGGCGGCCTGACAGAGGTCGTCGAGCGAGATTTTACTGTAGCACCAGCGGCAGACGGATTGTTTGATACGTCCACCGGTATCGGCGGCGGATGCGGCTAGCGGCGCGGCGGCAGCGGTGCGCAGGAGGGAACGGCGGGTCAACATACCGTAAACGATACTATCGCAAAACATTGGGCCACGAATGCACACGAATACACACGAATGGCGGAAATGAGGGGTTCAGGCCGCGTTTTTGAGGAATTGAGGGGCCTCCGGGGCTTCGCAGGAGGTGGTTTCGGCGATCACCGGCTCGATTTGCGGCTTGTTTTGGGGTGATGCGGGCGGCCACGGGCTCGGCGGGTTTTTGCGGTTCGAACCCAATTTCGGACTTTTTCCTTTCTTTCCGGGGCTTTACGAGCTCGGTATGCATGCGGAGGAAGGCCCGGTCGGAGGAGGTGTGGTAGCGGATGAGGAGTCCGAGGTATCCGGTGACTCGTGAGATCGCTAAATACGCCGGAGAACTCTACAGGGAATGGCGCGTCAAAGGGCGCACGCTCGCTCTACCTGACCTGACCGTAGCCGCCGTAGCCATCTGTAACGGCCTGCTCCTCGCGACCGACAATCACAAAGATTTCCCTATGCAGGACTTGCAGTTCTGCAAACTCCCCTAACGGCGATCACCAATCCTTTTACCTCGATCTCCCCTGGAATCAATAGCGGCACTCCGCATCCACAAAACCGCCCCGTACCCTGGAATCAGGCGTCTAAGAATTTTCTGCTTTTCACGAATCACCAATCCGGCCAGGCTTTCATTCGTGTGCATTCGTGGCCCAAAATGGTTTTTTTGCACAACGAAGCCACTTGACGTTTCCTTTATGTTTATTCGGTAGGCCCTTGACTCCGCCCGGCGATTCTGCCAAATTGGAGTACGGCGAATAAAAGGCGAATATGATGGCGGCTTCTCCCGTACTCCACGACGTGCGTTTCGGGCTCCCTCAGCCCCGCACTTTCGAGCGCATCCCCACCGGCATCTCCGCTATCGACACCCTCGCGTCCGGCGGAATTCCCCGCGGCGCACTGACCGAAATCCATGGACCAGCTTCCTCCGGCCGCACCAGCCTGCTGTTCGCCGCCATGGCGCGCGTCACTACCAACCAGGAGTATTGCGCCCTCATCGATGCCGCCGATGCTTTCGATCCGGCCTCGGCCGCGGAAGCCGGAGTGCATCTCTCGCGCCTGCTGTGGATTCGCTGCGGAGGCAATGCCGAGCATGCTTTGAAGGCCGCCGATCTGATCGTGCAAGCCGGCGGCTTCGGCCTCATCGTCATGGATCTCGCCGACACGCCGCCGCGCACCGCCGCGCGCATCTCGCTGGCCTCCTGGTTTCGTCTGCGCCACGCCGTCGAGCGCACCCCCGCCGCGCTGGTGGTTCTCGAGCAGATGCTCAATGCCAAATCCTGCTCCTCTCTGCAACTCGAACTGCGGAGCAAAGAAGTGCGCTGGTCCGGCAGCCAGTTCGGTAAACTGCTGCACGGCACGGAAGTGCGCGCCCAAAGCTGCAAACACTATCACACACAATCCGCCACTTTCGAGGCACACCGATGAGCTACGCCTGCCTCTACGCTTCCGGCAACCCAGCCTTGCTGCTGGAATGCGCGGCGCGCTTCTCGCCGCTCATCGAGCAGACTTCCGACGATGCCGTTATCTTCGACGTGGAAGGCATGGGGCACCTCTACGTCACGCCCCGGCACCTCGCGGAAGCTATCGCCGCCCAAGCCGGCATTCCGGTGAACCTCGCCATCGCCTCCAACCCCGACGCCGCGCAACACGCCGCGCGCGGCTTTCGAGGCATCACCGTGATTCCGCCCGGTGGTGAGGCCAAAGCGCTCGCACCGCTGCCACTCAATCTCCTGGGAGGGTCGCCGCAAACCGCCGAAATCCTCTACCTCTGGGGCATCCGCACCTTCGGTGAATTTGCCGCGCTGCCGCCCATGGGAGTAGCGGCGCGTCTGGGTCAGGAAGGCATCGATCTGCAGCGCCTCGCCCGTGGCGAAGGCTATCGCCGTCTGCGCCTGATCGAAGACTCGCTACGTTTCGAGGATGAGATCGAGTTGGACGATCCCGTCGATCTGCTGGAGCCGCTTTCCTTTATCCTGGCGCGGTTGTTGAACGATCTCTGCGCACGATTAAGCGCGCGATCGCTGGCTACTACGGAAATCCGCTTACGGCTCACTCTCGAAATGGCGCAGCCGCACGAAGCCACCTTGCGTCTGCCCATCCCCATGCGCGATCCCAAAGCCTTTCTTAAGATGTTGCAGCTTGAATTGGGCAGCCGTCCGCCCTCCGCGCCGGTGTTGAAAGTGCGGCTGGCGCTCGAGTCCGCGCGTCCGCGCACCGAACAGCATGGCCTCTTCATCCCGCTCTCACCAGAGCCCGAAAAGCTGGAGTTGACGCTGGCCCGCATCCGTAGCATGGTCGGTCCAGGCAAAGCCGGCACGCCGGAAATCCTCGACACGCATCGTCCCGATAGCTTCCGGATGGTCGCCTTGGGACATGGCCCGTTGAGCACGCCCGCTCCCCGCACCCACATGGCCTTCCGCCGCTTCCGTCCGCCGCAATACGCGCAAGTGCGTTTGCAATCTGGACGTCCGGCGCATGTCTCGAATCCGTCGATGGGAGGTCCTGTCGTCTCCTGCGCCGGCCCGTGGCGTACGGCCGGCGAATGGTGGAAACCTGACCCCTGGTCTCACGACGAATGGGATGTCGCGTTAGGCGATGGCGGCGTCTTCCGCCTGTATCGCGACATCGCCACCGAGCGATGGTTCTTCGCCGGCAGCTATGATTGACGTAGCGCTATGAAAACCCTGCTATTGACGATTGCCATGTGCACCATGAACCTGCACGCGCAGGTTGATCCACTGGAGGGAGTTTGGCAAGGCTACGATGGCGAGTGGCTGCATGTTTCCCGGCAACTCGTCGCACTGGCCGAAGCCTTCCCCGCCCAAAAATTCGCGTGGCGGCCGGCGCCTGGTGTGCGATCCACTAGCGAGGCGTTCATGCATATCGCCATCGCGAATTTCGGTCTGCTGAACGCGACAGGCGTAGCCATGCCTGCCGAACTGAAATCTCCAGCCATGGAGAAGACGGTCACTCAGAAGGAGGAAGTCATCAACTGGCTGAAGCGTTCACTGGATGCGGTGAAGACAGCGCGCGCTAAAGTTACTCCCGCGGACCTACAGCGGAAGGTGAAGATCGGTAACCGCGAAGCCACCGTCGACGGAATGTACCTTCGTATCCTGGTTCATGCGAACGAGCACATGGGGCAACTGGTAGCCTATGCCCGCATGAATGGGATAGTGCCGCCATGGTCAGCCCCACCAAGTCTCCCCGGGCGCTAAATGGGCCTTCGCCACATCAGGATTGATCTCTACGCCATAACCCGGTTTATCCTGGATAACAAAATATCCCTTCTCCCAGAACGGCCCTTCCTTAATCACCAGGTCCGGCCACCAGCTTATGTAATTCGCCAGTTCATGGATGCGGAAGTTGCGCATCGCGGACGCGGCGTGCACCGATGCAATTGTGCCGACCGGGCTGGCGGGATTGTGCGCGGCGGTCCAGATGGCGTACTCGTCGGCGAAATCGGAGATGCGCTTGGCTTCCAGTAATCCGCCCAGCTTGGGGATATCGAGATGCACGCCATCGCAAGCCTGCAGTTCGATGAGCTGGCGGAAGCCGTGCCGTCCGTAGAGATTCTCGCCGGTGATGATGGGCACGTTGACTGCGTGGGTAACGCGCGCCATGGCTTCGACATCCTCCGCCGGCACCGGATCTTCCAGCCACATCGGCTGGGTGTGCTCGACCTGGTGCGCCAGTTCGATGGCGTCGCGAGAGTCGTAGTGCCAGTGCAGGTCCATGGCGAAATCGCCGTCGGGCCCGAGGACTTCGCGGATGGTTTCCATGCCCTTCACGATGCGGCGCAGATCGCGATGCGTGAGGCCCTTGGTATAGAGGTCGTGGCCGGGCTCGCGATATTCGGGATCGGCCTGGCGGGGCACGCCATCGCCTTGGAATTTGAACGCCGTCCAGCCCCATTTTTCGGCTTGCGCTTCGTGCACCTTATCGCGCCAGGAGGCAGGATCCTCGACATCCTTCACCACCTGCATGGTGCGATAGAACCGCACCTTATCGCGGAAGCGTCCGCCCAGCAGGTTGCAGACCGGGGTTTCCAGGATGCGGCCGCAGAGGTCCCAAAGCGCGATCTCGATGCCGCTGGCGGCCGTGATGGTGACGCCGCCGATGGCTCCCGCGCCGGCGCTCTGCATCAGCACTTTGGTGTAGAGCTTGTCGACGTTCAGCGGGTCTTCGCCCTTGATGATGGGCGCCATTTTGTTGACCACCAGGTCCTTGACGCCCCACCCCCAGTACGCTTCGCCGATACCGTAGAGTCCGGAATCGGTCTCGATTTTGATGAGATTCCAGTCCCAGGTGCCGCGGACGATCATGCACTTCACGTCCGTGATTTTTACCTTCTTTTGGAGCGCGGCCGCCAGCTTTTGATAAGGGGCGGGAAAGAGACCAACCGCGGCCGACGCGGCTGCGGCTTTGAGAAAATCGCGACGGTACATAGTCATTAGTCCTCAGTTTTCAGTTATCAGTCGTCAGTTATTAGTTATTAGTTATTAGTTGTAGTGTGCGAACTAATAACTAACAACTAACAACTAAAGACTATCTTCCAGCCAGCGCAGCCGCTCCAGTTGTCCTTCGAATTCATCGAAGCCGCACTCCAGGTTGACGTAGCGGAAGCCTTGCTTCACCGCCAGGCGGGAAAGCGAACCATCGTCCTCCGTTGGCTTGCGATTTTGCAGCACCACGTTAAAAGGCGACTTCTTCAGCGTCGCGAAGTCCTTGGGATCGGTGCAGAGGAAGAACTCGCGCGGCCGGTCCGGCTGGGGAATCGAGGTATCGTCGCTCTGGGGGATCTCGTCCTTCACCGAATAGTCCTGGTTGTTATGCAGCGCAACCAAAAGATTGCCCTTCCCCGGCTCCAGCCGGCGGACCAGTTCGTCGCGATGATGATCGAGAAAAACGAGCGCCGCTTCCACTTTATCGGCAGCCATGCCGGGATTCTGCTCGCGGATGCTCTTCTCCGCTCCGGCGCGCGAAAACAACCGGTTGGGATCGATTTTGGCGCCTTCGATGGTCACGTAGCGGTCATTGCCCTCGATCAGGTAACCGATCCCGGAATACATATCCATATGGATGTCCAGCACCATGCGCGCCGTGGACTCGTTACCATGAAGAAAGACATATCGCCGCCCACTGGGATGTCCGATGGGAGGATTGCGCCGTACAGAGAAGCGCATCCCCGCCAGTTCAACCGAACTTCGATGCAGGAATGGTACACCAAAAACAGTTAAAGAAACGAATTCGCGCCGGTTCACAGTACCTCATTGTCGAACAAAACAGCCGGCCTGTCATCCGCGAAGCCGTCATCAGGGAGGGAGTGCCGGCCGATCACGCTCCAGCCACGGCCATCCAGTTGGCCGCCTTTGGTCAGGTCCACTGGCCATTCGGCGACGAACCCTTCAAGGTGGCCGAAATCGACGGGGTGGTGGTGGCTTATCTGGTCTGGCGGCGGACCTTCACCGACGAGTTCGAGATCCTCAGCATTGGGACCCACCCCGATCAGCGGCGGAAGGGTCTGGCGCGCGCTCTCATTCGCGAGTTCTGCTCGGCCAATCACGGGGACGTCTTCCTGGAGGTTCGGGAATCCAACGTCGGCGCCATCTCATTCTACGAGGCCTTAGGCTTCCAAAAAACTGGTGTACGTCATTCGTATTACTCCAGCCCCAGCGAGGGCGCTATTGTAATGAAATTACGTTCATGTTAATGTGGGGGCGAGACGTCCAACTGAGAGGTTGGACGCCACTTCAAGAATTGAAGTGAAGCTACCTACCGAGCTAACGAACCAGGCTCGGCAAGGCAACTCCACTTGGAGGTATGCCAAGAGATGGATCGATCACTAGAAGCAGACATCAAAGCGCATCTGATGGAAACCAGTGAGGATTTTCGCAAACTTGCGAACCAACACCTTGAGTACAAGCGCAAGGTAGAGGAACTCGAAGCGAAGCCTTACCTCACTCAACAGGAAGAAGCCGAGGAGCACAGGCTGAAGAAGCTGAAACTCCACTTGAAGGACGTCATGGAGCAGTTAGTCCATGAGCATGCCAGCCATCAAGTTGCTTGAACGTCAGATGCGCTGATTGGCCGTAGGAAGCGCAATTATCCCGTAAATGCCCGCTCCGGAGACCCCGGCAGCGGGCATTTTTATCTCCAGCCATCCACCGCAAACAGTTCCGACAAATCGCGCTGGACGGCATACACGTAGGTTTTCTCATCCTGTGAGACCAGGGCGCCCTCCACGCTGCCGTTTTCGCCGCCGCTCGCCATCAGTTTGTGCCACCGCGCCGTTTGACCGGATTTGAGATCCACCCAGTCCAGCCAGACCGAACCGTCCTGATCCCCGGTCCTGATCAGCAGACGGCTGCCATCGCTCGACCACTTCACGGGCATGGCCATCGCGTCTACCGGCAGGACTTCGGGCGATCCGCCTGCTGCGGGAATTACCACGATCCTGCGATTGCGATTCAAGCCTGCAATGCGCGTCCCGTCGGGCGAAATTTTGGGCAATTCCAGGGCAATCTCGGGATTGAGGGGCGTCAGCGGACCACCGTCAACCGACTGGGTATACAGGCGTAGCCCCTGTCCGGGAAGGTTGCCGCTTACCAACAGTTTGCGCCCATCGGGAAAGATCTGGGCCCATTGGTAGATAAAGCCTATGATCTCCGGATCGATGCTCCGCGGTTGGCCCGCGCCGAGGGGAACTACGTTCAAGTGGCTATTCTCCCGCGGCAGCATAGTGACCACAAACTTGCTGTCGGGGAAGAATGCGAAGCCCTCGCCGTCAGAAAGCCGGGTGGTTGTGCCGCTTTCGAGGTCGCGCACGTAGACCGCATACTCCCTGCCGCCGCCCTCGCCTCCTTCGGTGAACAGCAGGTAACGGCCGTCGGGCGAGATCTCGTCGGGGTGCGACCAGTCGAACCAGGAGATGTCCTTTTCCTGCTCCTCACTCCCAGGCGCCCCGATGGTGCCTGCCGACATCGCCTCACGCAACGCATCGCGGCTAAGCACTACCTCACCTTGGGGCGAGATATCGTGCAGAGTCATGGTGCCGGGGATACTGGCGACCAGACGCAGCGCACCGGAACGGGTAACGGCATAAAGCGAGCGATTCAGCCCGTTGCGGCTGGCGGTGAACCAGATCTCGCGGCCGTTGGGCGACCAAGCCAGGCCTTGTTCGCTGGCCCATCCTTCCGAGACGCGGTGCACTGCGCCTGACGATTCGATCCATACCACGTTGCCCCCATCGTCCATGGTCATTGGATGCTCCAGAAAGGCAACACCGTCTCCGGAGGGAGAAACCCTCAGGTTGCTGACGAAGCCCGCGGTTTGAAACACGGTCTTACCGTGCGGGAACTCCACTCGCGCCTGTCCGGCATCGGTCCTCACCAGCGCGAGGCCGCCTTGAGGCAGCCACTCCGCCGAGATCGCGCCGTCGAGGAATAGCTTGGGGGCGCCTCCGTTCATGGGCACGCGGTACAGAGCGTGCTTCCGCGAGAGAATCAGCTCACCGGAGCGGGAGACCGAAACCAGTTCGTAGTCGCCAAAACCCATGGTTCGGGATTCCGGGCTTCCCGGACCGACCATGTATACGCCGGGAGTTTCGCCGCTCCAGCGGGCCGAATAGAGGACCGTCTGACCGCCGGGTGCGAATCGAGCCTGGCTGACGATGCCCCGGCGGAAAGTGATCTGCCGGAATGTGGCGGGTGCGGGCGGTCTTTCGCGCGTTAGATAGATAACGGCGGTAAGTAAGATGCTGCAACATGCCAGTAAGGCCCATGGACGCCAACGACTTGGCGGGTTAGGAGGCGTCTCGGCAAGAGGAGGCTCGGCAGCAGAGAGTGCCGGTTCCGGACGTGACGCGGCTTCGCTCACCGTGGCGATGAAACGATAACCGGCGCGTGACAGGGTCTGGATGTAAAGCGGGTTCTCGGCCGAATCGCCGAGCGTCAGACGCAGGCGGTTGGCGGCGGTGTTCAATCCGCTTTCGAAATCGACAAACGTATCCGCCGGCCAGAGACGTTTGCGCAACTCTTCGCGCGTGACGACTTCGCCGGGGCGTTCGAGCAAGGCCTGGAGAATTTGAAATGGCCGGCCCTGCAGCCGCACGCGCACGCCGTCTTTGCGCAACTCGCCGGTCTGCATATTCAGCTCGAAGTTGCCGAATTGAACCAATCCCATGGAATACGGCAGGTCCTCGGTTCCACGATTCATATAGAAGGTTCTGACGCATGAGACCTCGCGAAGTATGCAGCCAGGCGTGGGAAATTTAAAAAGACCGTCAACCAGACATCCGCTTGACGGCACCTCGAAAACGCGGGACACTTCTGAGATATGACCGCCGTGTCTGCCGTCATGTGAACAAGCAGACTATGAAAAAACTCAACAATCTGACCACCTGGATTCTTACCGCATTAGTGGCGGGCATTGCCTTCGGGGCCTTTCTGCCGGGACCGGCCCAGAATTGCGCCATTCTTGGAACCATCTTCCTGCAATTGATCAAATCGATCATTGCGCCGCTCCTCTTCGCCACGCTGGTTCACGGCATTGCCGGGACCGGCAACGTGAAGACTATGGGACGCATCGGCGGCAAAGCCATCCTTTACTTTGAAATTGTCACTACTATCGCACTGTTCGTCGGTCTGGGTGCGGCCAACCTGGTTCAGCCGGGCATCGGCGTGGAACTGCAGAAAGGCGCCGCTGCGGGCGTGGCCGCTGCACATACCAGCTTCACCGACATCCTGAAGCACACCTTCCCAACCAGCATTATCGACGCCATGGCCAAGGGCGAAGTGCTGCAGATTGTGGTGTTCGCCTTCATCTTCGGAACGGCTTGCGCGTCCATCGGCTTGAAAGCGCGCCCGGTTGTCGAGTTCTGCGAATCCCTGGCCGAAGTGATGTTCCAGTACACCAAGTACGTCATGCTGTTCGCGCCCTTCGGCGTCTTCGGCGCGATGGCGGCAACCATCGGCGAGAAAGGTCTCGGCGTGATGGTGAATCTCGGCAAACTGGTAGCAACGCTTTACGCGACGCAGGCGTTCTTCGTCATTTTTGTGTTAGGTTCCGTGATGATGATCACGCGCATCCCGGTGGCGCGTTTTGTGCATTACGCCCGTGAGCCTTTCCTGCTGGCGTTTTCCACGGCTTCGAGCGAATCGGCGCTGCCGCTGGCGCTCAAGAACATGGAAGATTTCGGCGTGCCCAAGCACATCGTCTGTTTCGTGCTGCCCACCGGGTACAGCTTCAACCTGGATGGGTCGACGCTCTATTTATCGCTGGCCGCGATGTTTATTGCGCAGGCCGCGGGAGTGCATCTGGCATTTAGCACGCAAATCGTCATGATGCTGACCCTGATGCTGACGAGCAAAGGCGTCGCCGGAGTGCCTCGCGCGTCTCTGGTGATTCTGGCGGGCACGCTGGCGACTTTCAATCTGCCGATCGAAGGCATTGCCGTGATTCTCGGCGTCGACACCCTGATGGATATGGCGCGGACGTCGGTCAACCTGTTAGGCAACTGCCTCGCGACTGCGGTGGTTGCGCGGTGGGAAGGCGTCGACCTGGTGCGCGCGGGGGAGTTGAATGAGCTGACTGCGGCGGCCGTGGGGGATTAATCAAGCCTGCGCGGTTGCCGCTGCCTGTTCCGTTACTCTGGCGAACATCGGCCTGAGCAACACTATTGCAGGCTACAAAAAGCGATGGCCTGCCTCGCGGTTAGTGGAACCAATACTTAGGCTTAGGCACCGACGCGTCCATCCACGTGCCCATGTGTCCCTAACCTTTGAGTACTGAAGATTCGCTTCCCGGATGCCGATAAGACAACTAGGGAAGATCCATGTCTGACCTAGGCCGCCTATGAACGATACTATCGCCGATCTCATTTGCGCGCATCTGTCCAGGCGGAACAGGCTTTGGGTTCTTTTCCGCCGGGTAGCGGCGCGGAGCCACGGCTCGCTACTGCTGATTCTCCCAGCCATCATCGGGTCGGCGACCTTGCTGGAAGTGTGCTCTGAGAAGCCGGCCGGCGTGGAGCGGACGTTGCGCATTGGATTCCAGGATTCAAGGCCGTATCAGTTTCCTGACGCGAGCAATAATCCGAGCGGGCCGGCAGTCGAAATTATTCGCGAGGCCGCCAGCCGCCAGAATATCCACCTGCTATGGATTCTCTCGCCACAGGGCCCGGAGGCAGCGCTATCGTCCGGTCAAGTCGATCTTTGGGCTCTGGTGGGAAACTTGCCCGAGCGGCGGCGCTTTATGTACATTAGCGCGCCGTGGACGAAAATGACTTACGTGCTTCTTGCCGACCAGTCCCTGCAATTG
>Ga0326727_10017324_pt1 | contig 14983 bp, 8 predicted proteins | sample MB2enrmetagenome_FD_207643 | JGI IMG/M metagenome (GOLD analysis project Ga0326727, IMG submission 207643) | Lab enriched peat soil microbial communities from McLean, Ithaca, NY, United States - MB29MY | ecosystem: Environmental > Terrestrial > Soil > Wetlands > Peat | place: USA: New York... | reverse complement strand
AAGGCATGGCGGGATGGGAACTCCCGCAAGCGGACGACGCCAAGGCTAAGGCGTCGAAAGCGGCAGAGACCCACGATAAATCCAAAAGAGGTCAGCGCAACAAGCCGCGTTGACCGTGAACCTCCGAGGCCGTGTTTCACCGGAGCCGCTGGCGGAGGTGGATGGAACGGAGTGGTTTCGTATTTGCCGCTGCCCCGCGGGGGCGCTCTTAGCGGCAAATCTGCGCGCACGTGCCGCCGCTGGCGGCTGTTTTCGTGCGTGCTAATCCTGGCATGTTCTCCGCCGTGCCGGACTAGGGCCGCTTCGGCCCGCGCTTAGTCCGGCGCTGTGAGGCGTTTCTGCATACGAACGTACCATGACTGGACCCAGGGCCAACCGAGGTCTCAAAAATCATCAAGGTAAGCCCATGCGCACCCCTGTAGATTGCTCGATCCGCAAATATCGCTTCACAATTACGCATATTGCGCATATACTTACCTATTATGCGTACAAGTGGCACCCTCGACGCGCTCTTCCCGACGATTCGGGCTGGTGTGCTGTCCGCCACTCTGCTCCAGCCGGAGCACTGGTGGTTCATGACCGAACTGGCCCGACATCTGGAAACGACGCCCTCCAGCCTTCAGAGAGAACTTGAATCACTGGTTTCCGTGGGGCTGCTTTTGCGCCGCCAAGACGGACGCCGCGCCTATTTCAAGGCGAATGCCGACTCCCCGCTTTTCCGTGACCTACACGGACTGCTCGACAAGACCAGCGGCCTTGTTCCGGCGCTCACGACCACACTGAAGGGCTTTGACGACCGGATTGAACTGGCCTTCCTCTATGGCTCCATCGCACGCGGCGAGGAACACTCGGCCAGCGATGTAGACTTGGCTGTTGTTGGCACGTTAAGGCAGATAGACCTTCTACCGGCTTTGCGGAAGTTGGAAGCCCGCTTCCACCGCGAGGTCAATGTCACTCTGTTTTCCCCGGAAGAATTTCGCCGCAAGTTGGCAGCAGAGGATCACTTTCTCCATTCCGTTTTGAAGGGCAGAACCATTACCCTGAAGGGAACGCTCGATGAGTTGGAAGAAACTGCTTCAAGACAATAAGGTTCATCGGCACACGACCAGCCCCCAAGAGCTGAATGAAATCCGCCGCCTTGTTGCCCGCGATCTTACGGATGCGGCGATTCCTGTCCTCTCTGAGGACCGCCGCTTTGCCACAGCCTACAACGCTGCACTTCAAACCGCCAAGATGGCCATAGCTTGTGCCGGATACCGCATCGCCAGTGTGCCAGGGCATCATCGGCTAACCTTCGAGGGGGCCAAACTGTCGCTCGGCAAGCCCGCCGAGCACCTGGCCGACTACTTCGATGCCTGCCGCCGCAAGCGAAACGAGATCGATTACACCGGCGCGACGATTGCCACTACCACCGAAGCGGACGAACTACTGTTACACGCCAAGGCGTTTTTGAACTTGGTTGAAGGTTGGATCTTGTCAACCCATCCAGCCTTGAAGGCTTGATACGGGGACCTTTCGTTCACTGCAACCCAGTAACCGATTTTGGACGTTCACATCCTATGCCACGCATTTTCGACAATATCGACCACCAGTTGCTGCCTACGCTCAAGACGACTCTGTCCGTCTCTCACCGGTCCGATTTTTGTGTTGGATACTTCAACCTGAGGGGCTGGCGGCAACTTGATGAACATATCGAAAGTTGGGCAGGTGGCGAAGGCGAGTGCTGCCGACTTCTGGTTGGAATGCAAACGCTCCCCCAGCAGGAGATTGCCGGCGCATACGGCATCATCAAGCAAGACGCTGAACTCGACAACCAGACTGCTATTCGTCTGAAGAAAGCGCTGGCAGAGCAGTTTCGACTTCAACTCACCCGTGGTGCTCCTACAGACGCCGACGAAGCCGGGCTTCGCAGACTTGCCGCTCAGATTCGCGCCAAGAAGGTCGTTGTCAAACTCCATTTACGCCATACATTGCACGCTAAACTCTATCTCCTCTTTCGGCATGACCCGGTGAGTCCGGCTATCGGATTTTTGGGGAGCAGCAATCTAACATTTGCCGGCCTGTCCAAACAGGGCGAGTTGAATGTCGATATAACGGATCACGATGCCTGCGAAAAGTTGGCCCGCTGGTTCGACGACCGGTGGAGCGACAAGTGGTGCCTGGATATTTCCAACGAGATCGCCGACATTATCGACCAAAGCTGGGCACGTCCAGAGCCGATTCCACCTCATCATATCTACGTCAAAATGGCTTACCATCTCTCCCAGGAAGCGCGGGAAGGAATCGTTCGCTATGGTATCCCGAAGGATTTCGGAGACCAGCTCTTTGAGTTTCAAGAGAAGGCTGTCAAAATTGCCGCCCACCATGTGCAGAAGCGTGGCGGCGTTTTACTTGCCGATGTAGTCGGGCTTGGCAAGACCCTCATGGCTACGGCTCTCGCCAGAGTTCTGGCTGACGAACTACTTCTCGAAACGCTTATTCTTTGCCCGTTGAATCTCGTCAAGATGTGGGAAGACTATTGCCACACTTACCGGCTTCCGTCGTGCAAGGTGATGTCCTATTCAAAGGTGTTGCAGCAACTCCCAGAGCTTCGCCGTTATCGACTCATCATTCTCGACGAGAGCCATAACCTTCGGAATCGTGAAGGCAAGACCTACAGGGTAATCTCCGAATACATCCAACAAAACGACAGCAAATGCATCCTGCTATCGGCAACCCCATACAACAAAGATTATCTCGATCTTGCCAGCCAGTTGCGTCTGTTTGTGCCGCCAGACAAGGAACTTGGGATTGGGCCGGAACGCAAGTTTCAAGAAGTAGACCGGGCGTTGTTCAGGGGGAAGTTTCAATGCGGGGCCAATACGCTTGCTGCTTTTGAAAAGAGCCAGTATCCCGACGACTGGCGTGATCTGATGCGCCTTTACATGGTTCGCCGCACGCGAGGATTTATCAAGACGAACTATGCCAAGACAGACCTGGACAACGGGCGCAAATATCTTGAATTCAAAGATGGGAGTCGTTCGTATTTCCCTGATCGCCTTCCCAAGAAGCTCCCCTTTGTTGTCGATGAGAATGACCCGAACGATGAGTATGCCAAGCTCTACTCAGCGCCCGTCGTTGACATCGTCAATGGCCTAAGTCTTCCTCGCTACGGGCTGGGGAATTCTGTGTTGGAGAAGCCTCCAATAACCGCAACCAAGGGCGATGAAGCAATTCTGGCAAACCTCTCCGCAGCAGGCACCCGGCTCATGGGATTTTGCCGGAGCAACCTCTTCAAACGCCTGGAGAGCAGCGGTCACAGCTTCTTGCTTTCGGTCGAGCGGCATATCCTCCGCAATTTCATCTTTATCCACGCCATCGAAAATGGCTTGGACATTCCCATCGGCACACAGGATTCTGGCCTCTTGGACACCACCACGTCCGATGAGGATTCTGCGACAAGAGAAGCGTTTGACGAACTCAGCGCGCCCCAAGGGCATTTGCGCACAGTCAGCGCGTTCCGCGCTCGCGCAGCCGAGGTGTACGCGCTTTATACCGACCGCTTCCGTACTCGATTCGACTGGATTCGCCCAGGATTCTTCCGTCCCCAACTCTGTAGCGATCTTCTCGCGGATGCCAATGCGCTGATGCAGATATTTGACCGTTGCACTGTTTGGAACCCCAAGAAAGATTCAAAGCTCCAGGCGCTTATCACGTTGGTGAGCCAGAAGCACAAGACAGACAAGGTTCTGGTATTCAGTCAGTTCAGCGACTCGGTCAATTATCTGAGTCACCAGCTAGCGACAGTCGGCATCAAGCGGGTGGCGGCAGCCACGGGAGACTCAGAGAACGTCACGGACCTTGCCTATCGGTTCAGCCCGCAAAGCAACAAGAAGACCATTGCGCCGGAGCAGGAGTTGCGCGTCCTCGTTGCCACCGATGTCTTGAGTGAAGGACAGAACCTCCAGGATGCTTTCATCATCGTCAACTACGACCTGCCGTGGACGATCATTCGGCTCATCCAACGGGCAGGCCGCGTGGACCGCATCGGCCAGAAGTCCGACAAAATCCTCTGCTACAGCTTCCTGCCAGCAGATGGAATCGAAACCATCATCAATCTTCGCGCCAAAGTACGGGCGCGGCTCCACGCCAACTCTGAAGTGGTTGGCACTGATGAGTCCTTTTTCGATGACGACAAGCACAATAAGATTGTTGCCGATCTCTACAACGAAAAGGCAGGGCTTCTCGACGGCGAGGAGGACTCCGAAGTTGACCTCGTCTCTTACGCCTATCAAATCTGGCAAGATGCGATCACCACGAACCCCGCGCTCAAAAAGACCATCGAGGATATGCCGAATGTGGTTTACACGGCCAAGCAGCACGATGCAGTTGAACCGTCAACGCAAGGTGCCTTGGTCTATTTGAAGAATGCCAGTGGAACTGATTCCTTGGCTTGGGTGGATGCAAAGGGCCAGCGCGTCACGGATTCACCCTTCAAGATTCTCAAGGCTGCGGAGTGCCTTCCAACAACCCCGGCAGTGTCCCGCCTCCCGAACCATCACGAACTGGTCGAGGGCGCAGTGAAAGAGCTTGCCGCGGAAGAGAAGATCGTTGGCGGCGGGCTGGGCAGCGCCACGGGCGCGCGCTATCGCACCTATGAGCGGCTCAAGCGGTACACCCAGGAAGTGAAGGGTACTCTTTTTGACACTCTTCCATTGCAGCGAACGCTTGAAGATGTATATAAGTACCCGCTACGTTCCGTTGCCTCAGACATTTTGAATCGGCACATGAAGACTGACTGCACAGACCAGACCCTGGCCGAGCTTGCCACGGGTCTCCGAGAGACCGGGCGGCTCAGTATCGTCGAAGGCGACGAAGATCAGGAAACAGTAGCTCAGATCATTTGCTCACTCGGGCTTGTAGAAAGACAGGGAAATGGCAATTAACCGCGAACGCGCCCGGCAATGGCTCAAGGCATTCGACTTCCGCAAGCTGTTCATCGAAGAGCTTGGCTGGGACAACTTCGCCCGACCTATCGTGAAACAAATCGACGGCACGGACTATCGCTTCCAGGCCGTTGCACAGAAGCGCGGCGTCGCCGTGCTGGTTTCCGATTCCATCCCCGATTACGCCATTCGAGTCAAGCTCGACAAACTCATTGCCAAGGATCACTTCGAGCACTTGATCGTCTTCACGGATCAGGCGCACGGCCGTCAGGTCTGGCAATGGGTTCGCAAGGAGCCGGGAAAGCCCACGGCGGTTCGCACCTATCACTACTCACCGGCTCAATCTGGCGAGCTGCTCTTCCAAAAGCTGGATAGTCTTGTCTTTACTTTGGAAGAGGAGGAAATCCTCACTCTGACCAGCGTCACCGGGCGACTGAAAGCCTTCGACGTTGAAAAGGTCACCAAGAAGTTCTACGAGCGATTCAAGACCGAGCACGCCACCTTCCTCAAATTCATTCAGGGAATTCCAGACAAGCAGATGGAGAGCTGGTATGCCTCTGTCATGGTCAATCGCCTGATGTTCCTTTACTTCATTCAGGAGAAGGGCTTCCTGAATGGAGACAAAGACTATCTGCGCAACAAGCTCGCCGAGAGCAGCGACCGCAAGTCAGATGCCTATTACAGAGATTTTCTCTGCCCTCTCTTCTTTCAGGGCTTTGCTCGAAAGAAGGCGGAGCGTTCCGCCGCCACGAACAAGTTGCTCGGCGAGATTCCCTATCTCAATGGCGGTCTCTTCCAGAAGCACCAGATCGAGGAACAGCACGGCAAGACTATCGTTATCGCCGACACTGCCTTTGAGAAACTCTTCAGCTTCTTCAAGGAATATGACTGGCATCTCGACGAGCGTGAGAACCGCAACGGCAACGAGATCAACCCGGACGTGCTCGGCTATATCTTCGAGAAGTACATCAACCAGAAGCAAATGGGCGCGTACTACACCAAAGAAGACATCACCGAGTACATCGCCCAGAACACCATCATCCCGTTTCTATTGGACGAAGCCCGCAAGGGCTGTGCCGTGGCCTTTGCGCCAGAGGGTTCCGTCTGGCGTCTGCTCCGGGATGACCCGGACCGTTACATTCACGATGCAATGAAGAAGGGCGCCGATCTCCCGCTGCCTGCGGAGATCGAGGCCGGAGTTGCCAATGTGCAACAGCGCGGCGGCTGGAACCGGAAAGCCCCGGAAGAGTATGCGCTCCCTACCGAGATATGGCGTGAGGCCATCGAACGCCATCAGCGGTATCGCGCCGTCAAGGCCAAGCTGGCTGCCGGAGAAGTGCACCAGGTCAACGATCTGGTCACGCTTAACCTGAATATCCGCCAGTTCGCGCAGGATGTGATTCAATTCTGCGAAGGGCCGGAACTGCTACGCGCTGTCTGGAAAGCCATCGAGAAAGTTTCTGTTCTCGACCCCACCTGCGGCTCCGGCGCTTTCCTGTTTGCCGCGCTCAATATCCTCAAGCCACTCTACGAAGCCTGCCTGATACGGATGCAGGGTTTCATTGAGGACATGGAATCCGTGGGGCCGCACCACCCGGCGAAGTTCAGCGACTTCAAGCAGATTCTTGAAGAATCTAAGCGCCACCCCAAGCAGGATTACTTCATCCTCAAAGCCATTATCGTCAACAACCTTTTCGGCGTGGACATCATGGAGGAGGCCGTCGAAATCTGCAAGCTGCGGCTCTTTCTGAAACTGGTTGCCCAGGTGGAATCGCAGGATCGCATTGAGCCGTTGCCAGACATCGACTTCAATATTCGCGCTGGCAATACGCTGGTAGGCTATGCACGGTACGAGGATGTGAAGAAGGCCGTCACGTCGAAGTTCGACTTTGGCGATGCCATGAGCCGCATCGAGGACAAAGCCAAAGTTCTGGATTCGGCTGTAGCTGTCTTCCGCAAGCAGCAGACCGAACTTGATGGGACCGTGACTGCGGAGGACAAGACAGAACTACGCCGCCGATTCTCCGAACTTGAAGCGGAACTCAATGACCACCTTTCAGGCGAGTACGGCATCAAGAAGTCCGGGGTCAAGAAGTGGAAGGAATCACACAAACCGCTTCACTGGTTTTGCGATTTCCACCGCATCATCGCTTCCGGCGGGTTTGACGTTATCATTGGAAATCCACCTTACGTTGTGTTTCCGAGCGAGAAGGTTCCATACAAATTTCCGGAAGGTCTATTTGCAAGCGAATCCTCCAAGAATCTATACGCCCTAACATGGGAGAGAAGTCTGGCGATTCTCGGACCGGGAGGCCACGCCGGTCTGATCGTCCAATTGACTCTGATGTCATCCGAGAGAATGAAGCCGATTCAAGACCTGCTTATGAGGAGAGGCCGTTTCACCGGCGTTTCATTTCCGAGACGCCCGGAATCCATCTTCGATGGAGTTGAAATGCCAGTTGCGATCATTCTATCTGCACCGTCGCACTCCCAAGATCAGTTCTTGACCAGCAGGATCTCTCGTTTCTATACAGAGGAGCGCCCGAACGCTTTATCGACGCTTGACTTAGGACAGCACAGTCAACGTGCGCACGGCCATCGAGTTGCAAAGCTGGGAAGAGACATCGAGTACTCGATCTTCACGAAAATATCGAAACCCGAATTTCACTCAATAGAAGAATTGATTCAAAAGGATAGTTTGCACCTCGTCTACTACCAGGAGGCTTGCAGATATTGGGTGAAAGCGTGTTTGGGCTTACCGCGATTCAAGAAGAACGGCGTAATATCAGAACCTCCGCACGGGAGAACACTTGGTTTTCGGAAGCGCGAATATGCAGGACTCGCAGTGTGCATCCTCAATTCGTCATTGTTTTACTGGCTATACAGCGTCCTCAGCGATTGTGAGCATGTCAATGATGACTTCGTGCGAAGGTTCCCTTTGCCCAGCAATTTTGATGAAAATGGATGGTGGCAACGAGGCGATGAACTCACAAAGGCAATACGGTCCTCATCCAATAGGAAGTCGATCACGACGAAACAGGGATACTTGATCGAGTACGACGAAATCAATGCTGCGAAAGAAAGACATCTGATTGAAGCGGTCGATGAATTGCTGGCAACGGGATTCGGTTTGACAGGCGAGGAACTCGATTTCATCGTCAACTACGACATCAAGTACCGACTGGGCGCGGACGCGGATGAAGATGAGGAATAAGCATGGTCCTCAACGAACAAGTCGCGACAATTCGCCAGGGCAATCCAGCCTTCCCGCAGGCTTTGCTTGCGGGGCTTGGCCGCGACGTGCCTGCTGAGTTCTGGGCCGCTGGCCCACTGCAACCACTCGACAAACCCAAGACCGGCTTCTTCTGTTCTTCGCAATGCCCCGGCTCCATCGTCCTCAAGACCTTCGATGCCATCACCCGGATGCGCGACGAGGGCCAGATTCTCATCGGCGGCTTCCACTCCGTAATGGAGTCGGAGTGCCTGGGCATCCTGCTCCGTGGCCGCCAGCCCGTCATCTGGGTTCCCGCCCGTTCTATCGTCGGAATGCACCTGAAGCCGGAGTTGGTTACCGCCTTCAATGCCGGCCGTCTGCTGATCCTCTCCCCATTTCCGCCAAAGGAGAAGCGCATTACCGCAACCCTGTCCGATGCCCGCAACCGCTTCGTCGGCGCACTCGCCGACCGCATCTTCGTCCCCCACGCCGCACCAGGCAGCCGCACACTCGCGCTCTGCGAAGATCTACGTCGCCTCGGAAAGCCCTTCGTGCCGATGAACGCTGCTGTGAAAACAGCTTAGAGAGAACAACGTTACGGCATTTCAATCAAAGTCATAGTGTGTTTCCAGTGGCAATATCCACTATCCTCCAGCTTCTTCCCTGCAACTTGTTGATGAGCGTGGCGTCAATTTGTCCATCCTTACCGCATAGTGCTCTTTTGGGTAACGCGAGGCAAAGCAGATGCGACGGCCGTGTCATTGCTACATAATGCGTCTTGAGCCGGGTAATATCGCGTGCCGCGCTCTTCTTTGTTGGTCTCCCCGCACTCTCTCCAGATAGCCACGGGATAATATGTTCGAGATTGCATCCGTTCCAAGCGGTTTCAAGCACCAGTGTTGCGGTATGCGTCTGACCCTTGACGGAATGAATAGAACCGACCTTGATCGTCAGCTCTCGGTTGTCTCGTGTACAGGAATAGAAATTGCCATTCCCGCTCTTCGCAGCGGGAATCCCATTTGAAGCTGCTGGAGATTCTCCCCAGGAAAGAAATGATTTTGCGTCTGCGCTGTTCATTCCAACGCCACAAATCTTCTCAGCAATTCCACTTATAATCTTTTGCCACTTGGAGATCCACGCATCTTCGCTCAAGCCACCTTGACTAACAATGCAGCTATTCAGAAACTCCACGTATTGCATCTTCTGCTCCGACGCATCTTTGAGCGCCTCCAGAACATACCTGTGCTTATGCTTACGCCGACCATATTCATGCGGCCCGTCTGCGATTGCTGCTAGGCGGAGGATTCCCTGCGCGGCTTTTTCAACAGCGAAGTGCATTTCGCCGGCTTCACGCGCTGCGGCAAGACCTACAAGAACGTACTGAACAAATATCTGAGGCGTGGGATCAATTCCTGTAAGTTTCGGATTATATCCACTCCAATAGTCACCTACTCGATGTGGGCAATATTTCGACACATCGTCATCGACTTGGTTTCTATGTACCATTCCGACTGCGGTAAAGTGTCCATGCTGTAACTCGTTATCGGAAAACGTGTCAAATAGCAGGTTGCCATACACATCCAGTACCTTCAAGATATCGTTATCCTCGAAAGCAAATATTGTATGGCTACATTCAGATTGTCCGGAGGCGAGAGTCTTCAGTCTCGGACCCTGCCCCATCATCGCATAAGGGGACAGTCCGAGTGGGTCAGCAAGATTCGCGATAGCCTGCCCGAAGCGAAAGCTATTCGGAATCGATACCTTAACTGACTCACATGGAAAAGCGTCATTTGTTGCTTCTTGTGCCCCGGTAAAGTCGTAGATGGCCTGATTGCCATCTCCGAAGCGTTGACGTACCAAAGCGCTCCCATCAGCAGTGAAGATGTCTTTTAGAAGTCCAGCCTGTTCATCACTGTTGTCTTGTGCTTCATCGATGAAAAGAAGAGGAAACCGATGCCTCACCGAATCGCGAACACCTGTAATATTATTCAGCATATCGCGCGCCCACACAAACATATCGTCATAGCAGTGGTATCCACTTGCTGCCACTTGTTTGCAGGCATCCTGAACTGCCTTGTAGCTATCCGTTGACGCCCCGCACGGAAAATCGCCCCGCTTCTTTCCGAGGTTGAAGCTGGAGTCGATGATCCTAATATCTCCAGATGTTATATGTTGTTTCCCTAGGTAATTCTTCGTGTTCCAAGTGAGACTGTTCCATCTGCGAATCTCACACACCTCAGTATCAATCATTTTGATTGGATACCCTTGTGCCTTTAGCCAAGGGCTTGCGAGGAACTCGTTGACGAAGCTATGAATCGTGCCGATGAAATGTGGATAGGAAAGAAGGCGCTGCCCTTCACTCGAATTGCCGAGACGACTTTCGATTATGTTCCTTGCTGCATTGGTGTGCGACAGAACACAGATGCCGCGCGTTCTATACTTCCACTTCTTGGCCAAGATAGCCAGCTTTGCAATCAGAACCGTCGTCTTCCCACTCCCTGGACACGCGGCAACATCCATATTCTCTTTTGACTGGATGACGGACTTCCGTGGATCATTCCCCTGTTCTCCGCGAAACGCCGAATCAGGGAGGCCAAGTTGACCTGCAGCCCAGCGCAAATCCTCATCAAAGATTTCAGGAAACTCAAAAGAAACGCTACTTGACATTAGGCTCCCCTTCTTTTGGCAGCAGAATCGAGCCTACTGTCACATAATCAATTGCTTCAGTAATATATACAGGAAGCATTGCTCGCAGAGAACTTGCGGAGATCTCCTTCTTCTTGGCTTTGCAGAGAAGCCTCTGAGCCAGATACTGAGCAGTGATAGCCTTTGATACTTTCTTTCGCGTAAACATCGCATATATGTGCGAGGCTAAGACTTCTTGGGGCGTGCAGCCATCTACTGAAGAGGCTGCATTCTTGTGGCAAGAGAACGCTGTTTGTGCTAATTTCTCGACCACTGGCACTGTCGTTTTACCGGCATTGATCTCGTCATCATTCTCTGCCAAGCTGGCAGCGATAAAGACATCCTCAGCCAATCCGCAGGAGAACTTATCACCATTCTTGGGACCAAGAGCCAGATCGTATTCCAGTGTCCATTCGTTGGAGACGAACGTTTGCACCGATTGTTCAGATGCAGTGGTTATTTTCCCATTCCTCTTTTCAATAAGTTCAGCGTCAGTGAAATCTTTTGTGGAGCGCCATTTCCGCTCTGCTTTGTTTGGCCACGCCTCACCAGCTTTAACCCGACCGATAATCTCAGGTGCGCAGTTGGGCATCACGTCCATATCGGTTACACAAGCCACTGGTATAGCAAGGAGCGAATTGGGCGTTCCCGCAAAGTTCTCTCTCATGAATATCCGTGCATAGCGACTCAGCCCCACTCCGCCAACATTCACGATGGATACACCATTGTCCGTAAAGTCGCGCTCAAGGATAGTGGCGAGTGTAGGCAGGAGAATATTCTCAGCATCGCCTTCAACGATCATTACCCCTCGGGCGAAAAACAGGTTTGCCTTCGTTACATCGAGAAATCTCTGGAGGAAGCTATAGTCTGAAGCACTCAGCTTCGTCGATCCCTTGTTGAGAGCAAACGCCCGTGATTTCCAAAGCAATACCAAGTTATCCAACTCGATCACAGACGCAAGATTCGGGCTGTGCGTCGTAACAATGATTTGAATGCGATCTTCCGTAGCTAACGATTGAAGTGCCTTCATTACTCTGAGCTGCTTCTGAGGATGCAGGTGAGCCTCTGGCTCTTCGATCAGAAGGAGCTTGCAGGCTTCGCTCTCCTGCGAAAGGAGAATGAGTTCACATGCCATGTATAGCGTATTCTTTGATCCCAGGCCACTCTTTCCTTCATCTGTCAACGACAGGTCGAGCTTTTCCAGCAATTGCCGCAGACGCACATCTTGGTTTGAATTTGCTCCTACGCGGATTCTGCTTTGGAACAGATCGCCTTTCAGGTTGAATCCCTTCAAATGCTTGTCTACTTCATTACGTGCGGCCTTTACTCCTTCCTGCTTTTCTAGCAGGTCATTCGCAAAATCGCCTATGCCACGTACGCTGAGCATTTCTGGTTCAATCGCTGTGTTGCTGTCGTAGTCAATTCCAGTGTTAGTGACTTGGGGCGTAATCGAAAGGACTTGCGAAAGCCGAGATCCACGTCCGGCTGAAAGTGCTTGATCGGCATCCCGTAGTGGCTTCAAATATGTTGCACAGAGAAGTTCACGCACTTCTGGAGCAAAGCTTGGACCATCACCTTTTTCTCCGGAACACACTTCAACGTGCCGACTTGGTCTGCCACGACGACGTTCGCCAGTATCCTTTGCAATCCAATTGACATAAAGAGAGGGTGCTGTCTTGCCGTCCTTGCTGTACGTCAAATACTCAACAAAGGCACCAGTATCGGTCGGCTCCAGAGCGAATTGACACTGAATTGTGATCTGTGGCGAGGTCTTCCCGGCCTCACGATGAAAATCCTCGTCTTCGAGTCTGTACCACTCCTGATCTGTCGTCCCTAACGCAAATCGCAACGCATCAATGACCGCCGTCTTTCCGGCATCATTTTCCCCAACGATTGCTGTCAGCCCTGGCTTCAGACCAAGTGTAAAGCTGTTCTCTCCCTCTCCAAAGCAGCGGAAATTGGAAATTGTCATGCTACAAAGGTGCATACTTTCTCCAGACGGACAAACAAAATTGCCATAATGGGTTCAACCGGGTAGCGTCTTTCCTCGTTAGCAAAGGCGCAGACATTGTGCTGGGTTTGGAACGACGGCTTTCCATGAGCTGTGGCGACTTTCATAGAACTCCCCCCTGACACCCAGTGTGATTGACCGTGAGGGACACGTTGACATGGATATATTACCGCACTGGCGTTCGCGCAAGCGGGCCTCAAGCACTCTCAGCGATTTGTTGGATGAATTGCTGCGCAACTGGCTACGAACGCATAACGTCGAGATCGAGTAGTTCTCAGGCAGTACCAGTTGCTAACGGCCGCCAAGCTCAACCCAGCCATCGTCCAGCTTCTACTTGGAGAAGCGCAAAGAAGGGCATATGGTCACGAGCCTCAATGGGGCGGGGCGGTCTATACTGGCGTCAACAGGGGCGGGTGAAATAAGCATGGGGAGAAAGAAGGGGCAAGCAGGCGGACCAGCGATGCACGCTGGCGCACGGTATCAGAACCAGGTGACAGCCTGGCTCGCAGCGAAGATGCTTTCAGAGCGTCCTTCCGACCCTATCGCTCCGCGTGGGAAGCTCACTTACATCGCAGCCGAATCCGGAGAGGCCGTAGACGATCTTCTCGCTGGAACGGACTCCGGCCACTACTCGTTTGTGCAGGCCAAGCGGAAGATTTCGCTTTCGTCGCAAGAGAACTCCGAACTCGCAGGAGTCATCAATCAAGCCGTGAGGCAGATCGCTTCGACAGTCGAGCCGGGGATGCGGCCCTGGTCACGGCCGCTTGACGTTGGGTCGGATCAGCTCTTGCTTGTGACCTCCTCCGATTCTCCGGCGACAATCAGAACCCATCTGCGATCTGTTCTCCAACGGGTTGCCGGGTTGCACCCGAAGCAAAGCATCCTTGATGCCGCCAAGAACAGCAATGAGACCGAGGCTCTGACGGCCATCCTCACTCTTCTCAACCGCGAATGGACCAAGGTAACGGGCAGCGCACCCGAGCGAGACGAGGAGCAACTGTTTCTTAATCTCTTTGGCGTGGAAGTGCTCAACCCCGCCGATGGAGAGATCAATGAACGCGAAGCGAAGACGGACCTCTCCACAAGCGTCCTTGAAGACTCAGCCCAGGAACATCTGACCTGGACCTCGCTCGTTACCATCTGCGGGAGAAGCGCGGCGCGGCAGATGGGCTTCTCCATCGAAGGACTCCGACGTACCCTCCGCGAAGATGGCATCGCGCTCAAGGCCGTGCCGAGTTTTTCCGCGGACATTGAGACCTTGCGAAGACACACGAAGACAACGCTCGACAAGTTGGCGGGTCTTTCGCGCATCCGAATCGGTGGTGAGGATATCAAGGTAGATCGCGTTGCCGTGACCGAGTTGCTTCAAATCGCCGATCAAACTTCCTGCCTTGTTGTTGGCCAGCCGGGAGCCGGAAAGTCGGGGGCGACATACGAAACCGCTCGGCGCCTGCAGGAACGAGGACGTGATGTCATCTGCTTTGCAGTCGATCGCCTTGACTTCACCAAACTCTCACAGATCCAGATCGAACTGGGGTTGAAGCACCCTCTAACCGAGGTGATCGAAGCCTGGGATGGGAAAGGGAAAGGCGTCATCCTCATCGATGCCCTCGACGCCGCCAGGGGGAACGCTGCCGGCGAAGTCCTCCTCGCGCTGATCCAGAGACTCAAGGACGGATCACGATGGAACGTCGTCGCGAGTGTGCGCAAATGGGATCTCCGCTACAACCAGGAACTGCGCGCGACTTTCCGCTCGAATGCCGAGGTCAATGTTTCCTCTGACCTAACTGATCCCGAGTTCTACGATGTGACCCACGTCAGCGTCCCGGTGTTCTCTCTGGAAGAACTGGACAAGATCTGTTTAGGTTCCGCGTCTCTCCAGACATTGAGAGAGAGCGCGAACCAGGTTACCCTCGAACTCCTTCGTGTGCCATTCAATCTGCGCCTCGCGGCGGAACTGCTGGACAGCGGCATGGAGCCAGCGGAGTTCTCCCCGCTCCACGATCAGGTAGGGCTCCTCGAGGCGTACTGGAAGCGGAGAGTTGCAGTCGTACCCGATGGCGACGGCCGCGAACAGGTGCTTCGTCTCTGCCTGTCGGACATGGTTGCGAACCGACGTCTCCGCACCAGCCGCGCGAAAGCGCTCGA
>Ga0326727_10017323_pt1 | contig 14984 bp, 14 predicted proteins | sample MB2enrmetagenome_FD_207643 | JGI IMG/M metagenome (GOLD analysis project Ga0326727, IMG submission 207643) | Lab enriched peat soil microbial communities from McLean, Ithaca, NY, United States - MB29MY | ecosystem: Environmental > Terrestrial > Soil > Wetlands > Peat | place: USA: New York... | reverse complement strand
GCGTCGAAGTGATAGATTTTGCACGCGTAACCGAAACGCACCCCCACAATGTTGACCTTCATCGGAACAGACTGAGGCTTACGAGCTTCTTGGGACGTGGCCGGTCCGGCTTCGGTGTCGATCTCCGGTCGAGTTGAGGATAAAACTTCAGTTTGGAGGGGCAGGGGCGGAGATTTGTGAACCGTAGGCTCGCTAAACACATCGTCGTTCTCGTCGACCTCAACATCCAGGTCTTCTTCAAAGTCGACGACACATTGCTCAGTGAGAAACCTGTCTCCCGATTCTTCTCCAGGCTTCTCAACACAACTCTGGCACGCCGCTCCGCTTACTGAGTGAGCATCCTGATTGGAGGGCACTTCGGATGCTTTCTCCCGGGGAGCTGACCCCCACGATCTCGGAAGGTAGGAAGCATCTTTCTTCGTCTTCTCATCACTCATTGTATAAATCTTTCACTGGAGGGCCGTCCCCACGCCAAGTGTCGGCCCGGCCAAGATGCGTGCTATTTTGACAAACATTACATCGGTAACCATATTCCGGTTTACGTTGATGTCGGCCTCAATGAGGGAAGATGCTTTCACCAGTTCGTCGTATACCGAAAGTAGTTGTCTGCTACTGTGATGTTGAGCCGCCGAGGTGATTCTGTCAAGGTAATCTCCGTGAACTCGGCCGGCAAGCTTGAATCCGGTCTGCTCAACGAGCAGGTCTCGGATCCACGTGAGCGCTATTTCTATTGCTTCGATCGCGGTATGTCTGTCAACGGAAATCGCCGCGGAGAGCTCCAACAAGCCACTGATCGCTTTCCGCTGAGTCAGGGCCGATACTACCTCTTCCCGGAGGTCAAGAAAGCTTGATGCGTCCATTTCTATTGCCCGAGCAAGGCTTCCGGAGGACATGGCAGCCAACGACTTGGCCTTGTCCAATAGGAACCCTCTTTGTTCCAGGAGACCGGCCAGAAGACTGAAAGGTATGGGGTTGAACCGCATGCGCCGACTTCTTGACCGTACAGTGGGGAGCAGTGCAGAAGGTCTGGCACTTACGAGCACAAGAATTCGTCGCTGTGGAGGTTCTTCCAAGGTCTTCAAAAGTGCGTTTTGGGCTGACCTGTTCATGAGGTGGGCATCGTCGATAATAGTAATCCTGTACCGCCCTTCGACAGGTGCATACTTGAAGAACGTCTGAAGATCGCGGATTCGATCAATACGGATTATGCCTTTTGAGGGCCTTTCAATCGTGACGTCGGGGTGCTTTTCCGTAATTATCCTGCGGCAGACGTTACAAGAACAGTCAGGATCTTCACCCGGCAAAGCGCAATTAAGCAGGCAGGCAAACTTCAGCGCGACCAGCTTCTTGCCAATGCCTTCAGGCCCGGTGAACAGGTATGCATGTGCGGGACGCCCTTCTCTGACGGCCCGCTCCAGTAATGCCAGGTTGTTTTCGTGTCCGACGAGGAAGGTCATGTACGGGGTCGCAAACAGCTGTACGTCATCCGCGTTTTACCGGCAGCACCCTGTCCAGTTCCAAAACCAGCGGAGAAGCGACGAAGATTGACGAATAGGTTCCAAACATGATCCCTATAATTAGCGCCCAGGCGAAATCCTTGAGCACATTGGTCTCGAAGACCAGGAAGGCCAGAACCGAGAGAAGGGTGAAGCCGGCTGTGAGCACGGTTCTCGAAAGTGTCTGATTGATTGAAGAATTGAAAATGTCGATAAGGGGCGCCTTCTTCATCAATTTCAAATTATCTCTCACCCTGTCACAAACCACGATCGTGTCATTTATATCATATCCTGTGATAGTCAGCATGGCCGCAAGGATAGTTAAATTGAACTCTTTGCCGGTCCAGGCAAAAAAACCATACACTATGCACAAGTCGTGTACCAAACAAAAAACAGCGCCCAACCCCATCGTAAAAGTGAAGCGAAAGGCCATGTAAATGAGAAGCAGAGCGAGTGCGATCACAGTAGCCCATATTGCGGATTCCTGAAGGTCTTTCCCGACCTTTGGACCCACTACTTCCAGGCTCCGGATTTCGGTACTCCCCTTGCCGATCTTGTTATCCAAGAGATCTTTGACCTGTCCTGACAATTTCTCGCTGCTCTCGTCATGGTGCTCCATCCGTATGACGAATTCCTCACCCGATGCCATTGAAAATTGCTGTACCACAAGGTTTTCCCCCAGTGGTTTGAGCGCTTCCCTCACCTGGTCCGTATGCACAGGCTTGTTGAACTTCACCTGCACCACTGCGCCGCCGCTAAAGTCTATGCCCAGCTTCACAGGCCCTACGATAGGAATGGAAGCCAGGGAAAGAATAATCATGAAGGTAGTGAACGCATAGGCGTAGTGTCTATTGCCCAGAAAATTAATATTGGTGTTTGGTTTTATAAGTTCCACCGATCAATCCTTCTGAAAGTCGCTCTGATGTTTGGTAAATGCCCTTAGTTCCAACCCCGTAGGAGATCTTTGAGACGTTTGCCAATCAAATGCTTATGCTCTTTATCCGCTTAACCATAAACGCATAGTCGAAAATGGTACGAGTAATGAAAAAGGCCGTAAACAAGGAGATCACAAGCCCTATGCACAAAGTAACCGCGAAGCCTTTGATAGGCCCGGTGCCGAACTGTATCAGAGGGAGAGCCGCCAGGATATTGGTGATGTGCGTATCGAGAATCGTCATAAAGGCTTTGGTGTAACCGGCGTCCAGAGCTGCTTTTGGCGACTTCCCGGCACGCAGTTCCTCTCTTATCCTCTCGAATATCAGAACATTCGCATCGATTGCCATACCAATGGTGAGAGCCACCCCGGCAAGGCCCGGCAAGGTCAAAGTGGCTCTTAAACCAGGCGAAACCATCACGGCCATGATGAGCAAAAGGTTCGAGATGAGTGCCACATCGGCCACCAGTCCCGACCACTTGTAGTAGATCGCCATTCCAATCGCGATCAGACATATCCCGAGTAATATTGCGTTTCGCCCAAGCCGGATAGAATCCTCACCGAGGGACGGGCCAACCGTACGATTTTCCAAAATTTTCACCGGCGCGGGCAACGAACCTGCCCGTAGCACCAAGGCTAGGTCACTGGCCTCTTCCGGTGTGAACACTCCTTCGATTATGGCAGATCCACCAGCTATTCGATCCTTTATCACCGGTGCGGAATAAACCCTGTTATCCAGAATGATGGCCAGGCGTTCACGGACATGCTCGCCGGTTATCCTCTCGAACTGGGCACCTCCGGACCTGTTGAAGTCCATGTGTACAATCATCCCGCCCATCTGGCCCGGCTGAACCTTGGCATCGGTGATCGAGTCACCTGTCATAAGGATCTGCTTCTTTATGAGGTACGGCTTCCGGTTTATCGCTCCTGTTCGAGGATTGCGCTCCACTTGGTAGAGCACTTCGTCGCCGGGCGGAACATCGCCTTTCAGAGCAGCGTTCAAATCGCCGTGTTCGTCAAGGAGCTTGAATTCCAGTCGCGCGGTTTTCTTGATAATGTCAATCGCCCGGTTTATGTCTTCTTTGAGTCCCGGCAACTGGACAACTATCCTGTCCGCACCCTGGATCACAACGTCCGGTTCCGCAACTCCGAACGCGTCTACGCGATTCCGTATCGTATCCACCGCCTGCCTGACTGCCCTCTGCTTTATACTCTCAGCGGTTTTCGGGTCCATCTGAAGCTGGACTTCGAACCCCTTGTCAGTTTGCTCCGAGGAAGCCTTCTTGAAATTCTGCAGCTTATCCAGGACCTTTCCGTCGAAAAGCCCCGCCTGGTCGGCATCTTTGAGATACACCGTCAGCGATGTGGGGGAGGTGCGCTGGATGTCGTTATACCGTATCCTCTCGTCTTTCATCAGGGCTGAAGCCTCGGAAATGCTCTGATCAACCGCAGCCTCGACCGCCAAATCGGACTGAACCTCAAGGACAAGATATAGGCCGCCCTGAAGATCCAGTCCCAGGCGGACTGGATTGTCGGGGAGATACTTTGCCCAGAAGGGGGGTACGGGCCCGACCGACGGATAGACCAAGAACACGCTTATCGCCAGAGCCGCTGCAATCAAAATTATCCGCCACCGGAGATTCTGGGTCATCTATTGGCACTCCTCACTGATTTTGATCTCTGCTGGAGGCGGCCAGTCCCGCGACGTGAGCCCGCGACACACGCACTTGAACCTTGTCAGCAATTTCCACGGTCAACACATGGTCCGATACCGCCGTAATCTTGCCGTACAGACCCCCTTGAGTGATTATTGCATCACCTTTCTTGAGGTTTTCCAGCAACGCACGATGTTCTTTTTGCTTTTTTTGTTGCGGCCTTATGAGCAAAAAATAAAAAACTGCAAAAATCAGCACAATCGGTAGAAAACCTATGAGCTGATTCATGTCACCCCCGCCCTGCCCACCTGGAGGGGCCATGGCATAAGCCACATCAATCATCTGTTTCCTCCATCTTTGCCGAAAACTCACCAGCGAAAGATCGCAGCTTGTTGTCTCTTACGGCGTCGCGGATTCTGTCCATCATACGACTATAAAAACTGAGGTTGTGAATCGTAGCAAGCCGCAGTCCGTAAATCTCCTTTTCTTGGAACAGGTGTCGCAGGTAAGCCCTGGAATAATTGACACACAACGGACACGTACAGCACATATCCACCGGCTCAGGGTCATCCGCATGCCGAGCGTTTCTTATGTTCACCGGCCCCCGAGAGGTGAAGAGCATCCCGTTGCGCGCGTTACGTGTGGGTAGCACGCAATCAAACAGGTCAACCCCCCGCAGCACCCCATCCAAAATGTCCTGCGGCTTTCCCACCCCCATCACGTATCTGGGGGCACCTTCAGGAAGCAGCGGTACTGTGACCTCCAGCATCTCGACCATGATATCATGGGGTTCCCCGACGCTGAGGCCGCCAACGGCATATCCATCCAAATCGAGGGAAGTGAGGCTTTCTGTGCTCAATTTCCTCAGATCCGAAAACACCGATCCTTGTACTATGCCAAACAAAGCAGGGTCAACTGTTTTTTTGGATCGCAGGCATCTCTCCGCCCAATTACCGGTCCTGATCACAGCCTCCAGAGCTTCCTCTTTCGTAACAGGATAGCCTCTCACGTCGTCCAAACACATGATTATATCAGATCCCAGACCTTCCTGCACTTGCACGCTCAACTCAGGCGTGAACAAATGAGAACTGCCGTCGATGTGGGACTGGAAAACCACCCCTTCATCGTTGATCTTGCGGAGGCGGGCCAGGCTGAAAACTTGAAAGCCTCCGCTGTCTGTCAGGATGGAGCCGGGCCAGTCCATGAAACGGTGAAGGCCTCCGTGGCGTTCCACCAACTCATGGCCCGGCCGGAGGTACAGATGGTAGGCGTTGGCAAGTATCATTCTGTAGCCCAGGCCCCACACTTCCTCTGGGGACACCGCCTTTACCACGCCGCGGGTACCCACCGGCATAAAGGCAGGGGTCAAAACCTCCGTGCCGCCGGCGGTTAATCTTCCCAACCTGGCTCCGCTCTCCGAATCCTTGTGAATTAAGCTGAATGAAAATCCCATGCCTTAGTTAACGCGGCAGAGCAGGGTTACCTGTTGGCTTTTTTCAAGCCCAGCGCATCCGCCGCGAGAATCATCTTCATGATATTTGTGGCCCCTTCCAGGATCTTGTAAACTTTTCCGTCGCGCAAAATCCTCGCAATGGGGTACTCGTTGGAGTACCCGTAGGCGCTCAGGACTTCCAGGGCCAGGTTGGGGACTTCGTCCGCTGCACGGCACGCATAATACTTTGCCAGCACCGTTTCTCTCATGTTATTTACCAGTCCCCGGTCTTTTTGTACGGCACATCTCCAGACAAGCGCTCTCGCTGCTTCGGTTTCTGCCACCATCCGGGCAATGACCTCCTGGACCATTTGGAATTCTGCAATGGGACGGCCGAACTGGTTCCGTTCACAGGCGTACTTTACGGACTCATCCAGAGCCGCCTGACAAGTTCCGACGGCTCCCGCGGCTGCGGAAAGTCTCGTGCTGACAAGCTCCTGCATGAGATATCCGAAGCCTTTTCCTTCCTCACCGAGGCGGTTCCCCACCGGAACTTTGACGTCTTCCATGATTATTTCGCCCGTGGGGCAGGCCCAGAGACCTAATTTGTCCTTGATCGCGAGAGTCGAAACACCGGGTGAATGCATGTCCATTACAAATGCACTCATCCCCCTGTGTTTAGACGACTTGTCCGTCATTGCAAATATCACCGCCAGGTCGGCAACGGGAGCCCAGGTGATCCACATTTTGCGGCCGTTAAGAATGTAGTAGCCTCCGTCTCTAACCGCGGTAGTGGACATGGCCGCGGTATCTGACCCTGCGTCAGGTTCGGTGATCCCGAAGCATCCCAGAATTTTGGCTGATACCAGTTCCGGAATGTATTTTGTCTTCAGTTCGTCACTTCCCCATTTTAGGATGGACATGGCCGTGCCCATGGTCTGCATATTGAACGCAACTCTGAGTGAGCCCGACACTCTGCCGATCTCTTCGGTCGCTATGGTATGGGCCAAATATCCCATGTTGTTGCCACCGTATTCTTCCGGGACTGGACAGCCGAAAAGACCTAGCTCGGCCATCTGATCTACGAGTTCACGTTGGAAACGATGGTCGTTCTCATCTTGATCGACCACAGGTGCTATTTCCTTGTCTGCGAATTTGCGCACCATATCTCGGAGCATTATATGCTCCTCAGTCAACTCCACATCATACTCGTCACTCATGGACTTAGCTCCTTGACTTGAAAGGATTTTGGGGAACTAGTGTGTTCCGATCCCGGCCGGGGGAGGCGTTGCCCCGCAGCTTGTTGCCAGACCCGGCCAACATAAAAACCATGAATCCGATTCCCACTATAACAGCCATCCAGAGAGTGCAAAACCGAATCAATATCACTGCAGGAAGACCGTTAGTGTAAGAGATACCCATAAAGGCGAGCAATCCCATCATACCGGCTTCGGTTCCACCGATCCCACCCGGCAGCATGGAGAGAGCGCCCACGATGGTCGAAAAACAGTAGACGAAATTAGCCTCCAAAAGAGTGGAGGGGAGGTGAAAGCTTTCCAGAATCAGGTACATTGAATAGGACTCCAAGCCCCATGCAATGGCTGAAACCACAAGACCTACCAAAAAGATCCTCGGAGTCATCAGATCGCGGCCTGTAAGCAGGATTGTGAGGATTTTCCCGGAAAACCAGGACAGAAACGAGAACCTGCCAAGCCACTCCAAAACAGGTCGATACAACCGCTCCATACAGATGAAGACTCCACCGGCAAGGACCGCAGCGGCGCAAAGAAGAAAAAGAGTGCGCCAGCCGCTGAACAGCAGGAGAGAAAAGGAACCGAGAAGCAGCACCCCCCAGAGGTCCATGAGACGCTCCACCATAACGATGCCAACGACTCGAGTGACCGGAATTCCGTAGTCTTCCTTGAGAAAAACCCCTTTCACTGCCTCGCCGACCTTACCCGGAGTTCCGGTCAGGGCGAAGCCGGCAAGAAACGCTTTTATCGAGTAGAGTAGAGGAACTCCAGCCGTTACTTCCTTAAGATAATAGTAAAACCGCCAACCTCTCAGGAGCCAGCCGACGAAAACCAGCGCCAGAACCAGCAGCAATGTGGGGAGAGGAAAATGCCGAAGCGACGCGGTTATTGCCCTGTAATCCGCGGCCAATGTCGCCGCTCCATAGAGAATCACGCCTGCCAAAGCGAAGAGCAATACGGACCGGACAACGCGGGTCGAAACCACCCTTGCCGCATCGCCGGTGTTCGTAGCCCCGTTAGGGTCTGAGAGATCTGAATTTGTAGCGGTCTTCAATGCACGCATAATTTCCTTCACCTGCTCAGGGCATGGTTTGGCTTATCTATTGCGGGGAAAATATATGCATTTCCCGCTGAACGCCTGCCAGGATGCGTCCAGTTGCTGCTTCAAGTTCCTAAGATAATAGGTCATCTGCGCGTATTGAGGGTCGCTGGGATTCATCATGCGGGCCCGCTGATACTCTTGCGCGTATCTCTGCCACGCAGCTCGCCAAACTTTTTCCAGATTAAGACACTCCCCGAACTCAGGGTTGGTCAGTTCAGGTCGAAAAGCATATTCCATCGGTTGTTGCTGTGGTCCAGGAACCTGTTGTGGAGGCCCCAAGGGCTGAGCCGGTGGGCTTTGACTCGGATAGGGAACCTGCCCCAGGGCGATGCTCGGGATGGCCGCAAGCAGCAATACAAGCAAAATTAATTTTAGGTTCTGCTTATGAAACCCCATGCATTCAAAAGACTCCAATGTGTCGGGTGATCGCAATCGCAGCTTCAAAGTCTGGTCCGTCATTTTGCCAGTCCTGTGGGAGTTGTCACTCCTTCTCGATTCTGCGATCCTAATGAAACAGATCATCTCCCGTCAACCCCTTGCAAAGAATGGGGTGGGGGAACTTCCATTTTTTGTTAATGTAAGAATTGGGATTTGGAAAGAAGGATGGGCTGTTCCACAACTGAAAGATGCAAGAAATGAGTACGCTAGGTGAGCAATCGCTTGAGCGAAGCTCAGAATTCTCTCTTCCCCCTCAATTGAAGGCTTACGCACACGAAGTGTCGAGACTTGAATCAATGCGCGTCCAGGACATCGCGAATGATTTGCAGCAGTTCAGTCATTTGAAAAGGCTTTCCTACCAATCCCTTAGCTCCAGCTCGAATAAGGTCTTCTTTGTTTTCATTATGAGTATAGCCACTTGCGACAAGCGCTTTCATTCCGGGGTCAATTTTCAGCAGTTCTTCAAGGCACTGCTTGCCGCCCATCTTTGGCATGATCAAGTCCAGAATCACCAACGAAACCTTACCTTTTTCCCTTTTGTATAAGTCCAATGCCATAAGTCCGTCATTCGCGGAAATTACCCGGTATCCTGCAAGACCCAGGAATCGTGTTGCAAGATCCCTCACATATTCCTCATCATCCACTAGTAGAATAGTCTCTTTTCCCCCCAATCGCTCGGCTTTTACTGAAATGGATTCGGGTTCGCCTGTCTGTGCCACCGGCAGGTAGATCGTGAATGTGGCACCTCGTCCGGAGATGCTCTCGCAACTGATGCAGCCCCCATGCTGCTCAACGATGCCATGCACCACGGCCAGCCCAAGCCCGGCTTTATACGCCAGTCCTTTAGTAGTGTAAAATGGTTCAAAAATTCTACCCAAGGTCTCTTTATCCATACCGATTCCTGTGTCAGAAACAGCAAGCTGCACATACTCTCCAGGCTTCGCTCCCAGCGGCATGGGGAAATGCGCCTGGTCAACGTTTTTTGTCATTATGGTAAGCTTGCCACCATCGGGCATGGCATCTCTCGCATTCAGGGCCAGGTTCATCAGAATCTGTCTAATTTGCCCTGAATCTGCCTCGATGGTTTTCAGTCCTTCAGACAAATTCAGTTCGATCTCTATCAATTTGGGTAGAGTTCGATCCAGCAATCTTTTCACCTGTTCCACTTCGTGGTTGAGATTGATAGAGACGAGATTCGTTTCGGACTTTCGGCTAAAAGTAAGCAGGCTCCTAACCAGTGCTGCTCCTCTCTGAGCTGCGCACACTATTCTGTCTAGGTCTGGATACTCGGGATCACTCTCATTTTTGTCCACGAGAAGCAGGTCCGCGTACCCTGAGACAACGGTTAATAAGTTGTTGAATTCATGGGCAATGCCACCGGTCAGTGTACCGATTGCCTCCATCTTTTGGGCTTGAAGAAGCTGGGACCTCATTCTTTCTCTCTCCTCCTCAGCGCGCTTGCGATCGCTGATGTCCACAGCCGCTCCCAAATTGGCCACGAATTTTCCGTCTTCGTTATGGATCGCCGATACGTGTAGATCCACCCAGACTACTTCACCATCCTTCCGGATGTAACGTTTTTCCAGCCTGTAGGAATCGACTTTGCCTTCAGCCAGGGCAGAATAGTGTGCTCTGGAGAATTCTCGATCATCAGGGTGGGTTATATCGAAAGCGGTGAAGGCCTTCAATTCATCCGGGGTATAGCCCAACATGCTTGCTGAACGTGAATTTACCTGCAGAAAACGGGCTTCCTTGTCCGTCAGGCTGATTCCTACAACGGCATTGTTGAAGATGGCCCGGTACCGTTCTTCACTCTCGCGCAGGGCGTGTTCCATCTGTTTTCTGTTAGTGATATCACGGCTGGTTCCTGTGATCCGCAAAGGCTTTCCATCCGGATCGAACGACATGACCTTGCCTTGACTCAAAATCCATTTCCATTCTTCGGATTTGCATCTGAATCGACACTCGACCTCGAAGTAAGGGAGTCGTCCTTCAAAATGGGCTTTGATCGCGTCCGAGACTTTTGGCCAATCTTCGGGATGGATCAGTCTCTTCCATGTGCGAAAGTCCTGCGGCACCTCGTCAGGCGAGTATCCAAGCATCCCCGCTGCTCTGGAGTTCCAGGTAGGCTTGGCAGTCTTGACATTCCAATCCCATAGGCCAAGATCCGCGCCCTTGAGCGCTAGCTCCAGCCTTTCTTCACTTTTCCGGAGCTCTTCCTCTGCCAGCTTACGGTCTGTGATGTCCCTACAAATGGCCTGAAATCCGACTATAGTTTCACCATCCATTACCAACTGCACACTTTGGCCTATCCACGCCGTCCGCCCCTGATGTGTAATTATGGGCACTTCATAATACGTATCGGGATTTCGTCGGATATACTGCAGCCCGTAAAATCTCTCGACTTCTTCTCTGTGATCGGGATGAATCAGGTCGAGATAGTGCTTATGAACTATTTCTTCCTGCGAATAGCCGGTGAGTCGCAAGCCAACTTGGTTGAAAAGCGTAAAAAAACCATTGGCATCAGTAAGATATATAATGTCACTGGCTTTTTCTATCAGCTCACGGTGACGTTTCTCGCTTTCGCGCAGAGCTTCTTCCATTTGCTTTCGCTCTGAAATGTCAATGGCAAATACGGATACCGCCGGTCGCCCTTCCCAAGAGATTACAGCCGTGCCGCCTTCCAACCATTTGACATTACCGGCCTTGTCTACTGCTCGAAAGCTGAATCTAGGTTTCAGTTTCTGTCCGGTCAGTCGCGCTGAGTACCGCCAGGCTACTCCTTCCATATCGTCAGGATGAATGAAATCCGTAAATCGCTTGCCGATTAGCTCGTCCTCGGTGTGGCCGAGAAACTTCACTATGCTGAGGTTGACAAATTTGAGAACCGCGTCCTGCACTACGCAAATTCCCTCGCGAGTCGTCTGCACTACAGACCGGAATTTCCCTTCCGATTCCCTGAGAGCGTCTTCAACCTGCTTTCGCTCCACGATCTCTCGTTCCAGTCTCTGGTTGGCATTCACGAGTTCCGAAGTACGTTCGTCGACACGGCGTGCTAGTTCCTTGTAGGCTTTTTGAAGCTCCTCGTCAGCCCGTTTGCGATCGCTGATGTCCAAACTGGTTCCCACTATTCGCAATGGGCTACCGTTCTTGTCCCATTCCACAATCTTGGCTCGGGCTAAAATCCATATATACTCGCCGGACTTGGTGCGCAGCCTGTGCTCGCACTGGTAAAGAGGCGTCAGGCCTTGCACATGAGAATTGAAGGCATCCATGACCCGATCCAAGTCATCGGGATGAACCAGCTTCCCCCATGAACTGAAATGAGGCTCAAGTTCTTCGACGGAATATCCTACCATCGCAGCTCGTTGCGGGCTGATAAACGCTTCGCCGGTCTGAAGATTGTAATCCCATAAGCCGATCTCAGCCCCGCTTAACGCAAGTTCCAACCTCTCCTCAGTCTGTCGTAACGCAGCTTGCATCTGTCCAAGCGAGCGCACCTGAAGCTCGAGCTCCGCGCACCTCTCTCGAGTTTCCATCAATTCCTTAATGAGCTGCAGCCCTGCTTTGTCTCGATCACTCATCAGGATTCCCCTCCACGCACTCTGGATCAAAAAGATGCAGGTAAATCTGGATAGATGTTCCCGGCAGTCTCGATGGGATTATGTCTATTATGACAGAGTCATCCAAAATCATAAAGAGAAACATTGGAGGTCTCCAAGATGGTTAACCTGAATCTGCCTTCGGAATTACGAGGATGGTCCGCTTTGAATAGGAACCTTAAATGGTCGGCATTGACAACCTGATATTCATAGACAAATTAGCAGCAGAGAAAGGGCCAAGGGGGTTTGGCTAGCGAACTGATCTGTCGGCGGACGTTTGAGTGTGCGGAAATCTGGAGGACTGGTCGGGGAAAGGAGTGAAAACGATGAACATCGGGCCGGAACTATTAGGAAAAATCGATGCCCTTCACGACATGGCTCGGGAACTTGTCGAGAGGGATCAGATCCACGGAATCGCTGTAGAATACGAGTTCAATGTCTGTGTCTTTGACCAATGGAGACGCAAAGTCAATGATCTCCTTTACAGCCTCGGAGGTTGTGAAGACATTTACTATCAGCGCTTTTCAAGGGACGTCGTCCAACCTCGCGTGAAAGATCTTGAAGAAGGTTTGCGCATTCTCGCTGCCGTGAGGGATGATGTAGCGAGGGCCGTGCACAAGCAAACAATGGGATTTCACACAGAAAGCGGGCCAGGCAGGCCGAGCGTGAGCTATCATTAGAAAACGGGGATTCACGGTTCGTCCGGTCTCCGCACCTGTGAGAAGCCTGCTGCCCTTGGCGTTTGAGGTGAATGAGAGGTTTTCCTGTCGCCGTTGTTCGTTTTTTTCTGACTCTGAAATCGGAAGTTGTTCAAGACGAGTTGGTTTGCTCAGGGATTCGGAACACAAAATAGTACAGGGTAGCAATCAGCATGAGCACCAAAATTCCGGACCACAGCACATCGGTGGGAAAATGACCGCCTTGAATGATCCTTGTCACGCCGAGAAGTACCCCGAAAGCTAAGCCTCCCGCCAATGCACAGACAGATAGTATCGGGTAAAACGAATAGAAGGCTACGCCGGAAGCCAATGAGAAACCCATGGAGCAATGGCCGCAGGGGAAGGATTTGCCTCCTTTCGCGGCAGCCGGCGGCCACACCTTGTGATACTTTTCTGTGCCTCCCATAGCCGCAACGTCCGACGGCCGCGGTCGTCCCCATTGAGGCTTGAGAATCCCGTTAACCAGCAGTCCGGGGCCGAGAACTACAGTCAAAACCACTACCATACAGCTCTTAGCGTATTCTCGCCTGGCCTTCTCCAATTTGGCCGCTACATAAAGGGCCATTGCAGCGATAGCGAGGAAAATGGCCGGGAGCTCGCCATAGTCGTAGAAAAAGCCCCACGGTTGCTCACGGGCGTGGGTCCAGCCACCCTGGAGCCCACCTGCCGTATAGAACCGGCTGACCCAACTAAGATCCCATCCAGTGCCGCCTAGTATAGCCGTTCCGCCGAAACCCAGAACGAGAAGACCCAAAAGGATTATTGTTCCACGCGTGCGAGGAGTTTTAAGGTCCATCCGAGTGCCTCATGTCAGGCAAATTAACCGCATAAAGCCGCCGAGAGCAGCCTCCACTCTCAAAAATAGGCCCCACGTCTCGTGAAGTTTGGTCACAGTCAGTGGAGTTCATCCAGATCTCCCTGAATGAGTCTCAGCACGTCACGAAGCGTGTCGATTCTGACTGTCAATGCGACCTTCTCATGCAATGCGCCCACAGCCAAAGTCTTTTCTTTCTTTTCGGCTCTTTCGACAGCTTCCCTTATCAAAATCTCAAGCTGCTGGATAGTTATCCGGGCCACGTTTGAACCCACCTCCTGGATTTCATAGAAAGTTCCCGAACCTCGTCGATTTTAACACAAGGTCTTTTGAAGCCCGCTGCCGGATACTTGAGGGACCACAGACCTAACCGCAAAATGTGGCAAACTGAATGAACTCCCGGAGTTGCTGCAGGTCATCGTCTGATATGCGGGTTATCTCAAATCCGGCCACGTGACGCGTGGGGCTCGTTTCAATCCTCGCCCAGCGACATTGGGCTTCGAACGAAAACGGTCGTACATCGGCATACTCAGAACCTTGAATAAGTAACTTCTTTGTCTCGCCGGCCCTGGCCTTCAGGTTTACTATCTGAAGACCATTCTCGGTAAGATCCTTCACATAGCACTCCGCATCCAGATTATCCATGTCCGTGATCGGGAGCCGCATGATCGTATAGCATCGCTGTTCGCGTCTAAGAGGACTATGTACAACTCCCTCCTGAGGTGAAAGCAAACGGCCGTCAAGATCACGGTCTTCGATCATATTGGCATCCTGCAATTTCTTGAAAATCTTTTGCAATGTGCCGGCTGAAACCTGATACCTCTTCATCAACTGAGAATTCGTCATCCCTCCTCGAATGTCAGCGACAATCAGTCCGGCGGGGATTCGCCTTTTCGGTCGCATAATCGCAGCACCTCCTCGCAGACATAATCCCATAGCCTGCGACCAAACAGCCGGGGTTTCTCGAAAGAATCAATTTAACTGCACATTGTGAGGATTTGTCAATTTCTGATCGGAACCTCCAAATCTTAGGCGGGGATATTTACGAGAGTGGAAGAAAAGTGATCGTCTCTCCGCAGATACCACTAATACTCGATGCCCTCCCGGGCACCGACGCCCTTATCGAAAGGGTGCTTGATCTTCTTTATTTCGAGGACCAGATCAGCTCGGCTGATAATTTCCGGGCGGGCGTAACGTCCGGTTAAGACCAGTTCTAAATTTTCGGGCCTGGAATCCATAAGCTTCAGCACTTCTTCCACACTGATAAGCCCGAAATGAACGGCATAGTTCACTTCATCCAGTATGATGATGTCGTACTCACCGCTTAGCATTGCGCTTCTCGCTTCCGCGAGTGCCGCTTTTGCAAGCTCGACATCCTGAGGCTCGCAGCCGCGGCGATGAATGAAGCCTTTTCTCCCCATAGGTTTTATGACCAGCATAGGTGCAAGAGCTTTTGCGGAAAAATGTTCGCCCGAAGTGTCAGGAGCTTTGAGGAATTGAATCATCAAAACTTTCAGTCCTCTGCCTACGGCACGCCAG
>Ga0326727_10017322_pt1 | contig 14985 bp, 21 predicted proteins | sample MB2enrmetagenome_FD_207643 | JGI IMG/M metagenome (GOLD analysis project Ga0326727, IMG submission 207643) | Lab enriched peat soil microbial communities from McLean, Ithaca, NY, United States - MB29MY | ecosystem: Environmental > Terrestrial > Soil > Wetlands > Peat | place: USA: New York... | reverse complement strand
GATTCGAAATCAAAAACCACGACGTCACGTGCCTGCGATGCGGACGTCGCGCGAACTCCGACGTAGGCGCCCTTCAGATCGTGCGAGTCGACGGCCAGGAACTCGGCCTGACGGCGAGCATCTAGCCGACATGAAAAGCCGAAATCCCGGGAGACAGGAGAAGCGTTAGTATGGCCGTGCCGAACAGCAACGTCGACCAAGACGGGAATCCCGTCGATGACACGTTCGAGGGCCCGCGACGATACGACGCCGAGTGGACGCACGGGCCCGAAGCGATGTGCTATGGTTGCCCGAATCTGCGCGTGCACGACTTCCACTACTGGTATTGCCGCGCACTGGGCGATCAGTCGAAGCCGGACTTCGATCCGTACAACGGCGGCCAGCAACGCATCGACCCAAACGATCCGCAGAAGAATCGCTGCCCGTTTCTCAAGAGCGCTGAAGCCACAACTTCGTAGGCAATCGTGACCGCGGCACGTCGGCGGCAGCTTTACGAGCCGCCGACGGCATGCGCGTGTAAAAAGCGCCTCACCGAAGGGATTCGTCGGCATCGCACCGTCGACAAGATAAAAGAAGGTCTCCATGCCCCGATTTCGGGTCACCCTGACAAAGCAAGCCACGGATACGCTGAGCGCAACCTTCGTCATCGACGTTCCGAACATCGACGTCGCAGTGACGGTCGCTCGAAGAATGGACACCGACACGATCGAATTCGGGTTCGACCAATGCGGAGATTCGACTGCCCCGAGCATCTACTCGATCTCTCCCGTCCTTTCCGAGAACGATACCGAAAAGGCGATCGTCCCGCTAATCGGCGGAAAACCGCTGACTCCTCACGACTTGCAGCCGGAACGACTGGCCGGAGTGCTCGCGGTCGAAGTTCGCTGCGATCGGTGCGGCGAATCGTTCGCGGTCACAAGCGACGTTGCATCCGCGGTGCACGAGCACGTGATCGACCGGCACGAAGACCTCATCACGCGCAACGCCGATGGCGAAATCGTCAGCGACCGCTGCGGCGAGCTACCCATCACCATCATCCAACGAGACACAGACGCATCGGCAATCCGCCAGATCGCCATCGATCGGTTCGCCGACGACGACATTCAAATCGTCGACGACGCGGCGGTCGAGGTCGTCAACGACGGGAGCGGCGCCTGGGTCGCGGCTCGCATCTGGATTCCGTTCGAGGGGTAACGACACGTGAAGACGGATTCGACGCTTACCAAGCGGCAAATCACGAACATCCGGCGCAAGCTGCTCGCAAAAGCGAACGCCGACCACGCGCAGCATCCACAGTACCTCGGGTACTGGGATACGTGGTCCGTCGTGCGAATCACACGCGACGTCGTTCTGCCAAAGAGCGGGCTCGTCTTCAAGGAGGGGCAGTACGCGATCGCCGACCTGTCCTCCGCTCCGAAGATCGCTCTAACGCCCGGCTTCATCTTGGTCTATTCCGAGATATCGCAGGTGAGTACATCGATCCAGGCGTCCCTCATCGAACGGATTCTGCCGGCGCCGAGCAAAACGACCGACTGAGCAGATCCGGCAAGCGCACATCGACGCGGACGCCGGCGCGCGCCGCAGCCCCGCACCGACATTCCCAACTGGCCGCTCGTAGCGTTCGGATGAGACGCGACGCGCACCGGGAGTAACGCATGGAAGACCCCTCGATCGACTGCGGCGCCGGAGGTGGCGCGCATCCTCTTTGCACCGAACGGGACCACCACGAAACGTCTCCAGAGTCCCCAGGGGTGACCACGCCAAAAGTGCGCGCGAATCGGTATTCGTTCGAATTCACGCCGCAGGACGCAATCTCGATTTACCGCTCGCTCGCGCGCGACAATAACCCGCTGGCGGATTCGTTTCGCGAAGCGTACAATGGGCAGACGTTCCTCGACGAACTGATCGACGCGGAGGATCGCGCCACCAAGTAGCCTGAGACCGAAACCGGCGTACGTTAGCAGCTTTCTGCGAAAGGAGTGGTATGAGCGATCACATTCACGATTTCAACGGCTGGACTTCGGAGGGCGTGGACTGGGTCGGCCGTTACCACACTCGCACGCGTACGGTCTCGTGCAGGACCGGCGACTGCAGAATCGTGTTGACATTGACGTTCACGACCGACACCGTCACCGGCAAACGCACCGTTACTCGCGAGGAACACGAGATGAAACCGCTACCGGCCGCGTCACAGTTAGCGCCGGAGTCCGTAAATCAAACCACTTGATTCCATACAACGAAAGGGATCACTTCATGTCACGAAGGCATCGACATCGACGCGGCCGCAGGCGAAACGGCTACGCCGGCAACTGTCTGATTTGCGCCATCACGGAATACCGACCTGGAATGCCCGATCGCTGCGTCTCGGGCGATGCGAGACAGCAGCAGATCCACGTCCAGCTGATGCTCGCCGGCCGGCGGGCCCTCGGGAGTGAGACGTTTCGCCCGATGAACGGTTCATACGCGCGAAGCTTCGACGCGGCCGCACATTCGGCATGACTGCGTAGGTTAGAAGCATCCCGCGGCGGTAGCTGATTGTCGCACACTCACGTGGAGATTATGTATGGAAATCAAAGAGGCGATCAGCAACGAATTTGGCCGCAACGGATTTGATCTTTCTCGCCCGGAATTCGAAGCCGAGCGCAAGTTCGTCGATGCGATAACGGAAATCGCGGATCGGTCGGAGCACGGCGCGGGCGTCGCGATGCGGCTGGGAATCGTCCTGAAATATGCCGCGCACCGCATGACGCCAGCCGGCATGCGCAACCCGTCCGCCGAGCCACCGAGCCTCAGAGAGGCCCTGGCCGCCAGCCTCAAAGAGTCCGAGTCCTACACCGCCGTGGTCGGCGAACAGGCCCAAGCCCTCATCGACCGCGTGTCCGATCTCGTGATCTCCGCACTCGGCGAGATGCCCATGCCGGGCGAACAAGCCACCGCCATGCGCGGTCTCGGCATGATGCTCAAAGAGGCCGGAAAGACGCTCTCAATCGAAAAGCAAGCCACGATCTCTCGATAAGATCGCGAGCGTCACTCCCTCGATCCGAACGACCGCGGACGCCTCACCAACTCGACACACGGCCCGAGACGGCCGACGCACGACCCGCTGCCGCTACTGCGAAGATCAAGAACATCCGAGCTTCATGCACCACCGAGGCGAACACACCACCCTCCCCTTCTTCGAATCGACGATCACCCTCCCGACCCTGGCAATAAGCACGGTCTACCACGTCGGTACGCTCGCCGGCGTCCCCGACGACCGCGGTCATAGCTTCGAGGCGGACTGCCTATCGGTGTCGCGATGCCCGTCCGCCTGGCGCCAAATCGCCCGTATCGGTGGGCCGACATGGCTTCTCCGGAACGAGGACGGGCGATTCATCGACGTGCGCCGCCTCTCGAGACGACTTCGGCACGATCTTGAGAGGTGGGCCGCCGCGTGCGGCTACCTCGAGACCAGGCGCATCTACAGGGCAATCGTGACCCGCGATGACGCCACGGGCGAGCCCGGCTACAGCTGGTTCGAGAGCCGAGAACAAGCCGAAGAAGAAGCGCTGGAAGGGGAGCGCATCCGTGCCGTCATCACGACCGCGGCGACACCGAAGCTCCTGGCCGCCCGAAACACTCGCCGACCGCACTACGAGCGCGACGCGCTCGACCTGATTGCGATGACTTGGGCTGCGGCGTCCGGGCTCGACGGGCTCTGGTGGACGGAAAACCTCGACCCGCTCGCGCTCTCGGCGCCGCGAGGCGGGATCGTTGCGAGCAGCCTCCACAACTGGACAGCGACCCAGGTCGGCGACGTACACGACGAATCTGCAGACGTCCCCGCGCCGGCGTTTCAACAATACGCGCTCTTCCCTGGCCGATCTCCGTGAAACAGGCGCAAGCCGGGCCGCTCGAATTCGACCCCAAAAACGACTGGAGTTGCTTGAAATGATTACCTCGTCGACGCTCTCGTTCTGCGCCCGCTGCGCGCAACGCCTCGACGCCAATCTCGAATGCGGCAACGCCGCGTGCTCTCCAAAAAGGCCCGGCGCGGCCGCGGTTCTCGACGATCCGCGACTCGTGCAAATTGCCCGACGCTACGCCGCATCGTCGGACGGGGAATGGGAAGCTCAACTTCGTTCCGGAAGCGAACACCTCGACGAAGCGGCGAGCGTCCGACGATGGGTCGAACTCGATCCTTTGCTGCAATGCGCCGACGGCGTCGAGGTCTTTCCGGATACCGTCGTCGACGAAGTCTCCGACGAAGACGCAACCTTCATCGCGAACGCGCACCAGGACATCCCGTACCTTCTCACGCGAACACTCGCCGCCGAAAATCGGGCCGACGTCGCGGAGAGCGCGCTCGACGAAATTCGCCGCTGGATCGCATCGCAGAAGTCGACGTTCCATCAAGACGATCGCGTCCGTTTCGAGGTCGTCTGGGCCGCACTCGAGCGACGGCTGCCGCCGCGTACGAACACGCCGGCCGGAACCCAGGCGGTCTCCCTTCCATGATCGACTGCGCCGTCGGCATGCCGGTGATCGTTTCGTACGACTACGACCTGGGATGGCTCGTCGAGATCCCCCTGGCGAGCCAGTCCGAAGACGCTCGTTACGAATTCTCCTGGCTGCATCTCGACGAAATCCCGGATCGCTGGCCGGCGGCGGGATTCGAACGCAAAACCGATGCCGTTATCGTCGGCCGATCGGTCGCGAAGGCACTCGGTCTCAAATTGACCGTCCACAGCGCGAAGGAGATGAAAGCCGCAGAACGAGCCGCCGAAACAGCACGAAAAACGCAGATCGCCGCCCAGGCGTACCATCAACCGCGGCAACGAAACGTCTGTATCTCCAGCTATACGTTAGATTCTTTGCGCTCGAAGCTTGGCAAGACACGGCGCACGAGCGACTCCGCCGTGATCAAATCGGCGATCGAAGCGTTCCTGCTCTCGCCGACTCCCAGGGAACTGACCGGGACCCGTCCCGAGATCGGCTGAATAGGCTGCTTCCATGGGCCTGACCTTCGACCCAACCGACGCCCCGCTCAAAGCGCTAACCGACAAGCAACGGCTCGTCGTCGACGCGGTCCGCAGATCCTTCGTCTTTCAGATGGAAAAGGCATCGCCGACAAGCGACGTAAACGCCGTGTTGGCCGTTCTCGACAAAGAACTCACGCCTCACATCGAACACATCAGATCCTCACTCGACGGAGGCCTTCTGCGTTCGAAGGCCGCGCAATCAGAGATTCTCGCGAAATTCGCATCCTACGAACGCCCGGTGGCCGCCGGCTTCGGTGCGAGCGCGTGGATGGTTCCGGCTGCGGACGTGCCACTAGCCGCGAGCCACCAGAGCATCGCCCAGAATCCGAAGCGCCTCGAGGTCGTGCATGTGGGGATTTCCGTACTCGGCGAACCGTCGATTGCGGTCCTCTTCGAACTCGTACGAAAACCGAAATGCGCTCCGGCCCTCGGCGGCGTCTGCGTCCTGCCAAACGCTCCGGGATTTGTCGCAGATCTGCTCGAGATCTGTCTGAATACGTTAGCCGAGCAGCCAACGGCACACGACCCCGAGGCCCAAATGTGAACGCCTCGGGCGGCGGAGCTTTCAACCAACGACGGCGACGAACCGTCGTGGCCTATCAATCAACGCTCCGATGCGAATCGCAATCGGGTTCAAACGGCGACTGCCTGGACGATGCGCATTCGGCAATCCTCGAAGAACTGCGACGACAATGCGACCAGGTACTCGGGCGTCAACTCGAATCGCTGCAAGGCACCGATACCGCCTTTACATGGCGCTTCGATTCGGATCCACTGACGATCATCACCGTCGAAGAGAAAAATCCGCCACCGGAAGCGCCCTTTGCCATTCGGTCCGCCTGGGAGGATCCTGACGTCACGCATCGCCGCTGGCAGATGGATGCCGGCGCGCAGGTCGCCGCTTCAACGACCTACCTGAGTACCCGGCTGACGTGTTCGGTGCTGGCCGGCGATGATAGCATACCCCGATTCGTCCCGCGATTCGTGCGCTCTCTTGCCGACGAAGGCATTCTCTTCGACGGGCCGCTCCAAATACAACGCCGTGCTCGCCAGATCAGCACGATTTCCGACGTCCGGGATTTCGTTTCGACGATGTCGGATCGCTCGAGACGATTGCCGATCGTCGTCGTCAGCGAACCATCGGTTGTCGACATGACGGCCCTCGAAGAAGCGCTGTACGCCGCAGCCCATGTCTTCACGATTGCCGTCGGCATGACGTTCGCCCTAAGCGATCTCATCGGCCGAGACTATTCCGTGTTCGGCGGAGCCGTGCGTATCTATGGATCGCCGTTCGACCCAACAGACAGTCCATACGCACATCCGCTCGTTCTCGCACGAGTTCTAAACACGCACGAGGACGGTGGCCTTCGAACCGTCGTGGAACGTGCGTATCGCCAATCCGTAACGCTTGCGAACACGCTGCCCGATGACGACCACCCCTTGGATGTTGATGGCCTCATTGCCGCTTTCCGCGGCCGACGACAGCCACCGCCTCCAGTCCTTTCCGCAATCGTCAAGCCGCAACTACCACTCGTCATAAAACAAAAAGACACCCCAACAGAGGCTCCCCCGCCCCCGACTGAATCGCTCGATCGGCCGCCCTCGCTTGAACCTCAACAAGCACCGCAAGAGGAGATCGAGGACCTCAAAGCCCGTGTCGCGGACCTCGACCAGGAACTGGCTCGCAAGAATTTCGAGATCGAGGGCCTGCGCGCGGAGACCGCCGGCCTTCAGGCGCAGCTCGCCGAACGCGATCAAGAGCTGACACGGCAGGAAAACCAGATGACGTCTCTTCTCGAAGAGTATTTCCAACTGAAGGACGAGCTTGCCGCCGCGTCCTCGGCGCCCGGCCGGCAAGCCGAAGATCCCCTCGGCACCATCAAATCAAAACCGCTGCGCGGAATACTCCTCTCCGTACAGACGATCCTAACGGAGCTCCAATCGGCGGACTCCGACTTCATGACTCTCGACGAAGAACGAGCGGCCGCGCGACGCCAGCTCTTCTCCGCACAACAACGGCTACAATCGCTTCAAGGAGATGCTTCCGACACCCCGGTCCAACCACACTATCCAGACGCGCTAACCTTCGCATCGGTGCAGAACTGGATCGACGAAAACTACGCCGCCGACCTGGTCCTTCATCCACGAGCGCAACGCGCTCTCGACAAACACGTCTATGGCGATCCGGGGAAAGCCTACCGGGCCCTCAAAATCCTAGCAACGACGTATCGCGCGATGCGGTTGCGAAGCGTCGAGGACGCAGAATCTCGAGAAGCATTCCAGCAGGCTTGTAAGGATGAAGGTCTCATCCTTAGCCCCGCCATCTCCGAAACCAGTTTCGGTCAATTCGCAAACGACTACACCGTCGAATACGAAGGTCGGCGACGACGCATCGATATGCATCTGAAGACGCAAGCGAAGACGTATGACCCAACGCGCGTCCTCCGGGTCTATTTCTTCTGGGACGAACAAAAGAACGTCTGCGTCATCTGCCATCTACCCTCGCATCTCGACACAAGCAATTCATAATGCGTCTAGAGAATCCGATGCTCGAACACGACAACATCGTCACCTATCAAGATCCGAAATTTCCGGGTGGTGGACGAGGCGCCGTACGCGTGCGCACGTATCGCCATGCGAATCACGTCGTCGCGCTGATGACCGAGCTGTTCAATAATCCGGGTCCGTCGATAACGAACGCCGCCGAGGCCGTCACCGGTGCCGTTCAGCGAGAATTCGGCTTCGACGTCGTTTGCGTCGAACATTACCCACGCGAGGGCGGCTCGCACGAAACGTTGGCCGTCGTGAAGATCGACGGACGCGGCAATCCCGGCTGGTACGCCCTGAGCGACGACGATCTCGTAACGCTGATCGGCGAAACCCCAACACCACACACGGCTGCCGACGAGCCAGCTTGGCTGCAACTTGCGGCCGAACGAATGCCCGCCGATCCGCGCGTGACCGCCACGAAGGCTGCTGCGGAGATCGCGGCCCAAGCCGAACTCAACCGATGGCTGGCGGGCTTCACCGAATTGAACATTGCTCGTTACATCGGCACCTACGACCCAATGGGTACGCCTCGGATCGTCGTTATCGCGGATGGACAGGCTAGCCTGCTACCCCACTACGTCCGTCACAGCCCGCTCGGCTTCAACTGGGGCTACGCCGGCTCTGGACCCGCGGAAAGCGCCCGCTGCCTCCTCGCACACGCGCTGAGAAAGCATCCGAACAAACAGGGCGACATGCCGACGATCGACGGCGTATACATGGCCTTCAAATTCGAGGTTATCGCGAAAATTCGGCGAGAAGGGTTTGACATGACGCCTCGTTACGTTCGCTCCTGGTATAAAGCCCACAACAAAGCGCTCACGACCCGACGCTAAACGACACTTTGCGCTACGGGTGCAAGCTACGCCACACGGCGAACGCGATGCCGGCAGTTAGGATAAGGTAGAAAGGGATCCCGAGAGACGGACCAGCCTGTCCTGTGCGGTACGATTCGTCGCCGCCGCCGTAATAGGCGTGACTGGTGTCAGAGGAGCTTTCACCCCAAATCAGCGCGTCACTCGACTGACGAAGCAATTCGCTTTCCTCACGATCAAGTGCTCCATACCAGGCTCGGCTCCCCCACGGAAATTCGCTTGACGACCGACCCAAATAATCAAGGCTGCCTGTCGTGTAATAATCGTTTGGGTCGCCAGGCTCATACAATCCCATAATGCCGCCCCTCCCGTTGCAACGGATCACTACCACCGACAGCTGTAAACTCCTCGGCGGTGAGACCCGTGGATAAGTGCTAAGAGCCGGTAAGGCGCGATGGGAATATACGATTTTAGAAACAGGAAACGAGAGTCACAGATGATCGAAGAGCAGGTCCGGATCGTGGAAGGGCAGGGACGCGGGGCGGTCGGCGATATCGACGACATCCTCGAAAGCGGCAAAATCGTCGTTCGTCTCAAGGGCTCGGAATCGGACTTCTATCGGACGGCGTCGCGCGTCGAAATATACGCGAGCCCCAACGCGAAGCCGCGGTCCATTCCCATTGGTTCGCGCGTGATCGTTCGGCAGGCAAACACGTCGGGAGCTCCGCCAGGCGAATATCTGGTGATCGCGATCCGGAACGATCTGCCGTCCACCGCCGACCAAAACGACGAAGGGCTCGAGGCGATTCGGATCCGACCAACGGATCGGCGCACCGGGAATTGCTATGAGCAGTACCAGGGTATGCCGTTCGCAAGAGTCTACCGGATCCGCAGCCGCGACGTCGAGCTATTACTGCGACCGACGTACGAGATCGATGCTCCCGGCCGATAAAGACGACCCGCCTCAAGAAGCCTGAGGAATAGCGTTCCGTGGCCCGGCGGTTCGCACGACGCCGGGCCACGATTCGGAACGATCGAACCAGTTTGAAACTATGACCTGTTCCAGGCCGACTGGCTAGGTCTGGATCAACCTGCGCCGCTAACGTTCTCGAGTATGAAGGGAACTGGAGTGCTTTCGATGTTCGATCAATTCTGCGAATGCATATGCGGCTGCCAAGAGATCATCACGGTCGACGCTCGCACACACGTAGCCGGCGACCGATGCACCACCTGCGCATGCGAGTGTGCGTAATGGTGCTCCACGATTCGCTAGGCCTACTGACGCTGGCGCTCATCGCAACGATCGTCGTCAACCGAAGAAACACCGCGGCATCGTGCCGCCGCACCCTTGCTCGTCTGAGCCGCCGAGTCCGATGCACGATCGTTCATATTCGCTCGATGTTACATTCCAACAGTCACAAGGATACAACATGGCCGCCCACACGCTGACCATCATCAATCAGACGCTCGGGGAAGGAATCCCGATCACCGAAAAGACCTGCGAGCAAATCGAGCACGCCTGCAGCTATGCACGCGGCATGGACATCCCATGCATCTCATCCGAGGATTGGGATCTCGTGAATGCGGCGGCCAAGACCCGGCTTCCCGACATGCTCAAGGTCGCGCTCCAAAACGTGCGGCCGCGCGTCGCTTACCAAGAAGCGTACCGCAACGCCGAACACCTCGCCCGGGCGCAAGCACTTTACGTCGCCTACGAGACCGACGGCTGGATGGAACGCTCGAACGCCTGGCCGACGCTTCCGTCAGAGACGCATCGCGACCTCGCAAAGAAAACGGACGACCGAGTGCCGGCACAGCCGGCGGAAGCGGCGCCCTAGCTCTCCCAGATGCTCTCTGGGCTGTCGAACACATCTTCAACGGGGAGAACGCGGGACGCCGTGCACGACCCGAGGCGGCCAGAAATCTGGTAATTACCAGCGTCTACGACGCTAATAAGACCCGTGATCCCATTGTGAAGACCCGGCGTGCCGGCGCAGACACACTCGAGCACGCAGATCTTGCGACCGACTTCCATCCCGGAGTCGTTCGACGACGAGGAACGCACCACATGCCCGCGCGAGACCACGAAACACCGACGGCACCCTCCGTGAGCGATAAAACAGACTCCGAACTCGCTCGAATCAAGACGCAGATCGGCGCGCAACAGCCCTTACTCACGGTCGTTGCGCCGACCGGGGATGAAGTCAAATTCTTCGAGCATCCGCTGCTGGGCGACGAGGCACCGATGATCGCGGTCTTCCCCTCCGGCAAAGTCGATATCTCAACTGATGCGTGGGATTCATCGACGGCACGCCTCTACCTCGGCCTCGACGGCTGAATCGAATTCGGCAGGCAAAGAACCTTCATCCGAGAGCACCTGACACGCGTCGACTTCTTCTATAAGGAATAATAGGTTGTCCATGACGTCTACTCCGCGCACCATCCGCGCCACCGTCGGCCCGAAGGTGCTCACGCACGCAGCCGACTTTTTCAATCACGGTCCCGAAACCATATTCAGCGAACTCCTACAGAACTCGCGGCGCGCGGGCGCAACGGCCGTGAACATCCAGCTCACGCCAACGGACGGCGAGACGATCGTGCGCTTCGAAGATGACGGAAGCGGGATCGCCAATCCCGCCGATCTACTCCGCTTCGGAGGCTCCGGGTGGAACGATGTCGTCGAAGAACGCGAGCGGCCGGCGGGCATGGGATTCTACTCCCTTGCCGCAGCAGGCGTCTTCGTGGCTTCCCGAGACTGGTCGATGACCTTGACACCAGCCGCGTTCCGTGGCGAGGAATCGGTCGAAGTCGCCGACGTGGAGCCTCGGACAGGAACGCTGGTGGAATTCGCGTTTCGCGGCGACCCGAAATATCTGCGAAATGCAATCAAGTCGGAGTCGAAATACGCTCCGATCGACGTCTACTTGGAAGGGGACCGCTTCGGCCGAACGGATTTCCTCGCCAAAGCGGATCGGATCCTCGAAACGCATGGAGTGCGCATCGGCGTCTGCTCCGAGAATGGCTACGGGATCAACTGGGACCAACGGCTCATCAGTATCAACTATTTCGGGCATGTCGTGACCGCCAAGACGCCCCCGTATCGAAGCGTCCACTATTCCGTCGGCAAACAACCCTTCGTGATCAATACGCAAATCGACGTCGTCGATGCGTCGGCGCTCCGGCTCGTCCTGCCAGCACGTAACGGCGTCGTCGAAGACGAAGGCTTCGACGCGATCGTGCAAGCGGCCATCACCGAGATGTACCGGCACCTCGAGACCATCGAGGGAGCCGTCTACTCACACGACACGTACGCCGCCGGGCGAGCGCTCGGCGTCGAGCTCCCAATCCCGACGACCGCAATGATCCGGGGCTGGTACGTGGGTGACGAAGAAGATGAAATCGAGTACAGCGGCCCGTTCGATTGGTACGCCATCGACTTAACGGACGGCACCAATCGTGCTGGGTTCGCCCGCCTCCCCTTCTTCGACGGCTTCGTCGGACGCGCCGTCGCCCAAGCGCTCGAGGCGTGGAACACCGACTTCAAGCTCACCGCGGGGGAAAAAGACTTCGTCGGCTATCCCGGCTACGACGCCATCCCCGACGCGACGTTCACCCTGCGGATTCAAAAAGACGACGGCCCGGACATCCGCATCGCGATCGACTCCGAAGACGACCTCGACATGACCGAGATCGCCGCAGCGTTCGGAGCATATGATTCGCGAACCAGTCGCGCGACGATCGTCGACGCTCTCGAGTTCGAGATGGAGACGCCGTCGGGAACACACACGCTGCCGATCGACGCGATCAGTCTCTCAGACGACCGCTGGACGATCGACGTGCTCGTAAGACGAGGCGTGGCGATCAACAAGCTGGCGACGGCCCTCCACGAACAGACCTGGCGCGCAAGCGACGAAGACGATAGCGATGCGAAAAGCGAAGGCTACGCGGAAATGCAGGCGTCGCTCCGCCGACTCCTCCTGGCGACTCACGACGCGACGGCGCTCCAAATTCGGGACCTCGTCGCACAGCAACTGGTCTATCTGATGGGGCGACCGGCGGGAATCGCGGATTCAAACGAGCTGGTCGTTCGTGAAGTCCTCGTCACGCGAGGAAGCCAAAACGAGATGACCGTGACCGTGAGCTTTAGCGACGGTCAGTCGCGCATAACCCAGACCCGCTAAGGAGCACGTACACGATGGCGCTCTACGAACTGAGCGATCGCGAGGCGGCATTCGTGAAAGAGGCCGCCTCGCTTCACCCGTTTACGATCCCAGACTTGGCCCTCGACCGGCTACGCACACTCGAGCCGGCGGCCGTCGAAGTCGGGGTCTTCCTCGAAGGCGGACTCGTCCAAGGCGTCCGAGCGACCTCGCCGGTCACCGTACAGGTCGCCGATCTGGACGCGATCGACAACTGCGCCGGCAAACGTGACAACGACGGGGCGCCCGGCCCTTGCCGCTGCACGCAAGACACGCCACCCGAAGACCGCGAAGAGCACTCGACGACGATCGCGGCGTACAACTATTACCTGCAACTTCCCATCGGAGTCTACTAGTGAAATCCCTGGCCGATCTCAAGCGTCGCCTCACCATCGGAACCATCCTGGAGATGACCTACCACCGGTACGCCGGCGACGTGCCGGTCGAAGGGAATCTCGGGCGGACGGTCGTGAAGACGAAAAAACTCGTCGGCACGAAGCGTCCGATCAGCATCATCCAGACGAACGCGATCGCACTGAAAACCGAGGGCGGGAAAGACTCCTGGCTCTACTGGCCCAAGGCGAAAGAGATCCGGATCGACGGCCCCGACGCATTCAGCATCCTCGAAGACGGGCTCCCGTTGATGTCGTATACGATCCATCCGGCGCCGTAACGTGACGGCAAAAGGCGGGGTGCGGAAGCACATGCTCAAGACCGAGCCGGCGATGTGGGTCGCGATTCGCGACGGCCGCAAGACGGCAGAGTTTCGTCGTGATGATCGGGGCTTCGAGGTCGGCGACGTGCTCCAACTGTGCTACGGCTCCGACCTGCCAATCATCGAAAAGTGCGTCTCGCACGTCGTTCGCGGCCCTGCGTTCGGGATACCGGCGGGTTTCGCCATGCTGTCACTTCAAGAGCCCGTGCCTGCGCCCGAAGATCCGATAATGAAGTATCGGAAGAAACCCGTTGTCATCGAGGTGATTCGCGTGCGCGAGGCGCGGCACAACGCGCAGCATTCGTGGAGTTCGAATCCCAAGTGGCTGAACGCGGCTTACGAGAACGGGGATATATTCTACCCGAATGACCCGCCTCGAATGGAGGTGCGAACGCTCGAAGGGCTGATGACGGCCAGCATCGACGATTGGTTGATACGCGGCGTCAAGGGCGAGATTCACCCGTGCAAACCCGACATTTTCGAGGCGACGTACGAGCCCGCCGAGGCCACGTCATGAACTCGGAAACCTCCCAAGCGAAGGTTGAGGACCGCGTGCGCGTGGAGCGGTGCGGCGGAAACAACAGATGCCACGAACGTCGCGAAGGCGAGGTGACGGCAATCCCTCGTGACGGCGGCTTCGACGTACTGTTCTCGGATGGTCAGCGCTGCCGCGCCACGTGCGTCACCGTTCTCTCGTCGCCCTCTCCCGCCACCGCTTCCGCCAAGGATGGGCCGTGCACACACGTGGACCCGAAATACGGCTTCGTATGCGGACGTCCACGCGACTACGAGCTGCATCAGCACATCTGCTGCGGCGGCCACCCCTACACGCGGTCCGCCGCCCGGCCCAACACCGCCCAGGAGCCGGCGCCCGTGCCAGCGCCCCCACCCGAGGATGGGCCGTGCGCGTACCGCACGACGGGCGATGAGGATGCGGTTGGCTTCGTTTGCGGGGTTCTGCCGACCGACCATGCCGATTTTTCCCACGCCTACGTCCCTCCATCGGTGGAGACGGATACGCACGGCGCGAGCCAATTCGGGGTATTCGTCGGTGGGCCGGACCGGGAAGCGTCGCTTCGTGAAAAAGAACCAGATCGCAACGCCTGTCACGGCATGGGTCACGAGTATTCGCGGCCGCCGCGTCGGCGTCGAATTGAGCCCGCCGTCGTCTCAGAAGCGGAGGCGCCTGCGGAGCCGTTCGACGCGCATCTTACGGCCCGCGTCATCGGCTTGCTCCGTGCGATCGCGGACCCGGCGGAGGACCCGAACGCCGATGCGGCTGACGGCGTGACGGTGCTGGACGTGTGGCGCAAAGAAGCGGAGGCGCTGCTCGCCATGACAACGCGAGGGCATTTCGGAGCCGAAGATGCGGAGCCGTCGAGCCGGACGTCTCGCGGTCGCGTGAGGTTCGCGGTCGACGAGATTCGCGAGCGAGGAGATTGTAATGAGTGACACCCCCACCCGGCGCGAGCCCGAGGCGACGCGAACGATTACATGCGTTTGGTGCGGCTACGCGTGCCCCGCAGGAACGCCTACCGCGCACGACCAGCGGCTTCGCGAGCACGTCAAGGTCTGCCCGAAGCATCCGCTCGCGAACGTCATTCGCGCGTGCGAGTTGGCGGAAAGCATCGACCGCGAGAACGGCGTCACGATGATCGGCCACCCCGATAAGGGGCGCGGCCAGATGT
>Ga0326727_10017321_pt1 | contig 14985 bp, 17 predicted proteins | sample MB2enrmetagenome_FD_207643 | JGI IMG/M metagenome (GOLD analysis project Ga0326727, IMG submission 207643) | Lab enriched peat soil microbial communities from McLean, Ithaca, NY, United States - MB29MY | ecosystem: Environmental > Terrestrial > Soil > Wetlands > Peat | place: USA: New York... | reverse complement strand
GATACTGGTCTAGGAACTGGTTGGCGGAGACGACCGAGACCCCGAACTTCCGGGCTTCGGAGAGCATCGTTTCCACATCACTCGAATACGCAACGAAATTTTGCAGTTCGTCAGCGTACACGGTGAAGAGCGATCTCCGCTCACGGGTGAAGATAGCGTTCTTGATGACGGTGAAGAGCAAACTCGCGAGCGTGAGCGCCTGTTCGCCGAGCCTGCCTTTCGGAAGGTCCGCAATGATCCAGTGCCCCTCGTCCATCGCCTCTCGCATGGAGAACGTCGATTGCGGTTGGCCGACGATGTGACGGAAGCGCGGGTCGGCGGTGAAGGCCGAAGTCTTATTGAGGATTGGCTCGCGCATCACGGCGCGCATCGGCTCACTCACCTGCCCGTACCGGAACTCGAAGTACTGCCGGACCTCGGCGTTCGGCACATTCTTGAGGCACGCGGCGCGAAATCCCTGATGCGTGAGGAGCGGCGCGAGTTCCAGAAGTGTCAGACGGTTCGCCGCGAGCGTGTAGAGGGCATTCCGCAGCAGTTCATCCGTGCGGGCGCCAAAGTGCTCCAGGCCCCACCGCTGTTTCAGAACCTCGGCAAACTCCGCGATCTTGACGAAATCCGGCTCCGCATCTTCGAGTGGGTTGAGGCCCACCGACATTTCATGGTCTGCGGGCGAGATGACAAGGAGCCGGTCGCTTAGGTGCGTTTGCTGCTTCCACTCACGGGCGGCGATGGCGCTCAGGAGAAACGGCGTCGCATCGCCGTGCAGGTCGAAGTATACGAAGCCTCGTCCGGCTTCGATGTCTTGCAGGCAGAGATTCTTGAGGAGCGAACTCTTGCCGGTTCCTGTCTTTCCCAATACGGCAATGTGCATGGTGCGCCGCGTTGGGCTCAATCCCACGCGATGTCGCGTCGGCTGTTCATCCGCAACATGGAACCCGAGCGCGATGGTGGACCCGGTTTCCTTCCGCGCCTGTCGCCGCCCTTGCAGGCGGTTCCAAACCGAACTCACGAGTTGTTCGAGGGTGCGAATCATCATGGTGAGTATTGGGGGCGAGGCGTCGAAAACGGTAACAACATTCCTGTGCGGCAAAAGCGAAAGCTATAGAATTCAATACGTTGCCACAAGGAACATCTGGAAACAAAACAGTTGACAGTGGTTTTCGGCGAGACTTTAGAAGTTCGTGATAAGCACTTCGTGGTAGCGGCGTCCGGCGATCTTTTGCGCCGTGTAGGCGAGTTCAACGGTGCGGATCGTGAACTCCTTGAAGAGTGCCCGGACCTCGGGCACGTCGTTCAATGAAAGGATGAACTTGGCCTTCAGCTTACTAAGCCGCTTCGCCATCGTAGCGAACTCCTCCGGCTCCAGGTTGTAGTGGTAGAGCTTGATATCGTAGTACGGCGGGTCAAGGTAAAAGAGCGTTGCGGGCCGGTCGTAGCGGGCGAGCACTTCCTCATATGGCAGACATTCGATCTGTACGCGCGCAAGCCGGTGGTGCGTCTCTTCGATAAGCGACGGCAACCGTTCGGGATTGAAGCCCGGCGGCTCGTTCACGCGTATGCCATAGTTGCGGTGGCGGACTAGGCCCGCGTAGCAGGTCTTCGAGAGATACAGATGCCGCGCCGCACGCTGGATGTCGGTCAGTGTCTTGGGATCGGTCACCTGCAAAAGCTCGAACCACGCGCGGCTCACGAGCGTAAAGCGCATGTAGCGAACGAGTTCCTCGTAGTGCTGTTGGCAGACCCGGTAGAAGTTTGCGATCTCGCGGTCGAGATCGTTCAGGACCTCTACCTTGGATGGCTCCTTGCGGAAGAAGACCTGCGCGCCTCCGGCGAACGGCTCGACGTACGTCCTGTGTTCGGGAAACATCGCAATGATCTTGTTCGCGAGCGCGCGCTTGCCGCCGATGTAGCTGAACGGCCCATGCATGTGTTCTGAGGGATGAAGATTTTGGCGTACTGTAGTGCGCTTCGATTCGACCTTGATAGATCGAAGCGTGCTCTCATCCTACCCATGTGTCGGGAGAATAATAGGCAGTGAGACTTTGCCAAACGCAATATGTTTGTCATTTGGCAATTGAGAGGGAAATGCCGTCCCGGCGCGCGGCAGAATGGGCAAAGAGCGCTCAAAGAGTCCGCACCGAGGAAAGATGGGCCGTCCGTCCTTCCCGAGCACGGGGGTACCTTACGCAACCGAAGGAGAAGAGATTGCGTGTCTGCCATCTTCGCTCCTCAATGGCTGACACCCGTCGAACGGCCCGCTGGTATCGTATGCTTTTCGCCCTCCAAAGAAAGGCTGTGTAAACTGCTCTAACAGCAATGAGATGTGTCCTTCCGGCGTTTGACAAAAAATGCGTGCCGGATATGCTGAATACAAATACTTGACGCAATGCCAAAACGATCCAGCGACAACTTCAGGATTTCGCCTGAGATCACGGATGATGAAGTAGCGGTAATTATTCGCGAGGATTTCCCGCATTGGAAACTCGCGTGTGAACGTCCGGGGGGAGAGCCGGTGATTATGAAACTGCGGGAACTTGAAAGATCACTCCAGGGAATATTCTTTCTGCACGTCGCCATCCGCTACGCGGGCATTATGGGCAAGACCGTGGTGATCGAGCCTTAGTCAGGCGATAACAGAAGCGGCCTTCAATGGATGAAGGCCGCATGGATGGTGGTCACAAGGAATGAAGGGGACCGCAACCGTCTCGCATCAGAGCAGATGCGGCGTTTCCCGGAGAAAGAACTGTTTCACCGTGTCCCAGTCGAGCGTTATGAGCATGTGGGGCATCGGGTCCTTTTCGGCGTCGCTGAAAAAGGTAAGCGACTTGAGGATGTGAATCCTGCTGTAGTGGGTCCGCGCGTACTTCTGATCGAAGAGGCGCAGGATTTCTGCGAGGCCGTAGCGTTCGGCGCACAGGTAAAGGTCAACGAAATCGCGCTTCGTGCCTCGGCTCGCGATGGCGCTCACTTTCATGCACGCGATGTCGCGCGGATCGGCAACGTCAACGTCAAGGAATGGGCTGGTCGGAAAGAGCACCGGGTAGGCATAGCCCAGGAAACTGACTTTCGTTGCCTGGACTGTGGCGTGGAGCGTGTAAGGAGCCTTCGCAACCAGCGCGAACCCTGCAAGCGCCTGAACGCTTTGGAGGAGTGCCTCCTCGTCGAAATGATCCTCGGCGAAGAAGTCCAGGTCGAGGGACAGACGATGGCCGAATTGAAGCGCCAACCCCGTGCCACCGGCAAGGTAGAAGCGGTCCAAGAGATGTGCGTCCCGGAGGACGCCGAACGTTGTCTCAGTTGTGGCGGGGATCACCTCGCGGTGCCACGCTCCGTGTTCGTGATTGGTCATGGCGATATCCTTAGGTGAATTGGTGGTGGTTAGCGGCTGCCGTTCAGAGCCGCAACCTCGCGGGACGGAACCCCGTAGACAAGCGCCCAGAAAGTGGCTGACTTGGGTGTGAGACGACGCTCGGTCGATAGCACTCGGCGGATTTCCCCCTCTCGGAAGGTCTGCCGCAGCCATGCCACTGCCGCCTCGTCGCCCAACTCCAAGACCCGAAAGATCGTGTAGTCTGGATAGGTCTCGGGCGTGAAGGTGTCAAGGTTCGTGTCCCAGAAGAGCGTTTGTAAGTTGCTGGGAATCATACAGTTATAAGTATATTCCTATGGCGGCGGAAGTCAACCTTTTGTGCTTGAAGGGTACCACTAATGGCGAGGACACCGGAGTGACAAGAAGCGTACTCTCCAAGCAAATTCACCCCATCTTTTCATCGGGGGTGAATCGCTGTAGGGTGAATCGGTGACGCTTAGGCTTCGAGAAGAAGTTCTTCCTTTGGATCGGGCAAGAGTGGGATCACGAAGTCAGGGTCCTCAAGGAAAAAAGTTCTAACGTCATTGACGATGGCCTGCCAATCGCGAATCGGGTGCGGTTCTTGCAAAATGAGGAACGGATTCCTCGCATGAACATTGAGGTTTTTGGCTGCCAGCGTGGGGTTCGATCCAGTTGTGGCGAGGATAAGACGTTTTTCACTGATAGAGCCGTGCGTCAGCCAGAAAATCGCGCGGTTGCTGAACAAAAAGAGCCTTTGCGAGGGTTCGATCCACTGCTCCGTGTTCAACTGCTGGAGCCTCTGATGCAACTTAGCCTGCTCCTGGGATAACTTTGATCGTTGGTGAATGAATTCCTCATCGGCGATCAGGTCGCGGTAGCGTAGCTTTGTAAGATTGTCGGAATTCCGTAATGAATTCTCAAGCGCCCGTTCAATTGTTTCCTTGATTGTTCCTCCGGCTTGCCGTTCTTTTCGGCGTTCCTGTTCAATAACTGAGAAAGCCTCATCGACTTCGCTGCGGTTAAGATAGATCCTTTTGAGGAACGCGGCGATTTGCCGTTGGAGTTGGCCTTCCTCGATAACCTTCTCCCGGCACGCCCAGTCGCGCTTCTTGTGAGTGCAGTGGTAGTACACATAGTGGCTTCCGTGCCGGTTGACCTTTTCCTCCGCAGTGATGGCTCCTTGGCACCTGCCACACCGCATCAAGCCCGTATATGCGAAGGCATGGACTTTAGAGCGTGCACTGCTTGTTCTACCGAGAAGCACCTGTGCCTGCTCAAACTGCGTAACGGTAATCATTGCCTTGTGCCGTCCGGAGTACCATTGGTTCTCAAAGAGGATCTGTCCGGCAAAGAACGGGTTCGAGAACACGCGGTACAAGCCGCTCACGCTGAGTGGGCTGCCACCTATTCTCTTCTTCTTCGGGGTCCGTAGTCCGAACTGATCGACGGCGAGCGCGTGCAGTTGCGGAACGCTGTACCCGCCCGAGAGCAGCAGTTCCCATAGCCGCTTGAGCAGGTCGAACCGCTCGGGATCGGGCACGATGATCTTTTCTCCCGCCTCCGACCTGCTGTTGATGTATCCGATGGGGGCGCGTCCTGGCAGCCAGCCCCGTTCCCGTTTGGTGCGGTTGCCGCGCCGGACATTTTCGCTCAGAGAATCGACGTAGTACTTGGACTGGCCGAACATGATGGCCAGCATGAATTTCCCCTGCGAAGAATTCTCAAATGTGTAGGTGGGGAAGCGCAGGTTCATCAGCTTTCCTGTGTCAAGGAGATGAATGATCTGACCACCATCGAGCGCGTTTCGCGCCAGCCGGTCCGGGTGCCATGCGAGAATGCCGTCGGCTTCACCACGCTCGATTCGTTTGAGCATATCATTGAAGACGGGGCGACCGGGAGATTTCGCGCTGCGCGCCTCCTCGATCACCGCCACGATGGTGAGGCCCTCCTTCTCCCCATACCGCTTGAGCTCCTGGCGCTGTGATTCAATCGAGAGCACCTGATGATCTTCATCCTCGGATGATTTTCGGCAATAGGTAAAATATCGGTTCACGTTGAAATGATGGTTGATTTCGACCTTTGCATTCACTTTATGAGATTGCGGGAACAAGTCAAATGCCGGTGATGCCGTAACGCTTGCAGATCGGGCACGTACCGAAATCGTGATCGGCTGGTGGTTCCCTCAAAAGGAGCCGAAACAAAGCGAGAAGCTCTGGCGTTGTCCCTGATGAGTATTTTATTTGTGGCGTGCCCACTACGTGTTGTTCGTCTTCTGGGTGCTGCGAAACACCATCCAGGGGGCGAGCCTTTGCAGGCTTCTGTGGTTCGGATGCAACCATATCGAACAGCGTACCTCAGAGGAGCAGCTTTCATAGGTTGGTAGGCTTTGCGACTGGAAGGGGTACATAAGTACCCATCAAACCGCTTCCTATGCAACATGCTTCATCGTTGAAGAATTGGTTATTGTTTCGATCTACATCTTCCTAGACGCGGTCCACATTCAAAGAGGATGCTGTCGTTATCCAAAATGAATCCAGAAGTAATTCACAGAGGAGCAATCGAATTCTTCAATCAAATAAAGACGGACCTCTCCGCTGTTGGGGAAAACTGCGTGAAGAGGGATCAAAGACATTGCGCATTGGACAAGTTTTAATATCTAGTCAGACGACGAATCGACTTGTACGCTTAAAGCAAAAGTCGAAAAATCATTTGATCTTTGACAACAGCATTCATGACCATCACAGAGATCGCCAATTACCTTCGGTCGCATCGCAGAAGAAGCGGATTGAGCCAGCGCGAACTGGCACACATAATCGGCTACGTCACGCAGGCCCCGGTTTCCGAACACGAACGATCCGTCACGATCCCCGCGTTGCTCATCGCGCTGAGTTACGAAGTCGTCTTTCGCGTGCCGCTATCAGAACTCTTCCCGGCGCTTTACCGGACGGTAGAGATCAACATCGAAGAGCAGCTCACGAGAATGGAGGACGAACTGCAGCAGAGCAGCGCTAAAGGTCGCCGGGCCGTCTACATCGCCCGGAAACTCGAATGGCTCTGGGAGCGCAGAAACCAAGAAATCATTTAACACCCACATGAAGTCCAAGGCGAAACACGATCCAAGAGTTCTGGCCATCGACCTGCGGCCGCAACAGTTCGGCTATGCGGTCTTTGAAGGCGACGAGCGACTGCTCGATTGGGGTGTAACCAGCTACCGCCCGGGCGGAGAAGCGGGCGCGGCAGTCGCTGCTCGGCGCGTGGCGGAACTCCTCCGTGTGTTTCTTCCGACCGCTATCGTGGTGAGGAAGGTCCGTCGGGAGGTCGCGCGTAACAGCTTCGGCGTGCAGCCCATCCTGAAAGCAATTCGGCGCAAGGCATCGGGCTGTGGAATTCCCGTCAACCTCATCGCCCGAAAGGAGGTACGGGAGGCCTTCCGCATATTCGGTACTAAGACTAAATATGAGATCGCGTGCCGGTTGACGGTGATGTTCCCGGAACTGCTCTGGAAACTCCCGCCGGAGCGCAAGTTCTACGAGAGCGAGCATCCCAGCATGACCATCTTTGATGCCGTTGCATTGGGGGTCACGTACTGGCGGCGCAACGGGGCGGAGGGTTCCCCGCCGGATTGATGATCCTGTTTCGCGGTGAGTCCTTTCGCCGGCCTCTCGAGTGACCGTTGACCAATACTTTGTGTCCGTCACATTCCATAGAGAGGCCGACGAAAGGACTTATCACTGTCTTTTTATTCGGTGTAGTCGTCCTTCCATGGATCGTCCCTCCAGGGGATTTTCTGCACCTGCCAGCCAGAAACGCGTGTCCAGATTTTCAACAGAAGAGGGTTGCTCCGCTCTGGACATTGCAACCACGGATGCCCAATCGCTCCCACTACTTCCAGCGACCTATGAAATTCTTCGTGGCTTCCACTGGGAAAGACGTACATTGGCTCTAGATATTCGGTGAAGTGGTAGAGGAGACAACCGCCATCGCCGCCGGTCTCTACCTCAACGATGACGCGGTCCCGATACGTCCGAATGTGTTGCGCATGGCCATAGGGCTTCTTTCTTGCTTGAATAAGTTCCGTCAGCGGAAAAAGGATGTATTTGCGCGGCACATCGCCGGGAGCGTTTGCAAAGCGGTAAACAGTTCGTTTGCCGGGAATCGAGCGCGAGGGCGGGTCATCAATTCCCAGAAGTGCGGCGAACGCGCAATCAAAGTCATTGTTCTCGCCACATATCACAAACAGGCGATCATCTGCTGCTCCGACTATGCAGAGGCTTTCAACGTAACCGGCATTGGCGAACTGGACGGCGGGCGTCCCTGTAGCATCAACCCGGAGGACACAGCCGCCCCAGCCTGCTTGATTGACCATCGATAAATAGATTGTCTGACCCACTGCATCGGGAATCGTGATGAGGTGCGTGATTGCCCACGCATCTTCAAAGGCCTCTCCCGTCAACTTCCGAAGATAAGGCTTAGGCTCCAGTATCCATTCGATCTTGCCTTCGGACGAGAAATACCATAATTGGCCGGGCTTGGTGGCATCAAGGAAATGGATGGCCAGCAGGATTCCACGGTCTCCGTTCCCATGGAGGTCGATAAACCTGAGCCGCCATTTCAGTTCGTCCGCTGTAATTCGAGGTAACGTCTCCGGAAATTCGTGCGCCCAGAGCAAACGTGCCTTTCTGTCAAAAACGAATAGACGGTTGTCGGCGATGATTGCATCCGCAATCCCGCCCGTCCGCCACGCCCGCAGCGCGCGTTTGCTCGTAAAGACGGGGCCTTTCTCGCCATGCCCCGGACGAAGAATGGGAAGATCGTCCTTCTGTTCCCAGCGATGTGCGTTCTTCGTGCTGGTCTGGAGAAAATCAGCAATTTCCTTCCAGCCGCTCAAAATGTCTTCATCCTCAACACGAGATCGACGTTTGGTCATTTTCCCCATCTCCGGTTCCAGTTGCGCATGTCCCAATATGTCCCATCGAGGGGTATCGAATTCAAGGTATCACTAAAAGAAGCCCCGGAGTGGTGTTGGAACACCACTCCGGGCACCGCAGTACATCGCGGCAGGTATCCACCTGGACAGACCAGATGAACACCACACGCGCCACCACCAATTCGATTGGTGCTGCTATGCGGAACCGTTTTATTATGAGTCGCATAGACCCTTTGTCAAGAGGAGGATTCTCAGTCTTCCCAATGGGGTCGAGCGGCATCATTCTTAGAGTTGCAACGCGCAAAATGTTCACCTCTCCAGTCCGGGAAAGATCCTTCGGCGTCGGCTCACGAGCCGCGCTTTTGCAGCTTTCGTGGAAGGGAGAGTAAGCCAATGGCAAACATTCTTCTTCTCGGCGCGGATTCCGACCGCTTGGCTACAGACGAGCTGATTCTCAGAGAGCGCGGTCATTGCATATTCGCCTGTGAAGGGTACACCTCTGCTCTCGACGAAATCCTGGCTAAGATTGACCTTGTCATCAGCGACGTTTCGACGATGAACGCCGAGCGATGGCAGCAGTTAAAGATCATCAACGCCTACAGAAAAGCCAACGGGGATTGGATGCCCGTTTTTTGCAAGTCGTCAGTGTTGCATCTCCCTGCCATCGTCTTGAGGATCGAACGTCTTTGCACGAGGTATGCCTATGCGAAATGAGTACAAGGCGATCCTCTTGCATTATTGCGATTTGCTCTTCGCGGAGACTGCGGAGTTGCGGTCCAGCGGCCCTCATTTCCAAATCCATCATCGCTTTCGCAAACCCGGCACCGATTGCGCGCCGGGAGAAGAAGTATTCGCCGTCTGCCTCGTTCATCGCGGTCGGGAATACTCCCTCCGCTTATCCCTGGCGCTCCGCATCCTGTTCGACTATTTGGCGCGCCACTCGCGCTTTCCGCAAAGCGCTACGCAGATTGAAGCCGGTATTCACGCTGACCGCTTCTATACGCAACATGCCGCGTCCGTTATGGGACGCAGCAAATTCACCCGAAGCATCCCACGCTCCTACGTCCGGGTGTACATCGAACGGCTGCGGTCGGCTCTTGAAAGTGCGTTTCGAGAAGCAGGTTTGCTGATGGATTCACAGGCTGTTCTCGTATCCCAGCAGATCGTCATGAATGAGACCGGCTATCGGCTGAAAGCCACTGTTGTGTGGGTCCACATTGATGCTTGAGTACCCCTAGGTTCCAGTAGCCGAGGATTCTTATTCCAGAATGCGCACCGCCCCCGCTAAACTTGGCTACGCGTGTTCAAGAGACAGAAATCTACTCGGTAAGAAAAATATGTATAGGCAGGGATTCCAGGACAGCATTAACTCGGGAACTGACATTTCTAGGTTCTCGAATACCTTTAAGCGCGAGAATACCCGCCCACCTTGGGGCGTGTAAACGACTTCATTGCTCGGCATTGTTGAGGGTCCAGGCCGACAAATCTCCTTCAACTGGAATTGCCGACTCCGTTGTGGCCGATCATGGCAACGATTTTACTACTCTTAAGGTACAGGTTGATTCCTTCGCGACTATTTCGGATCATTCGCCGTTAGCTGGAGGCAGGTCGGAAGGAAGAGTGAACTTGTGGCAGATCTGTGCGAATGCAGTCCTTCTCCCTGGACATGCAGCTCGATAAGGTCTAACGATGTGTGCTCATACCGACCGGATGGACGGTCTGTGCACCACAGAGGCATTCCTTTGCCGTCATCCACTTAACAACCACAGCCTAATGACGGTGGGTTTGGATTCGAAACGTTGAACGAAATATCTCACTAATACAGATTCCGAGAGGCACACAGTTATCCTTGACTTATAAGGCTGTCACACCTATTATCTTAGTAGTTTCTTATACAATAGCTTTGCCTTAGCCCGTCCGTGTGCATGTTCCAGATCGTATGAGATGAGAGCTTTGGGGGACACTCGTGTGGCCCCTAAAACGCTCGTCTCATTCGGCGAGCCCCCAATCTAGACAGCGAAAGGGGAAATCACTTCTGGAGGGCATTACCATGCACTCGAATTTGCAGGAAATTACCAATCGACACGCTGAGCCTCAGCGCCGGTTTTTCGAGACTTGGGCGATCATGACAGGAGGCGTGATGAATCTCTTAGTCATGGCCTTCTTCTTGAAACTTGGCTACTTTCTCGTTGGGCATCAAGCCAAACAAATGCTCACCGCATACTTAACTTCACCGGTGTTCTTCTGCGAATGCTTTCTTGCATGCGGAGTTGCGATCATAAGTGGGTTTGTCGGAGCGCTGTGTGGAAGCTGCAGTCGCGAGTTCTGCGACTTCTCCCGTCCATTCGGAATTCCGATCTACTTATGGATCTGGACCGTTCCAAAGTGGATCATGTCCGCCCTAGTGAGAGTCGTTAAAACACGCTTAGCCGGTAACAACATGTAGAATCTCCGCCGCTACTAAACGTACAACCATCAAGAGAGTTCTTCGTGGCATATACCATGAAGAGCTCTCGTTTTTTATTCGAACTCCATTCACCCTCCACCCCTCCTCTTATCCTATCTGGAGCAAGTCCTTGAAATAGAGGACAGGAGGCACCTCAACTATTCATCTTACCGATTTCCTTAATGCGTGGTATTGCGTGGAGGCAGGACGGCATCCTTATCCAACACCGTCTCTAAGATGTCATTTGTTCCGATCAAAAACGCGACAAACCGCTCGAAGCCAAGTCCAAATCCACCTCTTAATAGTTCCTCTTCCTCCTTCAAAACCTCGATGTACTGGCGAAAAACCTCCATTGAGTCCTCGTTCCGTCCTGCTAATATCTTTCCCACCCGCGAACCAATCAAGGATTGTTTGATTTTCTTAGCGTTCTCTTCGCGCAGACCACCGCCAACTGTTTCACCTAATGGTGGCAACAAAAGATCGACGCTAAAACAATGCTTATCGTCCTCTGACCGTTTGAGATTGAAGAACTTGATTTCCGAGGGGTGTGTTGTGATAAAGACCGGAAAATTCCCATGCTGGGAGAGAATCTTTCGTTCCTCAACCATCCCGAAATCTAACCGAGGTGAGTCCTCTTGATCGATCAGCCTCCGCGCTGCACTCCAAGTGATCCTCGAAAATTGTGTCTCAGTGACTTTGCGAAGGAAATCTATATTTCCGCCAAGGAGACCAATCGCTTCTTGCGAATGATCAAGGGCGTAAGCAATCGTCCGCTTCACCATACTTTCAATAATATTGAGCAAATCGTCCAGCGCTGTATCTGGATTTCCCGTTGGAAATGGCGCCTCCGCTTCAATAAGGGTGAACTCAGATAGCCGCCTACCTGGACTCTCCGGATCATCGTAATCTTCAGCCCTGAAACTGGTCGCCTGGGTAAAGACCCGTTCCTTGAGCCGAAGTACAACAGGCTCTAGTTGAAGTTGCGCACTTTGCGCGAGGTAGGCGGTCTGGCCATAGACGTCTATCGGGAACGAAGCATATGGATTTTCGCAGGATCCAGCAAAATTCACAATACTTGATGCCGTCACCTCTTCAAATCCGTTCTCTTGGAGCCATCGACGCAATGATCGGAGAACGATACTGCGAAGCTGTATCAGCGCCGCAAGCCTTTCCTTGCTCAATCGCCCGTAACATGTTTGGAAGCTGTTAGAATTCACGAATTATTCCTCTCATCTCACATTCAAATGGGTAAACGTTGAGTATAAACCGAGTCGCCGCTAACGCAAGCAAGCCAAGCGATTATCTCCGAAATCGGAGGGATATCCATTGGACGATACGGATCTCTGTCCAATTTATCGCCCTGTCCCTCAGGCGCCCCATCCTCAAACCATCAAGAAACCAGTTGTATACGTGGATCAATAAGACGGTCCCAATTGTGCCCGAGATAAATGCGTCTTGAAGCGGGACATTCATCTCCTTCGTCATCGTCGCACAATAGAGAAGCCAAAAGAATAACGGTGTGGGAAGATCGACGTACAAAAACCAATACTTGACTTTCTCTTTGAATTCGTCGGAAAGTTGCCCAGGATTCATGGGAAAATTCCAAATGCAAAGATCCCAGAGAGCAAAAACCCAAAAGAATCCCGTGATGAACGAGAGATGCCATAAAGTGTTACCAACATAATAAACAACGGCAAAGCCGAGGAGCATCGTAAAAACAGGGTGTAAATCAATAAAGAGCATCCTGAGGCGACCCTTGTCTGGTTGCAACTGAGAATACCAGCTTCGATTACGGCATAGAAAATAAATGTTGGTAGTGAGCGCAATGGAACCCAACGCACCTGCTGTGTCGATCTTTGCGAGAGTTGTAAGATGATCAAATGGATACTTGAACTTCTGAAAATTGGAAAGAGAGTTCCAACCAGCGGGGTGCGTGGACGCATCGTATATGAAGTTGACTACGAAATACAGAAAAACGATTGCTGCGATCCAAACGAGCGCCATAAAAGCAGCGAAAACATTCGGACCTCTAGCATACAAGCTCTGGATTTCCTCACGCGAATCCATTAAAACCTCCCTTTACTGGCAGGGCCACTGAAATCTGGGTTAGCATGCGGATCTGTCTCCCCAGCATATGGAGGAGAGTAGAAGTTGCGGACAAGTGATTTCCCAAGTATGCGATATGCTATCATACAAGTGTTTCAGCGTCTAGGGTCATGTCTGATTCCCGTAGTGCGCGTTGCGGAGGGGAAAGGAACCACTGCGACTTATAGGGACTAACTATTTTAGAATCTGCATGATGGCAAGAGAAAGAGCATGAATTGCGACGGGGCAGCGCTTTGATTTATGAAGAGGTAACTTTGCCACAAGGATGGTTCCATTTATGCGCCTGTTCTTTGCGACGGACCTCCACGGATCGGAAATATGCTTCCGAAAATTCGTTGCTGCCGCCTCTTTTTACAACGCCTCGACCTTGTTCTTGGGGGGAGATTTGGCAGGAAAAGCGGTTGTTCACTTATGGCGAGATGGAGTAGAGAGATGGGAAAGTTACGCGAACGGGGAACATGTCCTCATGCGGACTAGGGGCGAAAAAGCGGCATTTGTTCGCAACATGGCCGATCAAGGATTCTATGTTTTCGAAACCGAAAGAGATGAATTCGCTGCATTATCTTGTGAACAGAAAACGGTAATTATCCATCGCCTCATCTGCGAGCGACTGAGCCAATGGATTGACTATGCGACTGCTAAACTGGAACCATTAGGAGTGCGAATCATTGCCATTGCCGGTAATGATGATCCTCCGGCCATCGACAGTATCCTGTCGAGTTCAAGCGTAATAACCATGGTGGATGGCACCGTTGTCGTTCTCGACGAGGAAATTCAAATCCTCGGTTACGGATATTCAACTCCAACCCCTTGGCATACATATCGGGAACAGGAAGACGATGTTATTGCACGGGCTCTTCAACGGTTAGAACATCTCCTGAGCCCTAACCTCCCCGTCATTTTCCACGTGCATGTACCCCCGTATGATTCTGGACTGGATGTAGCGCCATCGCTTGACAACAAACTGAAGCCAATTATTGGTCCAGGCGGCCCCATGCTAACGGCTGTGGGAAGCCGTGCTGTCCATGATGCTGTGCTTCGCGTCAGGCCCGTTCTCGGACTTTTCGGCCATGTCCATGAGGCGCGTTCGGTGACAAAGCTAGGAGCTACTTTGTGCGTGAATCCCGGCAGCACTTACAGCCAAGGCAGACTTTCAGGCTTCATCGCTACTCTCAGTCAAGGCAAGGTTCGTGATTGGCAACTAACCGAAGGTTGACAACGAAAAAGGAGGCATTGGTCATGACAGCTCAAGCAAATGGGACGGAGTCACCAGCAGTGTTTCTCAGAAACGCATCAGGTCTTGTCAAATCTGCCGGTCCGTTCGACGTGTTCACATACAATCTCGGGCTAATCAGCGTAGGGATAGCCATCACATTAGTTCATTATTGGGTACCGAGCAACTATCCTGGCGCTAATATTCCCGTATCCGAGGTGATCGCGGCCTCAGCGATGGCGTGCATTGCCTTCTGCTTTTGGGCGTGGAGCGTCGCCATCCCGCGTTCAGGAGGAATATACGCATTTGTTAGCCGCGGCATTAACCCGGCCATCGGGTTCGCGGTCAGTTTTGTCGATACTTTCACGTGGCTATTTTATAATGCACTTGCAGCGACATTTCTGACATCCATCGGATTGGCGCCAGCCTTCTTCGTTACGGGCATTACTACACACAACGAAAAATTGATTGAGATCGCATTTCGTCTGCAGACCCCGATTGCACAGTTCCTCGTCGGCTCAGGAGGGGTGCTCGTTGCCGGCGCTATTCTTATTCGGGGGATGAAGGCCTTCTTTTCTGTCCAACGACTACTATTTGTTACAGCACTCTTGGGAATCGTAGCCACGGTCCTATCCCTGGCCAGAACTCACCCACAAGAATCCCAAGCAGTCTTTATCAAGGCAATGACTCCGTACGTTACGGGAGGAGCGGGGGTTTTCGCCATGCACCAGGAACCGTGGGTCATGTCGTGGCGGATGACACTCCTCGCATCAGTGTGGCCGATTTTATCCTTCGTCGGAAGCATCTTTTCCGTCAACATCGGCGGCGAAATTCGCAACGTGCGTAAAAGTCAAGCATTGGGAATCTTCGGATCTATCGTCATTTCTGCGGCCCTGATGATTATTGTATCGATGCAGTTCGAGACAGCATACGGGAAAACCTTTGAAGCATTGTTGGGGACT
>Ga0326727_10017320_pt1 | contig 14985 bp, 18 predicted proteins | sample MB2enrmetagenome_FD_207643 | JGI IMG/M metagenome (GOLD analysis project Ga0326727, IMG submission 207643) | Lab enriched peat soil microbial communities from McLean, Ithaca, NY, United States - MB29MY | ecosystem: Environmental > Terrestrial > Soil > Wetlands > Peat | place: USA: New York... | reverse complement strand
ATGACGTATGGATTCTCGGCCAACATGTTACTCCGCCCCCGCGTGCGTAGCTGGAACTGGTTTGTTCTCAGGCGTCAATTTGCCACCCTCCGGTAGCTTCGCTTTCACTTCCGCCGGTAGATCTGCCACATTGGCATTCTGGCTGTACTGCAGCGTGCGGATGTAAGAAATGATTGCCCATCGATCGCTCGGCTGAATCTGCGCCGCATAGTTCAACATCACGCCGTATCCATTCGTCACGACATCGAAGAAATGGCCCACAGGCGCCGTCCGCAGCCGGTCGATGTGGTATGAAGGCGGCTGCTTCATGCCGCGCCGAACAATCATCCCCAATCCATTTCCCAACCGCCCATGGCAAGGTGAACAATAAATATCGAAGCGGTTCTGTCCGCGTTCAATCACCGCCTGGGTGATGGGAATTGGAAAGTAATCGATATCCTTCCCGTCGACTTTGCCCTGGTAAAACGCGGGGTCCTCATTCAGCGTTCCGCGCGCCACGGTGTTCGCGGGAATCGGACGCGAATCCCGCCCATCCTCAAAGAAATGGCTGAAACCCAACGTCTTGTACTTGGGCTGGTCATGCATGTCCTGCCGGCATCCGCTCGCCACAAAGCAGGCAGACAAAGCCGTCAATCCAAACAAAATTCGAAGGCGTAAGTTAGTGGTCAACTTCGCACACCTCTTCGGGTCCCAGGGTCTCCAGAAAGGCCTTGGTCTTTTCCCGGTCAAAATGTTCGTCTTCCGCCTCGATACATAGGAAGAACCGGTTCCGCGATGCCATCGTAAATCGCTCCACGTTAAAAACCGGATGATAGGGCGCGGGAAACCCGTTCATTAGAATCATCGCGATCGCCGTCGTCAGGCCCGCGAACAGAATAGTGCACTCGAAGGTGATCGGGATGAACATCGGGATACTGATCGGCGGTCTTCCACCCACGTTGTGCGCGTAATCGAAAGCCGAAGTCCACGTCAAGAGCCCGAAGCCGGTGCAAGCCCCAACCACCCCGCCGATCAGGCACGCCAGCGAAACCCGGTTGTCGTGGATGTGCAGAATATCGTGAAGCTCTTCCACCGGTATCGGCGTATATGCGTCCATCTTGTGGTACCCTTCGGCGCGCGCGCTCTTCGCCGCCTCCACTAGGGCGTCTGCCGTTTCAAACTCGGCCATCACCCCATGAATGGCCGGGAGTTCCGTGATTGTATGGCTCAAACGACCGGCTCCTTAACAGTTCTCTTCGGCGCAATCACGCGCAACTCGAACATAGTGATCATTGGCAATACGCGGACGAAGAGGAATATCAAAGTCATGAATAGACCGATGGTTCCCAGGTAGATAATCCAATCCCAGATTGTGGGCCAGTAAGTGCCCCATGACGAAGGGACGAAATCACGCGTCAGGCTCGTGATGACAATCACGAAGCGCTCCAGCCACATTCCAACGTTAATCACCATCGAAATGAGCCATAGCCACACAAGATTGTTTCGAACCTTATAGATCCACAACAATTGAGGGATCGCAATGTTCGTCGCCACCAGCAGCCAGTACGTGAACCCATAAGGTCCGAACATGCGGTTTTGCATCATGAACTTCTCCAGATGGTCGTTGGAATAGACCAGCGAGAAGAAGGCTTCCATGCCGTACCCGTACGCGACAATCAAACCCGTGGCCAACATCACCTTGGCCATATTGTTTATGTGGCGCGGAGTAATCAGCCCTTCCAGGCCGTAGAACTTGCGCAGCGGGATCATCAACGTGAGCACCATGGCGAAACCGTCGTAAACCGCGCCGGCGACGAAGTAAGGTGGGAAAATCGTGGTGTGCCAACCGGGCAGAATCGAAATCGAAAAGTCGAAGCTGATGACGGAGTGGACTGAGAGCACCAGCGGTGTGGAAAGGCCAGCCAGCAGCAGCGAAGCCTTCTCATAGCGCGCCCAGTGGAACGCGGAACCGCGCCATCCCAGGCACAACGAACCAAACAGAATCTGCTGCCATTTGTGCTTGGCCTGATCGCGCAGAGAAGCGAAATCCGGAATCAAGCCCACGTACCAGAACACCAGCGAAATGGTGAAGTACGTCGACACCGCAAACACATCCCACGCCAAAGGACTGCGGAACTGCGGCCAGATCGCCATCGTATTCGGGTACGGAAAAAGCCAGTAAGCGATCCACGAACGCCCCATGTGAATGATAGGGAACATACCCGCGCAGCACACTGCAAAAATCGTCATCGCTTCCGCGAAGCGGTTGATCGAGTTGCGCCAGCTCTGGTTCAGCAACAGCAGGATCGCCGAAATTAAAGTTCCCGCATGGCCGATACCAATCCACCAGACGAAGTTAACAATCGCGAATCCCCAGCCGATCGGGATGTTCAAGCCCCAAATGCCCGTTCCTTTGAACAGCAGGTAGGTAACGCCGATCCCCAGCAATTGCAACATCAGGAAGAAGAACGCGAAACCGAGAATCCAGCCCAGCGTTGTGCCTCGCCTCAGGACGATGCCGCCGACTTTATCCGTGACGGACGCCAGCGTCGAATCCTGCGCGATCACCGGTGATATTTCTAAAGTTTTCTCTTCGGTAACAGGGGTTATCTGTGCCATAGCCTATCCTGCTAGCTCTTCTTTTCCGCGGCCGGAATGTCCGGATTCGGGTTGCGCAACTCAGCCAGATACGTCGTCCGCGGCCGCGTATTCAAATCGGCCAGCATCCCGTAGTTCAGGTCCGTCTTCTTCAATTTCGTCACCCGGCTGTTGGGATCGTTCTGATCGCCAAATACAATCGCCTGAGTAGGACACGCAGCTTCGCACGCGGTCACAATTTCACCATCGTAAACCCGCCGTTCTTCACGCTCTGACATGATCTTGGCGTACTGAATCCGTTGCGTGCAGTACGTGCATTTCTCCATCACACCGCGGCTTCGCACGCTCACGTCCGGATTCTTCTGCAGCTTCGTCGTCTCCGTAACGTAGTCCGAGTAAAGGAAGAAATTAAACCGCCGAACCTTGTAAGGACAGTTGTTCGAGCAATACCTTGTTCCCACGCAGCGGTTGTAAACCATGGTGTTCAGACCTTCCTGGTCGTGAACCGTGGCTGCCACCGGGCAAACCACTTCGCACGGCGCATTCTCGCAGTGCATGCAGGGCACCGGCTGGAAGTGCGCGGTGGGGTTCTCCACCGAACCTTCCCAATACCGATCCACGCGAATCCAATGCATCTCGCGCGTGTTCAGCACTTGCGTTTTCCCAACCACGGCGATGTTGTTCTCCGCCTGGCAGGCCGCGACGCACGCATTGCAGCCAGTGCAGGCCGTCAGGTCGATAGCCATCGCCCACGCATAGCCGTTGTACTTCCACACGTCGGGATAGATCGTAAGACCTTTCCCCGGCTGCTCGCTCATTTCAGCCACTACATTGGGGTTCTTCTTGAACTCCTCTAGACTCACCGAGCGGACCACCCCGCGCAGCTTCGCTTCAGCCGTCTCGAAATCCGCATCTCCCGGATTTGCCGCGTGCGCAGCGTCCTTTTGGGGACCATGCTCGCGATCTATCAAGTAGTGATGCTGTGTCGCCGCAATCGAATACTTCTGATGCAGATCGCGCACTTCCACCCCGGAAGCGTACGTCGTCGAATCGGAATTCCAGATTTGGTACGCGTTGAAACCCGCTCCATTGCCCGCACGTCCCGATCGTGTTCGTCCGAAACCCATGTGGACCGCGATCGTGTTGTCCGGCTGGCCAGGTTGCACCCACACCGAAGCCCACACAGTTTTATCCCCGTGCTTCAGTTCCACCCGCGCCTCGCTCCACAACTTCAGGCGTTCGGCCGTCGCAATACTCATCAGCGCAGCATTGTCCCAGGTCAACTTCGTCATGGGCCGCGAAAGTTCCTGCAGCCAGCCGTTATTCGCATAACAGCCGTCGTAGATATAGGGATCGGGGTAATAGGAAACTTCAAAGGTATCCGCTCCCGCCGGTTGCCGTGTGGACGCCGGAGGAACCTTGGCTCCCGAAACTGCCTTCGCCGGCAGCGCGCTATTGGCGACTAATCCATCGTGAACCGAGCGGCGCCACCATGTCTCAAAATCAGGCCCTGGATGCTGCTTCTGCCAGTATTCGCGGAGCGTATCGTAGCCGGACTTCTCGGGCGTTTCCGTCAATGCCGCCAGCAACTCCGACGGTGATTTGCCCCCATAAAGCGGCACGATCAATGGCTGCATGAGGGTCACGGTGCCGTCGAACGCGCGCGCATCCCCCCACATCTCCAGTTCATGCGCCTGCGGAATCTGCCACTGGCAATACTGCGACGTCTCGTCGTCGTGGAGACCCAAACGAATCCGCAGCTTGGCCTTCGAGATCTTCTTTGCAAAATCCAAATCAGCCGGAGTGTTGAACGCCGGGTTGCCGCCCAGGATCATCAGCACGTCCACGCTGCCCGCGTCCAGGTCGGAGCAAAGCTCTTTCACCCGCGCCAGTTGATCGTCCGGACTCGCTTCCACCGGATCGGTCAGCACCACCGTCTTGCCCAAATTACCCAGCGCCTCATTTATTGCAAACGCCAGCGCATGAACCTCTGCGCTCTGGTTCTCGCCGGCTATCACAATACCCGCGCCGCGATGGGCCTGCAGATCTTTGACCACGGCGGTAAACCACGACTGCGAACTCCAGGTGCCCCCGCCCGATCCACCAATCGCCCCCAGCAATTCACGCGCAAACGGCTCAACCTCCGACGGCTTCAGCGGCCACCGGTGATCCGCCTTCGCGCCGGTCGACGTCGGCGTGCACTCCACCACGTAGAGCCGGTTCATTGAAGTTCCGCCGTCGCGAACACGCCGCTTCGACATGAAATCCCGCGAGTAGCGCACCGCCCCAGGGCCGGACAGGAAAAAATCAGCATCCAGCGCCAACACCACATCCGCGCTATCGAACTTGTACACCGGATTCAGATAAGAGCCAAAGGCCAGCTTCGTCCCTTGGCGCCGCCCCAGGCCTACCGGACTCCATTGAATCCACTTCGCACTCGGATACTGCGTCAGCAGATCCTTCATCTGCGCTTCCACCGTAGGTGACGTAACGGTCTCGCTCAGAATACGCAAACCCGCGCCCTGCTTACCGATCTGCTCGGTAACGATATCTTTGAAACCCGCCAGGAACGAAGCGTACGAACGGATTTCACCAAGGAAATTAATCGTCTGCGAACGGTCCGGATCGTAGACGTTCAGAACCGCACCCTGCGTGAACGCATCTGTCGAACCCAGGCTCGCCGGGTGCTGCGTGTTCCCCTCAATCTTCGTGGGTCGCCCGTCGTTGCTTTCCACCAGCACGCCCGTCGCATAACCGCCCTGCGTGATGGCGCTCGCGAAGAACAGAGGCTTGCCCGGATAGTCGTTCTCGGGCTGGTTCACGTACGGCATGATGTACTCGGTGGGCTGCCTGGTGCAGGCTCCGAGTCCAGCCAAAGCCAATGAAGCGCCCATCAATTTCAAGAAGTCGCGCCGGCCATCGCCCTCGCCCTCGCTCCACTCCGAGGCCTGCCGCGGGAACTCCCTGTGGAGAAAATCCTCAAAGCCCGGAGTGTTGGCAATCTCGTCCAGACTCCGCCAGTAGTCCCGTCCGGTTCGCCCCTCGAGGCGCTTCCGCACAGCTGTGATGTCTAGATTATCTGCGTGTTCGCTCATCGGTGGCACGTATAGCAAGTATCCAGTTTTTGAATGTGATATTCCTTGACCAGTTGCACGCCAATCGTGTGCTGATCGGCCCCCGCGTCCCGTTCCGGTTCATAGCCCATCTTGGTGATGAACTCCCTCGGACGCACATAGTTCTCCGGATTTCGATGGCAGTCCAAGCACCACCGCATCTCCAGCGACGAATACTGCTTCATGAGCGGCATCTGGTCGACACGCCCGTGGCAAGTCTCGCACCCGACGCCCTTCTTCACATGAATGCTGTGATTGAAATACACGAAATCCGGAAGATCGTGGACCTTCGTCCATTGGATCGAAGTGTCATTGCGGTAACTGGCGCGCACCGGTTCCAGGGTTGGACTCGTCAACCAAATCTGCGAATGGCAGTTCATGCAGGTCTTGGTCGGCGGCACGTTCGCGAACCAGGAATTCTCCACTGCCGTATGACAATAACGGCAATCGATCCCCATGGAACCCACGTGGTGCGTATGACTGAACGGAACCGGTTGCTCGCGAGCTTCACCCTGCCGGGTTGCATAGGACGAATCCGCGCCCAGTTCGAAGAGAACACCACCGAGTCCAATCACCGCCAATAGCCCGACTGTGATGCCAAGCTTCGACAGTTGGTTCGCGCTGCTGTGAAAAATCTGAGCCATCAGACGTCCTTAAGAAAGTCCAACTCCGTATTATTGCCCATCCGGATTACTCACCCGCATTTCCCGAATCCATAACTGTACCGCATGCGGCTCAACGAATGAAGTCGCGCGGCAAATGAATTTTCTCTACACTGAAAGTTTCTACGGCCCCTCGCTCTTGTGATGTCATCGCAGCGGCAGCGGCAGCAAAGAATTCCAAATGGAAAAAATCATACGGCCCTCTGCGCGCCTTTCCGGCGCAATCACGCTTCCCGGCGACAAATCGATCTCGCACCGCTACGCCATCCTTGCTTCTCTCGCCGAGGGAACCAGCCGCATCGCCAACTACTCCACCGGCGCGGATTGTCACTCCACGCTGGGATGCCTGCGGAATCTCGGGATTGGCATTGATGTCGATTCGGCAACCGTAACCATCCTTGGCAAAGGCCTCGACGGGTGGACCGCGCCGTCTCAGGATCTGGATGCGGGCAATTCCGGATCCGCCATGCGAATGCTCGCTGGAACGCTCGCTCCGCAGCCTTTCCGCAGCCGGCTGATCGGCGATGAGTCTCTTACCCGCCGTCCCATGGGCCGCGTCATCGAGCCTCTCACGTTGATGGGTGCTTCCATCACGGCGCGGGACGGCAAATTCCCCCCGCTCGAAATCGATGGCCGGCCGCTTCACTCCATCGATTACACACTTCCCGTCGCCAGCGCCCAAGTGAAGACGTGCGTCCTGCTGGCTGGCTTGTTCTGCGAAGGCGAGACTGTGGTTCGCGAAACCATTCGAACGCGCGACCACACTGAAGTGGCCCTCACCCAATTCGGCGCTTACATCACCGTCAACAAGCGGGTGATCTCTCTGGAAGGCCGGCCAAAACTATTGGGTCGCGATCTGATTGTTCCCAGCGACCTTTCTTCCGCGGCGTTTTTCCTGGTAGCTGCATCCATCGTTCCCGGATCGAGCTTGCTGCTGCGCGGTGTTGGACTGAACCCCACTCGCTCCGCTCTGCTGGACTTTCTCCTTTCCGCCGGCGCGCAAATTCGCATCGTGAACTTCGAACACACCGCCGGCGAACCTTCCGGCGACCTTCAGGTTTCCTACTCCGCCATTCAAGGTGGAGTCATTGAAGGCGAAGTAGCCGCCGCGCTCATTGACGAAATCCCAGTCCTGGCAATTCTCGGCGCAGTCAGCGAGAACGGCCTCATCGTGCGTGACGCCAGGGAACTGCGCGTCAAAGAAACAGACCGCATCGCCACCGTGCTCGATAACCTGCACCGCATGGGCATCGAGGCCGAAGAACTTCCCGACGGCATGAGGATTCCGGGCAGACAAAAATTCCACGCCGCCCGCGTCGATTCATTCGGTGATCATCGCATCGCAATGGCCTTCGCGGTCGCCGCCTTGATCGCGGATGGTGAAACGGCGATCGAAAACGCGGAAGCCGCCTCGGTCTCGTTCCCCGAGTTCTACGACTTACTCTCTCAATCAACCTGCACCGCCGCGCCCTAATCGGTGGCGCTGGCGGTCTTGCCGCCGGCCCTTCTCTCTTCGATAGCCCGCAAACTCGGCGTAAACTATGGATGAATGACCAAGGTCGGACAGCACAGACAAACTCGGAGCCTCCGAGAATGTTCGCGCCGTTCGATGCCGAAATCTGGGACCGGCAACTCGAGGCCAACGCCAGAAACCGGTAAGCTCCTCGGGTCGGCAGAGCGCGTCTTGAGAGATCATGAATCCGGCCAGTCGACACCTTTGTGACCCACCATGCGACATCGACTTCTGGAAGTGCCACGGATCGCTCCCAAGGGAACTCCGCGAAACAAGGGGCTTCATCGGCTGCCGTCTTGGTCGGCATTAACGGTGCTGTCCGTCGTAGCAGCCACGTCCGCGACACGGCAGCTCTCCCCGATCTTATTTTGCGACCTAGTCCGCGATCCCGCAAAATACAATGGGAGGACCGTGGAGGTAAGGGCCACTTACAGGTACGGATTCGAGTGGCACGAGTTTTATTGCCTGGACTGCCTTGATAAGGGCAAGGCGTGGTTGGAACTCCCTGACGACATTGACGACGCTTCATTGAAAGAACTGAAGAGAGCCCCAAAGGGCGCCGGCATTGTCAACGTGACGGTGCGAAGTGTCTTCTTGAGTCGAGGCCGCGAAGGGCGCCTTGAGTTGATCGCGAGCAGCGTCACGCACGTGGTCACACTCAGCAAAGGGATGCATAATCGGGCCGAGGAAGAGAGGGTGGAGCGGCACTGGGCATGTGGCGGCGCTAATCCCAGATAGCCTCTGAACACAATGGACAAGTCCAAGGTCCTCCTTTCTTCACTGTCAGCTGCCGCGCAACTTCTCGCCCAGTCCCAGACAGCCCCGAAACCTCTAACCACCGAATGGCAGGCTTCTTATGCAAAGCAAGCCGCGATTCGCAAAAGCGGCGCCGAGGCACTTGAGCTCGAACGCGAACGGCGCAGAGTCGGTGTTTGCGACGATCCCTCTAACGGCAACGCTGGCTTCTCCAGCTGCGACTCCGCCCAACTCAAGATTACCGAAGCCAGCTATCTGGCTTATGTTCGCTTGATCGGAGCGTTGCTTAGGCTCACAACGCCCGACGGCACAAACCTCAAAACCAAGGGTCGAGTTAACCGGCTACCATTCGACGACGCCGAGAAAAGCTTGGCTATCCTATCGCGATGAGGGCTGCGCGTCGATGGCAACGCAATGGCAAGGCTCCCAGTCCGCGGTAGCTTATGCCGATTGCCGTCTCAAACTCACATGGAACCACATGGATGAATTGGCCGATCTGTACGCGGACCTATGGCATTAGCGGTTGTTGTACCGCTCTAACATCGCGCTTGAAATCGCCTGCGATGACGGCCACACGCCGCTCGGCGCTCCGGCGTGGCGCTGGTATCTGTCGAGCATCGCAAGGTCGGGCTGAACGGGCTTCCCGTTTTCCAGAAATACATAGCCGATGGCTTCGCTCGGAAGTTGGCCGATAAATCGCTCCGCATCTTCGATCATGCTTCGGATTTGGCGATGAAGCGCGGTCATGTCAAGGGGACGCTCAGTCGCGAACACACGAAATTCCTCCGCGTCGAATCGGCTGTGCCGCGCAATGCACGTACCCGAACAGTTCATCCGGCTGCGCGGGAAAGAAGCGGAAGGCGCTATCTGTCGACCATTCCAGCGGCATGCGATCGCCCAAACCTTCCACCTCTGCGTCCCGCTTCCCGCTCTTGATCTTCTTCCATGAAAGGTTGAATCCTGCCTGTGCCAACGCCTGCGCGTCGGCTTCAACGGCAGTTTCTAAGCGCTGCTCCGAGTCTTGGAAGATGTCGACATCGCGGGAAAAACGCGGTCCTTCCCGGTTCAAGGGGACGCCCCCCGCTATGTAACTGTCAGGGCTCCTCTGCGACGCCAGCACGCGTAATACTTCGGATTGCAGTCTAGTGAGCGGCACGGCAGAGACCTTCGATCTCTTCAGCCAGGCGGCGCCCATTCATGCCACCATGCAACCGTAACGCTCTCGTGATGGCCAAAGCGTCCGCCGCGGTCGGGTTCTCCAAAGCCCTCATGTTCCATAACGCCTGCACCCCGAATTCCGAAAAGGCACGACGATACAGGATCACGAAATCTTCCACGCTAGGGGTCTGATCAATCATTGCAATTCCCATCTACCACCAACTAGTCTAAGCGCTCGGCCTCGAATCGCTGGGCAGCAACGCAGGAATGGTCGCCAAAAGCAAAGCCTTGGAAACGGTGGTCGTTTCTGACTCATCTTCTCCTGGGTAATAGACAAGAACTCCATGCTTTTGAAGTACACTCTCGCAAATGCGAATCGCCGGAATAGGCAGAAGATCCCAGGCTACCGTTCCCCATGCTCAGCCGTGACTGAGCAAGTAATCCGTCAGCGGCTCTTGTCGCGCAAAACTTCAAGAATCAAAAGGACACTGGCGTCCGTCCATGTGACACTCTCAATCCTGCCGTCGGGTCATCCAGCAATATATCCGGACTCACGTTCCTGCTATCTCCAGCAGCAACCCATCCAGCGCAATCACCTTCTGTACATTCCGCCTCACCAACCCCACGATCTCATCCACTTGGCGCACCGCCCGGACCACGCGCTCGGCCGTCAATTTCCCCGCCACTGCCGACAACTCCGCCTTCAGATCCAGATTCCGCAGCTCCCCACGCCCCTGCCCAATCAGCAGCACATCCCGCAGCAACTCGTACAGCAGCTTCAAGTAAATCTCCAGCTTCTCGTTCTTGCTCCGCCCAATCGCTTCTGAAACCGGAATCCACGCGCCGAAATTCTTCAGGCCCGCCGCCACCTGCAGCAGCAGCAACATCGCCTCGCGCCGTCTCGCATACACTTCCAAATCCAGCGATAGCGCCAACCCTGGACTTCCCGCCGCCAGCGCCAGCCGACGCGTGACATCGTCCAATCGGCGCGCCGCAGCAAAGTCCCGCATCTCCTCCGTCGAGAGCGGTGAAAATTGAAACATCACCGAGCGCGAGCGAATTGTGGGCAGCAGATCATACGCGTTCTCCGCCGTGGCGATCAAAATCAAATACTCGGGCGGCTCCTCCAGAATCTTCAACAGCGAATTGGCCGCCTGATCGCCCGACCGGTCAATGTGATCGAGCAGGAAGACGCGCCGCTTCCCATGGCTCGGCAGATACTGCGCGCGCTCTTTCAAGATCCGCATCTGCGGGATGCTCAACTGCCGTAGCGGACCGTCAGGAGGAAACGTGATGAAATCCGGATAGGATGCAAACAGCAGCGGATCTTCATTTCTTTTCTCTGAAGTCCACTTCTCCCTCTCCGCGATGATCTTCTGGTTTGCCGGCAAGCTCAAATCGTCCTGCTCGATCTGTTCCGGATGCGGCAGGATAGCCTGGGCGAACCGTCGGGCAAGCGTCGCCTTCCCCGTACCTTCGGGACCCGAAAACAAGAGCGTTTGCGGCACCCGGTCCCGCGCGATCATCCCCTCCAGCGCTCGCTGAACATGCGCGTTACCCCAGAAATTCTCAAACAATCGCGTTCACTTCCTTCCAGATGTCCTGGGCCACGACTTCCACGGGTCCACGCGCGTTCACCATGCGAATGCGTTTCGGCTCTGCCGCCGCCAATCTCAGATAACCAGCGCGCACCCTGTCAAAGAACGCCCCACCCTCGTCATCCAAGCGCGTTTCCCCCGAGCCGGTTTCAAGATTGCGCGCTCGCGCACGAGCCAGACTGGTCTCCGTATCAATGTCCAACAAGATCGTCAAGTCAGGGAAAATCTCGCCGCAAGCGATGCGGTGCAACTCCAGAATCGTCGTCGGGTCCAGCCCGCGGCCTGCACCCTGATAAACAATCGTCGAATCCGTAAACCGGTCGCAGAGTACAATCGCTCCGCGTTCCAGCGCAGGCAAAATCACCTCTGAAACGTTCTGTGCACGGCTTGCGAAATAGAGCAGAAGCTCAGTGCGCGCCATCAATGCGTTGTGCCGCGGGTCCAGCAAAATCGCCCGAATCGCGCGGCCCGCTTCGGTCCCCCCAGGCTCTACCGTCTCGACCACATCGTGGCCTGCTCCCCGCAGTTGTTCGGCCAGCAGATCCAGTTGCGTTGTCTTACCGCAGCCATCGATCCCTTCGAATGTCAGAAACAATCCCCGCGCCATGTTCATGAACGTGTCGAATTAGAGATTGTCCCACTGCCGGCTCCAGATCCCCAAAACGCCGCTGCCGCGATCGAAACTCGGCCACCGCTGCTCCCAGGTCATTGGCATCAAACTCGGGCCACATCCGGGTTGTGAATACCAGCTCGGCATAGGCGCATTCCCAAAGCAAAAAATCGCTCAAGCGCCGTTCCCCGCCGGTCCGGATCAACAGATCGACATCCTCGCCAATCATTCGAGCGAAGCATTCTCGCCCTCCGCCGTTCACCGCCTGCGCCGCCGAGACAATCGCGTCGCGCGCGGAGTAATCCACAGCAAGGCGTAAATGCAGGCGTTCGCCGTCGGCCGTCTTCTGCTCAGCAAAATCAGCCGCCTCCAACACATGCGAGGGTAGCCGATCCCGCCGGCCAATCAACGACATTCTCACGCCCTGTCGCACGCATCTCTCCGTTTCGGATTGCAGGTGTTCCGTCAACAGCACCATCAGTGCGTCCGTCTCTTCGCGCGGCCGCTTCCAGTTATCGGAGGAGAAGGCGTATAACGTCAGCACCTCGATCCCGCAATCCGGAGCCGCTTCTACAGTGCGACGAACCGCGTGCGAGCCAGCGTGGTGGCCCGCAATCCGCGGCCATCCCCTCTCCGCGGCCCACCTACCATTGCCATCCATGATGATTGCCGTGTGACGCGGTGCGTGATCAATCCGCGGGCTACTTTGCAGGGTAAAGTGCATAGACAAGAAAAAACGCCACCGCCCGGCGCCTCATACAATCAGGCCTGGCGCGTGGCGCGAATCAACGTTTCCATGTGGTCCAGATACCGTTCCAATGCTTTCCGTCCACCTTCGGTTAAGCGGTACTCGGTGCGCGGCATGCGCCCGTCAAAACTTTTCGAGCAAGAGATATAGCTGGCTTCTTCCAACTTCCGCGCATGCACGCTCAGGTTGCCGTCGGTCGTTTCCAACAGCTTCTTCAATTCGTTGAAAGTGAGGCTCTCGTTGACGGCCAGCGCGCTCATAATCCCCAGGCGCAACCGCTCATGCACCAGGCGATCGATTTGCGCGGCGGCCTTCTCGGGCCGCAATGCGGCTTTCGCCGGAATCGCTTCCTGCTTCGTCATTGTTGCGTTCTTGGCTGCCATGATTTACCCGCTGTGTCTTACCCGCCGTAGTTCCTTACAATGACCGCGCCAAAGGCAATCTGCAGCCCGCCAAAACCCGCCGCTAGCCACGCATCGCCCCATGCCAGAGGTGATAACAGAGCCGCGGCTCCAAACGCCAGAAAGCACAGCCCCATCACCGGAACCACACGCACCGAAAAAGCTCCGCCTGCCACAATTCCGCAGCCATAGAGCAGCAGCCACACTCCCGGCGTGTAATCGATCATCCCCGCACGCCACAGCATCAAAGTCAATAACGCCGCCGTAAAGATGGACGGCGCAATCGCCAGAACAAACTTGCGGCCCGGCCGTGCGAAAAGCGGCTTGTTGATGGTTTGCGCCTTTTGGCGCGCGAAGAAGTATCCCACCAGCACGCCTACGATCGCCTCGATGGTCCACACCGCCAACCAAGCGCTCGCGTGCACCCGCGTGTGCGCAAACCATGCAGCTGCAATAGCCGTCGCGCCCATCACAATCCCGCCGCGCCCCGGAATCGCCGTGAACTCGCCCGCGCTCTCCATCGTCCGGCGGATATAGCGCAGGTTCGCAATCGCTTGCGAATCGATCGGCACGGCTTCGGTTGGAACTCTTGCGGAGCGTAGGGCAGCCACGATGCGAGTATACCTCACGATCACTCCAAATGCAATGTACTTTGCATAGCAAAGTCGAGCAATACTTTATCGTGCTTACACCCGACTTCCTTCACACCGCATTCACCGATATGTTCACGCTGAAGCTCCCCATTCTGGAGAAGATCCTGCGTCCCGTCCTTGTGTATTTCGCGCTGATTGTGCTCTTGAGGATATTCGGCAAACGCGAACTTGCCCAACTCAACCCGTTCGATCTGGTGGTCCTGCTGTCGGTGTCAAACACCGTGCAGAACGCGATCATCGGCGACGATAATTCGCTCTCCGGCGGGCTGCTCGGCGCAGCCGCCCTGTTCGCCATTAACTACCTCGTGATCCGGTTTCTGTTCCGCCACCGGCGGCTCGACCAGATTCTCGAAGGCTCGCCCATCACCCTGATCAGCAATGGCAAAGTGGACCGCGCCGCGCTGTGCAAAGAACTACTCAGCGAATCAGAGTTGCTCACAGTGGCACACCGCCAGGGGTTTGACGATTTGAGCGAGGTTGATCGGTGCATCCTCGAGCCAGGCGGGGTTTTCTTCATGAAGGGCCGCGTACCGTCCACTGATGAGACACGCTACGAGGCCCTCATGGCCCGCCTGTCGGACTTAGATCGGAAGCTGGATTTAATCCAGCAGCGTAAGGTTTAGGCAGCTCCCTAGAACTGCAACTGCACAGTGTTTGACGGATACACTCCGTCCACCACCAATTGCAGATACATCGTCCCCGTGCCTGCCAAACTTGCCGGCAGCAGCAGGTTCAGCTGGTCGAGCCCCGCGTCGGTGTTCTGGGCCCCCGCATAAGCCGGTGTAATGGCCACGGCGGTGGATGTGTCCACATTCATTTGCGTAAAGCCAGGCGACAGATTCGGCCCGATGTAGGCCACAACCGACACATTCTGGCCAGGAATAACGGCAGGCTGGCTTTGATAGTGACGGATCCCGGTGGCATAAACGATCAAGTAAGATTGTCCGCCCAAAATATTCACGGTAGTCGGGGAGCACGTTCCTCCGGAGCACGAGTACACGTTTTGCGAAGTCTGTCCGCCGCCTGAATTCGCAGTTAACACGTAGGCTGCCGGAGCGCCAGTCCCGCTACCCGATACGGTGAAAATCGAAGGGCTGATGCTCTCGATTTCAACCTCGTCTGTCCCCACGGTTGAGCCATTCGAACTGATCGTGACCGTGGCCTGACCGGATGGGAGCGTAGAAGGAACCACCCAG
>Ga0326727_10017318_pt1 | contig 14985 bp, 14 predicted proteins | sample MB2enrmetagenome_FD_207643 | JGI IMG/M metagenome (GOLD analysis project Ga0326727, IMG submission 207643) | Lab enriched peat soil microbial communities from McLean, Ithaca, NY, United States - MB29MY | ecosystem: Environmental > Terrestrial > Soil > Wetlands > Peat | place: USA: New York... | reverse complement strand
TGATTGATGCCAGAGGATAAGAAAAGGTTGCTATTTATTTTATTCTAAAAAATCCGGGTGCAATGCCCGGTCGAAGACGAGAGTCTCCTGCGTTCTTGGAGAGCGTCTGTGGCACTGGCTGCGGGGGACCGGATTTCCGGAGTTCAAACGGAAGAGCCTCGGCAAGCAGCACGTCATTGCTGGCAGCGTACGACGACGGCAACCTCGGGGTGATTTTCGGTGCAAATTGGCGGGGCAGGTGGCGTCAGGGTGTTTCTTCCACAGGGCAACCGTCCAGAATTGCTGAGCATCCCCTTAGACAATAGAATTAACACCGGGCGTTTTTCCGCACACTGGGCAACCCTGAATTGGGCTGCTTCCTCAAGCAGTTGAGCCCTTCAAAACTGAAATAGTCCCATCTCTTTCCCACCAAACCTCCCCCGCCCGAGGTGTGTCCAATCGAGCAGAATGCACTCTAGCTCGGTGGAAAACCTGTTTATAAGGACGATAGACCCGCAGTCCCGAAAAGCTCGAAATCGGAGTCTCCGCCCCGGAATAATCCACTCCGACGTAGAGTCGTGGCTCTGCCGCCCCGACCTCTGGCCGACGTGGCACCCGAAGAGTTCGAACGTCCCCGCCACGACACGCACCTCGGCACCGAGTTCCGCTGGAAGACTTTCGGCGTGACCATCGACTCCACCTGCGTGAGTTCGTCCGGCACGAGGAGGCTGGCGTGGGATGCACATTGCGATGGGGTGCATGCATGTTCCAGACCACTAGCGGAGCCACCAAGGATTCAGGCAGTTGTCAGCCTTGTGATCAAATCCTGAGGGTGGACGGGCTTGGCAAGGATGTCAAATTCATGCCCCCGAGCGCGGGCATTTTCCAGCAGATCGACTGTGCTGGCTTGACCAGAGAAGAGCAGTACTTTGCAGGTCGGAAGAAAGCCCCGAATGAGGATCATGGCCTCTATCCCATTCATGTCCGGCATGACGACATCGCTGATAATCAGATCGGGCTTCACGCTCTTAGCGACATCGACGGCTTCGGTGCCGGAATAAACGGCAGAGGTATTGAAGCCAGCCTTGTTGAGGATGATTGCAAGTGTATCTGCAATGGTGTGCTCATCGTCCACGACAAGCACCTTTCTGACTTTGGCCACAATTTCCTCACTCTTAATTTTGGTAGGTGACTAGATCGTACCATGTCCATGTCTCTGATTTAGAGTCGCATACGAAGCGGGCGACTTACGCCTCGGCACCCAGTCCCGCAGAAGTCCTCTGGCATGCCCATCGACTCCGTCGTGCTTGAGTTCGTCCGGCATGAGCGGCTGGCGTTGGATGCCCATTGCGATGGGTGCATGCAGATCATGCGGCGGGCCGTTCGAGAAGAGGGATGGTGGAGTCTATGTGCTCACCGATGAGACGCAGAACGGGTGGCTGGCGAGGCTGGGGGCATTGGTGATGCCGGGCAGGATGGGGAGATGGCGTCAGAGATGGTTGGAGGGGCTGGGGAGAGTGGCGGGGAAAGAAGTGCCGATCTTTTAGCCGAGGCACGATGCCCCGGCCTAAACCGGGGCGTCAGGTCGCCTCCGGAAGCTTGGAAGAGTGCTTCTCAATGGCGGCATTCCTGAGGCTTGTCAACGAGGAAGCGCGTGGAAGCCTGTTCTCCCTGCCCCTGTTTTCCATTCGATTGAGTGCTATATACATCACAAATAAATTGAAATCCCAGAATAAGTGATGTATAAATCACTTCATGCAAACTCTAGCGGAACTAGGCCAAGCGGTTTCGGAGCAGCGCAAGGGGCTTGGGCTGAAGCAGAGCGAAGTCGCCCTTCGCTCTGGCCTTACACGCGAATCCCTCTCCCGCTTTGAGCGCGGCCAGTTACCCGAGTTCGGCTCCCGCAAGCTCTTGGCGGTGTTGGCCGTACTTGGTCTGGAGTTGAACTTCGGCAAGATCGGAACTTCGGGCTCCCTCGATGAGTTGCGCCGTGAGCGCGGTGGCGCTTGAAACTGAACGTCTACGTCCTCGGCCAACACGTCGCCGTCCTCGAACCTGTCGGCGATTTCAAGAGCGTCCTGAGCTACGTCCCGGATGCCGCGCCTGAGAAGCTCGTCTCGCTCACGATGCCTGTACGCACGGAATCGTACGTATGGGACGACCAGCTTCACCCCATCTTCCAGATGAACTTGCCGGAAGGGTACCTGTTGCAGGTTCTGCAGGAAGAGTTCGGACCGCACATCGGTGCAAGCCCAATGGCGCTTCTCTCCGTCATCGGTCGGAACATGGTGGGGAGGCTTCAGGTAGCGCCTCCCGGCGCAGCACTGGATGAGCCCGCGAGTCCGATAGACGTCGCCGACCTTCTAAAGGGAGACAACTCGGAGGAGGCGTTCACCGCGCTGGTTCGTGAGCACGCGAGAAGTGGTGTTTCCGGTGTCCTGCCGAAATTCTTGGACACGGAGGAAGAGAAAAAGCGATCTCCCAAGGCCGGGCTCGGCAAGCATCAGAAGGCTACCCTGCTCACTCACCGTCACATCATCAAGGGCTCTTCCGCCAAGCATCCGTTCGCCACCGTGAACGAGCATCTGTGCATGCAGGTAGCGGCAAAGGCGGTCACCTGTGCCAAGACCGACTTGTCAGAGGACGGGAACGTGCTCGTCGTCCATCGCTTCGACGTAGACGAAAAAGGAGAGCCAAGCCTCGCGATGGAGGATTTCTGTGCGCTCCTTGGTCTTCGTCCCTCGGCCAAGTACGAGACAACGTGGGAGCGCATCGCCAAGGCAGTCCGTGACCATGTGCCGGGCGGACGACAGTATGAGACGTTTCAGGCGATGGCGTCGATCTTGCTCCTCACGTACGCACTAAGAAATGCCGACTGCCACTCGAAGAACTTGGCACTGCTCTACACATCGCCCACGGATGCCCAGCTCTCACCTGCGTACGATTTCCTCACGACCTCAGTCTATGCGGGATACCAGCACAATCCACCGGGGATTAGTTTCATGGGCAAGAAGACGTGGCTGCCCGGAAAGAACTTAGTCAAGTTCATCACGAGCACCTTCGGAATTCCCCAACGAGAGCAGAAGGAGATGGTGGAGCGCATCAGTGATGCGGTATCGCAGACGGCTCCATCGGTGCGTGAAATGATGAACCAGTTGCCGGGGTTCCGAGACATTGGGAAGCGGATGCTTGCGACGTGGAGTGAAGGAATTCAGCTACTGCGAGAACCTCGCGTCTATGCCATGAGTGCATGGCAATCGAGCGAAGCATTCGAAGGAATCTCCGACCCGCCGAAGCTGGAGAACCCGAGGACGGTCATCGGTAGGTCGCCGTTGCTGGCGAACCGTGCCCTGCGTCCGAAGAAGACCAAGTGATGAACCTCAATCCAATTCCCTGCTCTGCCTTTGCTAATCTCTCTCGTGGCGGACTAAAATGGGACTAAACTGCGCTAGTCCCAGCAGTGCATTGAAAACACAGTGGTTATGCGACTTTTTTCAAGGTCTGCAAAACCTTTATTCGCCAGTTTGATTCTGGCCCGCGCCTCCAAATTCCTCAACAACTTATAGATTCCTCAGCTATTGACCAGTTCAGCACTGTACTGCCCAAACTTCCCACATCTGCCTCGAATGGCAACCTGCGCGTTCTTAGAACCGGAATGCCAGCTTCGCCAATAGATATGCAACTGTCGTCGAGACTCCGACACCAATGAAACCCGGGATCATGAAACTGTGGTTCAACAGATACTTGCCGATGTGGGTTGTGCCTGTGCGATCCATGCTGATCGCCGCTAGGTCACTCGGGTAGAAGCAGAAGAAAAAATAAGCGTAACTCGCCGGCATCAGGCCGAGCATCAGTGTTGCAGGCAGACCGAGCGCGATGCCGAATGGCATCATTACCGTCAGCGTGGCAGCCTGACTCTTGACGAATGCCGAGACGCAGAACATAGCGATGGCGAACGTCCAGGGTGCGGCCTGCACCATCAGCCGCATTTTGGCGATGAGAAACGGCTGATTGGAGGTGATGAACGTGTCGCTCATCCACGCGATGCCGAAGATGGAGACGACTGCCGTCATGCCCGCGGCGAACACACTCGCCTTGGCAATGTCTTTGGCGTTGATGTTGGTGGCGAACAGGATGAAGGCGCCGAAGCCGAGCATGATCATTTGCACGACGGTACTCATTGGAATGGCTTTTCCGTTCACCATCGGCAAAATGTTCGGCAGGTGATATCCCGCGTTGACGAACGTATCCCGCAAGGCGAGTATGACGATGAAAAGCACGCCAGAAAAGAAGATCGCGACCGAAACTTTCGCGGTGGACGGCAGTTTCTTGTCGAGCGTTGTGACGGAAACATCGAGTTGCTCACGGAAGGCCGGGTCCTTCATGCGCTCCTGAAATTCCGGGTCTTTATCCAGGTCCTTGCCGCGCTTCAAGCTCCACAATGCCGCTGCCAGCACGCCCACCACGCCGGCGGGTAGGGTGATCTTCACAATGTCGAAGATAGTCACCGGCGTTCCCATCTTGATGGAGTACGCGAGAAAGGTTGTCACTGCCGCTGCAACCGGGCTGGCGGTAATGCCCATCTGGGCCGCTACGCTGGAGATAGCCATGGGCCGCTCGGGACGTATGCGCGTCCGCCAGGCAACATCGGCAATAACCGGAAACAGAGCATAGACGGCGTGTCCAGTACCGACGCAGACCGTCAGAAAGAAAGAGCACAGCGGAGCGAGCAGGGTGACGCGGTTGGGATGCGCGCGCAGCAAACGCTCCGTGAGTTGCACGAGGTAATCCAACCCTCCTGCAACCTGTAATGCGGCAGATGAAGTAACCACGGCCAGAATGATCAGCATCACCTGAATCGGAGGCTCCGAAGGCTGCACTCGGAAGATAAAGACCAGCACCGCAACCCCGAGTCCACCAATCATGCCCAGCGCGAGGCCGCCTCTGCGGATGCCGAGGAGGATGGCCGCTAAGACCAGAAAGAATTGAACGAAGAACATCAGCATCTGGAATCTCCCTTTACAGAACCGACTCGGTATGCTGCATCAATCGGGACGCAAATGTCCACAACTACTACAGAGCGTTACAGAAGCATATACCTGCTCGCGGCGGCAATGCCTTGCTTCCAAGATCCCTAAACCTGCAATCCACCCATGACACAGCCCTCAGATATCCCCCTGCATTGATTTTGTAGTTCTCTGAAAAACCTAACGGTGTTCTGAATGGGCTCCGGGCAAGGATCGTGGTGCTCCATTTGCGGGAGTTCTGTGCTGAACTCCTCCGACACTGAATGAATCGTCGCACCTTCCAGCAATCTGGATAAATCACGTAATCCTTGCTCGAGGACCGTGTGTGTATCGTCAGCCATCTTGGCCGAGCCGGAAAGCGTGTGAGGCCACGTCACTGCCGTCAGGAAAACACTGGCGGCAGTTGAAGCGGCGTTCTGAATCTGCTCGCTGATGTTTCGGTCTCTCCGGATTGCGTCGTCGATTTCGTAAGGAACAACTTCCGCCAGTGCGCGCAAAGACCCTAAAAGCTCGTCGGCTTCCTGTCGTAGCGCGGGAATCCTGTCTAAGCGTGCGACGCGGAGAGCAGACATTAGATCAGCCTCAATTGTCAGCAGCCGGGCTAAGCCGTGGCGCATCTTGTCCACAGTTCGCTCAGGATGGAGCTGATGAAAAATCATCCACATCACAATAAGTGCCAGAAGGATGCCAATGAATCTGTCACGGGCTGGCGCCATCTGCGTGGGAGCAGAAAATCCCTCAAATGCGGTGAGATAAAAAGCAAACACAATCTGCAACCCGACATAACCGTAATGAGCGCTACGCGCAATCCATGCCCCAAGAAATGAAATGCATGCGACTGTCAGTAGAATCGGAATCGCCGTATCGGCGTAGGGAAAGACGAAGACAATGCAACCAATCCCGAAGATGAGTCCGCCGACCGCCGCGCCCACGATACGAAATAGCATCTTCTGATTAGTCGCGCCCGTAGTGGTCAATCCCGCAACAAGCACGGTTAGTACCGCAGTTGAAATTCCCGGCCAGGCAAGCGCGTTATAGATTACATAGCAGATGGTGGCACACAGGCTCAGCTTGATTGCATAGACCAGGTAGGCTGGATTGGTCCACACATCCCGGCGCAACCATGAGTCGCTTTGCCTGTTTGGGAGCGGCTTCAGCAACCCTTCATGCAATAAGACTTGCTCCGCATGAGAGGTGGCGCCAATGTTGTACAACGATTGTTCTATTCGTCCGAGCAAGCCAGTTGCTATTTCCGGCGTTCTTTTCAGAAGCGATTCAACGTCATCAATGCGTCCAGTGCGCACAGCAGCAAACGCCGTGGCTAAACGTTGAAATCGTGCTTGATTGCTATCGCTTCCATTCGATGAGTTGTGCGTGCCGAATGCCGCCCCGAGATCCAGGAGTCGGGCGATGGCTGGGATCAAGCTAGGCGGAATGATACAAGCGGAAGTATCTGCCGCGGGGTGCATATTGATCTCCTCCAGCAGCGCATGCATTTTTCCTTGTCCGGCGAAGGCATAACGTCTGACTGCTAGAACCTTCCTCTCTATATCTTCTTCCGGGGCGTCCTCGGCGTACTGCCTGAAGAGCTGTTCCAGGGCATCAAGGCGGGCATCCATTTCTTTCTGTAGCGCACGTTGAGGATCGCGGTTAGTGAACACATACTCTATGACAATCTTGCAACCGACAGCCAGAGCTCCCCCGCCTATTGGCCACATGGCAAGATGGACCAGGTGTTCTGCGGGTAGATGTTGCTCAAACAAGGACAGCGTGATAATGGAAAAGATTCCAATATTCATCGCCGCGGATGGTCGAGTGGACGCACGCAGGAAGAAGGCGGAAAAAAACGTGAAGAGTGCGATTCCAAGGACTCGAGCCATAGGATCGTTCCCCGTCACCTGCACCAGCAACAGCGCAGCACCGGCCCCCACACACTGGAAGGTTAGCTGGAAGACACTATTCTGGAAGGTTAGGTACGCTGCATCGTAGGAAACAAGAAAAATGAGATATACAGCCGGTGGCATGAGCGGTGCGCGCAACGCGAGCAAAAGGAAGGTCGCAATTGTGGCGGCAAATGCCGTTCTTAGCGCTCCCCCCATGCGCCCATGCGTAGGGGCTAATTCCTGGTAAATGTTTTCAATCCATGCCGAGGTTCCACTAGGAAATTGGGCCAACGGTCACCTCACAATGCTGATGGCGGTTTCGCCTACGCGGAAGAGGGCCGGATCAGGGTTCTGCACGCGTATGCGAATCGGGAACCGGGCAGCAAGGTGAACCCAATTCAGAGTGTGATCGATCTGTGGAAGCCCATTGTTCGTGTTGCTGTCGTCTGGAGAAACACCGTATCCGACACTTTCTACGATGCCATCAAACTTCCGCGATGGATTTCCCATCAGGTAGAGATCGACATGCTTTCCAGGCGCGATCGACTTCAATTCAGATTCACGATAATTAGCCACTACATACCATGTGCGGGTGTCGATCAGGGTGAACACAGGAAGCCCTGGCTTAGCGTATTCACCTTCGGAGATATTGAGATTCGTAACATATCCATCGAAGGGCGCGACCACCGTGCAATGCGCCAGATCCAGTTTCGCGTTTTCCACTTTCGCAGCCTTGGAGGGTCTCTGAGCCACTAGGCTGCCGAGGCGATCTATCGAGTTAATGCTCTGATTCAGTTTTGCCTGGGAAACAACGATTGCTACTTCCGCTTCCCGCTGCATTGATCTTGTTTGTTTCTCCTGCGCAGATGCCTGTTGAAGGGCAGCTTGCGCCTCTTGATAGTTGTGTTCGGCTACCTGCGCCTTGGTGCGAGCGTCATCCACCTGCTCCGGTGTTACGTATTGCTTCGCAAGAAGAGGCTCAATGCGGTTGAGGTTATTGAGAGCAAGTGTTCTTTGGGACTCTGCCGATCCCAGGAATGCCTTGGCCCTCTCTACCGACGCTACGGAAGCCTGCACCCCGCTGGCAACTGTATTGGTCCGGGTTCGTGAGCTGGCAACACCTGCACGGGCTGCCTCCACTGCACTCGTTTCCGACGCAATCCTCCGCTGGGTATCCGTTATCTGCTCTTCCAGAAGCTGTTGGTCGGAGAGAGCCTGATCCAGCGCGTATTGATAGGGCCTTGGATCAATGGTGAACAAGACTGCTCCTGCATGCACAAAAGCGTTGTCTTTGATGGGTATGCTGACGAGACGGCCACTCACCTCGGGAGCGAACTGAATGTAATTAGCGCGTACGCTGGCATCGTCTGTACGCGGGTTTCGGTTTGTCTGCCAGAGGACGTTCAGTAATAAAACGACAGCGGAGATCAGCGCTCCTGCCGATACATAAAACCGGTTCGACCCAGCGATTGACTTCTTTATTTCCACGGCTTCACCTCACGGCTTATCGAAAGAACAAGAGCCACAACAGGCACGCCGTTGCCACCACAAGGCTCGGATAGAACACAACGAGGGGCATCGCACGGTGCTCAAGCTTACGTTGCATCAACTGCCACCGGGTAAAGCCTGAAACCAAAACCCCTAGTCCAAGGCACAGCATCCACGAAGGCAGGAATGACCCGGCGACGTTGATAGAAGGAGCGCGGGAGCACCCTGCGGCGAATAGCATCAATACACAAATGGGCAGCAGTTTAGAAAACTGAGTGATCACTAGCATCCTTTCAGTGTGGCGAAGGCTGCGCGACTGTTGGCTGCGTCGCGACGGGTCGCAGTCGCAACAGGTTGCCGGTGGTGTAACCCAGGGTGACAGCACTGGTCAGCACCGCGGATCTTGCCTGGACATCCGACAAACGTGCTTGTGCGAGCTGAGACTCGGCCGTCACCAGGTCGACCAGATTCTTAACCCCATACCGATAGGCATCCAGAGAGGCGTCATAAGAGGTTGTTGCAGCGGTAAGCAGGCTTTGAGCCGCCTCTCGTTGACGTGCTGCAGTCCTGAATTGGAGGTACGCAGTCCATGTCTCACGAGTAACTTCGTCGCGCTTTTCGCGCAATTCGTCTACGCTCTGCCTCTGCTTGGACTGCGCGAGGAGGACTTCGTTCCGGCGCGCCCCCCCGTCAAAGAGCTCCCACCGAAGCTTAAGACCAACGTTCCAAACGAACTGGGTTGTATTGCCCAGATTGGGTTGGCTCATCGACGGCCAGATAGACTGCTGTGCAGCATTGGACTGAAATTCAATTTGTGGCCGATAGGATGAGCGTGCCGTCTTGATATCTTCATTCGCGGCACGAAGCTTTTCTGCGAACGACTGGAGGTCAGGCCGATCGTGCATAGCCGCCTCCACTAAGGTCGTTACGGAGTTCGACACAGCGGAGGCTTCTGGAGCGGAAATGGGTTTCGCCACAGTGATTTCATCGGAAGGCTCTACACCCAGGGCCTCGCGCAATCTTACTCGCGCCATTGCCTCATCGCCGATACTGGTTTCCAGATCGTAAGCAGCCTGCGCGGTAGCGGCTCTTGCATTCAGTACGTCTGGAAGTGTGGCGCGACCATTTGCCAATTGAGCTTCGGCGACACTTTGCGTAGTCTGTGCCGTACTTAGGATCTGGCGAATGGCAGTGAGCTTTTCCTGCGCTGTTACGAGGTTATAGTAGGCGACAACCAACCTGTATGCCACATCCTGGTTAGCGCGCTGTAACCTTGCGGTTGCAGCAAACTGGAGGGCCCTACTGGATTCCAACTGGGATCGTCGTTTTCCAAAATCAAAGATTGTGTACTCCAGTTCGAATCCTGATTCCACGGTTGGAATCTCAACCATGACATAGCCGACTGGCGCGAGAGGCTTCGGAAAAGGGACGATGATTCTCTCATCCCCGAATAAAGCCATTCCTGCCAACTTTGGAAAATAAGTACTACGAGCAATTCCGACATGCTCTGCAGCTTGTTTAGCCTCTTCCCAGGCAATCCGGGCATGAGGATTGTTCGTCTCTGCGATGTCAATCATCTCTTCAAGGTGGTAGGGCCGCGAAGGATCAATCGTGACGATTCCTGCAGGGGCCTGCCTTTGCGATGTGCATGTCGCGGCAGTAGACAGTTCAGAAACAACCCCGACGCATTGAGCGGTGGCCGGAAGAGAATCGAACGACAGCCCAGCCGCCAAGAGCACGACATTTACCCACCATGTAACCTGCAGGCATCGAGGAATATTAATTCTAGGCAAGAACTGCTGCATTTGTGTATAGTGTAAACAAAGTATACGACATACGCAACCTCACAAAATGTACTTCTCTACCATCGCGCAGTTTCGGAGAAATGCATTGGTTGCCGGAACGGAGCGCTAACGGTGATTAAGATCAAGCAATCAGAACAGAAGACGTTTAAGGCTGGAGAAGAACTGCGGGAGCGAATTCTCGATGCTGCTAGTCGGCTCTTCGGAAAGGAAGGTTATGAGAATGTATCCATCCGGAGGATCGCTGAGGAGGCCGGATGCTCCCAAATGGCGATGTATCGCCATTTCCCGGATAAGAGTGCCCTGATTCGTCACCTTTGCATTGAGCTTTATCAGCAGTTCACGATTCAGTTGCACGAAAAGCTTGACTTTCTTCCCGACCCCAAAGAGCGTCTGCGCCAGGCACTCCGAGGTTTTGTCCTTCTATCGCATAAGAACCCGCATCATTACCGGCTTACCTTTCTCATGCCGACTCTTGACCCCCAAGCAGGGGAGATTCGCGCGGTAGTGGCGAATCCCGCAATCTCGTATTTTAGGCAAACCCTGAAGCTGGCTCTTCCCCAGGGCACCTCGGACGAACTAGTGGAGGAGCGGTTACATCAGATACTTGCGACTCTCCACGGTATGACCATCATGCTGATAGCGCATCCGCGCGCCTACGGGCTAACCAAGGAAAGTGCCCTTCGGCAACTCGAATCTGCGTTCGATCTTTTTCTCAAAGAGGCATGACTTTGCCTGAATGCTGAAAGGAATTGAAAAGCTAGTTGCGAGAGCCAACCTGTTAAAACGATTTGCCGTTTTCCAGATGTGAGCGTGGGCCACGTCTCAACGAGAGCAGATTAGCTCCAACGTCTTCCGAAACCGGCATGTGGAAAGTTACGATCCTGGGTGGATGGTCGGCTACTCTTCCCTTGGCAAATTATGGAAGGTTTGCCCGTGATACACGCTGAACCATGCCAAATTCCACAGGAAACATTGCTATGTGCCGACATCCCGGCACTAATCCCACTTTATCTCTGTAGCGGGGTGCAACGTGATTCAGGACCAATGGGCTTTTTCCCGAGTGGCGTGAGTAGAACGCAGCACTCCGTGTCCGCGCGCGGATCACTCCATAAACGGCAACCAAGCCCAGGCTGCTATTCTGGAGATGTGATTGCAACGCTATTCAAACGCTCCAAGCCTCCATTTCGGAAGGGTTTTCTCCGATCCTTTGTTCGATGGCTTATCATCGGTGCATTGCTTCTTTGGTCGCTTGCCGTGCTGCTTCTTGTGGCCGCCCGGTGGATCGACCCGCCGACAACCGCGGTACACATCCAGCGCCGCGTGCAGGCCTGGATTCATCGCACGCCATATCAGGAACGCTACAAATTCATTCCGCTCAGTCAGATCTCGCCCGATCTCCAGCACGCTGTCATCGCCGCGGAGGACGCGCGTTTCTACCAGCACCATGGCTTCGATTGGCACGCGATCGAACTCGCCGCCGAAGAAGATATAGAAGGCGGCCGCATGCGTGGAGGTTCCACTCTTACACAACAACTCGTAAAAAACCTGTTCTTCGGAACAGGCCGCTCTTTCCTTCGCAAGGGCGCGGAGGTCACGCTGGTACCGGTGGCCGAATTCGTCCTCGGCAAGCAGCGCATTCTGGAGCTTTACCTCAACGTGGTCGAATGGGGCCCTGGTATTTATGGCGCAGAGTCGGCGTGTCATTACTACGACAGGACCTCGGCCCGGCATATCGGCCGGGAACAGTCTGCCCGACTTGCGGCGATTCTGCCGGCTCCACTGAAGCGACGGCCCGAGCGCATGAACAGCTACAGCATGGTCATCCTTAGGCGGATGCACCAAGTGAATTGGTAATCGCGAGCAACATTTTACGCATGCTGCCTATTATTGCTCTCGCTTTGGGTTCCGGACGGGTTGTCGGCTATGCGTAAGTTACCCTAACGTCATTACCACTCCGATAAACACGCGCGACGAAAGTTCAAACCGCCAGGCAGGGATCGGTAACGGTAAACGCCGATCCGGCCGGAGATCGGGAGCAGACAAGGGCAGGTGGAAACCCGGACGCTGGCCGACCTCCTAGGACTAATCTCGTCATAGAATCCTTAAGGTCCCATGAGGCGCAGTTGGCCGCGTGGTCGGTTGTGCTCAGGTGCGATACCATCGATGTATCGCATGAGCCAACCCTCCCATTCCGCCAAATCGGCAACGCTTCAGGCACTCGTAAGACTGGCGCGCCCCTACCAGCGGCGATTCCTGCTGATCGGGCTGCTGGCATTGCTGGGCACCGCCGCCGATCTGGCACAGCCGCTCATCTACCGGGTCGCCATCAACGATGTTGCCGGCCTGTTCGTGGAGCGGCCGGCGGAGACCTCGCCGCTGCCGAGCAGCGCAACCCCGGGCGCCACCGAGCATCACCCCGCGGCTGATGAGATCAAGCGGGTTGAGCAGGAGTTGGAGCGGCTGGGCCGAACGCACTTACCGCACCGGCGCGACTACGTTGCCCCCCGTACGCGGCAGCAGACCCTGCGAACTCTGCTTTGGGCGGCTTTCCTGCTCTTCCTTGTCAGCGTGACGGGCTACTACGTCTCGCTGGCGGCGGATTACCAGAGCACGCTCGCCGCCGCCGATATTGAAGCCGGTCTGATCCAATCCACCTTTGGACACGTGCTGCGCCTGCCGCTCTCATTCTTCACCCGCCGGGCCAGTGGCGGGCTGGCCAAGCGCATCGACCAGTCCGACCAGGTGGCGCCGATTGTCTCGGCTTTCGCACAGGAGATTGCGCCGGCCATCCTGCGAATTGTCGGCATCTGCGCCATCATGCTGACGCAGAGCTGGCGCCTGACGCTCGCCGCCGTGGCCATCCTCCCGTTGTATCTGTTCATCACCGCCCGCTCGGCCAAGCGGCTTGAGTCCGGCATGAACGAGTACTACGGACTGTGGGAGACGGTCTCCGTCCGGATACAGGATGCGCTGGGAGCGATCAAGACGGTGAAGCTCTCTGGCGCCGAGGGCCGCGAGAGCACGAAGTTGCATGAGGCATCGCGCGACGCATATGGCGACTACCTGGAGCGCGAGCGGCTCGGCAACCGCTACCTCTTTCTGCAGAGCACGCTCAGCCATCTGAGCAAGGCGCTGGTGCTCGGCTATGGCGGGTGGATGGTGTTGAACCGCAGGCTGACGCCGGGCGACGTCGTCATGTTCGTCGCCTACCTGGATCAGCTCTACGACCCCATCGACTCGCTGAGCAGCATCGCGGTAACTCTGCAGCAGCACTTCGCGTCGGTGAGCCGAGCCCTGCGCCTGCTGCAAACCGGTCCGGAAGAGGCCGGCGGCGCGGAGCTGGCGCCAGGCCCTGGACGGGTGGAGTTCCGCGACGTGCACTTTGGATATGGGCCGCAGCGGGAGGTGCTGAGCGGGCTGAGCTTCACGGCCGAAGCTGGCTTGGTGCTGGCCCTCACAGGCCCATCCGGCGCGGGCAAAACCACGGCGGCCGATCTGCTGATGAAGCTGTGGGAGCCGCAGTCGGGCGAGATCCTCATCGACGGCCAGCCGCTGAGCGGCATCGATGCCTCGTCGATCCGGCGGGCGATTGGCGTGGTGGCCGCCGATGGCGCGATCTTTCGCGGCACACTGGCGGATAATATCCGCTACAAGCGCCCGCAGGCAAGCGACGAGGAGGTGCGGATGGCAGCGCTTGCAGCCGGCATGTCCCGCACGCTGGAGCGCCTTCCCGACGGGCTGGAGACAGAGGTTGGCGAGGGCGGCCTCGGCCTCTCCGTGGGCGAGCGACAACGGATTCAGCTGGCGCGCATCCTGGTAGACCAGCCGCGCATCCTGGTGCTGGACGAAGCGACAGCCAACCTCGATTACGCGACCGAGAGCGAGGTAAAGCGGACGCTCGGCTCACTGACTCCGCAGCCAACCATGATCATCATCGCGCACCGCTACTCCATGCTGAAGGATGCCGATCAGGTTGTGGTTCTCGATCACGGCTGCGTTGCGGAGCAAGGCACTCCGGATGAGCTCGTTGGACGCCGTGGATGGTTCTCGCAACTGGCGGAGCGCTCCGCTGACGCCCACGCGGATGGCGAAGCCGCCAACGGATATACCAGCGCCGCTACAGTCTGAGCGCTGCACGTCACGCGCGCAATTCTGGTCGGATGGAAACGTTAGGACCCTATCGTGACTGCCCCGGCGAGATGAAGCAGGGTTGTCCGGACGGCTTGCCGCCGGGGCAGTTTCGATCAGTTTGCCCTCATTCTCCGGACGCTTGGCCACCTTCACAGCGGCAACCACAGCGGCTCCGGCAGAGATTCCAACCAACAAACCTTCCTCTTTGGGGATTGGTGATCCATGAGCCGAGTTTAGATGATTTGATATTCGTGCAGCTTCTTGTACAGCAAGGGGCGAGAGATTCCTAGCATCTTTGCCGCCTGGAGCCGGTTATTGCTACATCGCGCCAGCGCGAAGCTGATGGCTTTTTGCTCGGTGTCTTTTATCGCTTGATCAAGATTTATGTTGCCAGCAGTGGCGCAACAGCCATTGCCGCCCCTCGCGCCGAACACGATCAGGCGAATGTGATCGAGGGTTATTTGTTCCTCCAACACAATCGTTAGGGAGCGCTCAAGTACGTTGTGCAGTTCACGGATGTTGCCAGGCCAGTCCTGCTGAACGAAAAAGTCGATAACATCCGGAGCAAGTTTCTTATGGTAAATGCCGTGTTTCCTTTGTAGTTCTTTCCAGAAACGGTGAACCAGCTCCGGTATGTCTTCCCGCCGATCTCGCAGCGCGGGAATGTATACC
>Ga0326727_10017317_pt1 | contig 14985 bp, 11 predicted proteins | sample MB2enrmetagenome_FD_207643 | JGI IMG/M metagenome (GOLD analysis project Ga0326727, IMG submission 207643) | Lab enriched peat soil microbial communities from McLean, Ithaca, NY, United States - MB29MY | ecosystem: Environmental > Terrestrial > Soil > Wetlands > Peat | place: USA: New York... | reverse complement strand
GTCTGCGGTGAGGCGATCATGGAGGCGGGATTCGAGAGCCTGATAAGCTTGCGCGGCTTTGGCCAGATCGCCGGAGCGGAGGTAGTCTTCTGCGAGGGCTTTGCGGAGAAGCTTTTCGTGAGCAATGTTGCCGCTGGCGGTGACCTGATCGATGAGCGGCTCGAGCAACTGGATGGATGTTTTGAGATCGTTGTTTCGATTGGCGAGGATGCCGCGATAGAACTGGGCCTGATCGGGCGGCAGTTGATCGAGCTGGGATTCGACGCGCAGAAATTGATGGTCGGCTAATAGATTCTGCAAGCGGGCATCGGCGTCTAGGCCGCTCGTGACGCCGGTGTGGACCTGCTCGCCGGCGCCGGGTTGTTGCTGGGTTTGCGGAGGCGGAGCAGTTTGTTGCGGCAACAACGGCGCAGCGGAAAAGGCGAGGATCCATCCCGCGAGCGCGCTTGCGATGTGCCGACTTTTTAGTGCTTCCATTCCGCGAAAGCCGTTCATGCTCACTACGACGTTAACAGATTCAATGAGCGGAAGTTTGCGCGCGATTGGCCAAGGACTCAATCATGGAACCCGATCCTTCTGTGCTCAGGAAGTGAGACATTGTTCACGAGCAGGCCGGTACACTTGAAGATAGATGGCGCGACGAACAATAGAGCATTACGAGATTCAGCGCAAGCTGGGCGCGGGCGGGAGCGGCGTTGTGTATCTGGCCAACGACACGCTGCTGCAACGCCCGGTGGTGCTGAAGATTCTGCGCACGGGACTGCTCTCGGCCGAGCAATTGCGCTCGACGGTACTGCGGGAGGCGCGGCTGGCCTCGGCGATAGAGCATCCGAATGTGTGCGGAATTTACGAGGTGGGCGAGAACGGCGACGAAGGGTACATCGTGATGCAGTATGTGCCGGGCCAGTCGCTGGACAAGCTGATCGAGCGCGGGCCGGCCAGCCTGCAACTGGTGCTTTCGGTCGGAATACAAATTGCGGACGGCTTGCAGGCGGCGCATGCGCTGGGCATCTTTCATCGCGACTTGAAGCCGCAAAACGTGATGCTGACCGACGGGGGCCTCGTAAAGATTCTGGACTTCGGGTTGGCGCGGCGGCTGCAGGCCGAGGACTCGCATTTCGACCCGTCAAAGCCGGGGCTGGCCAAGGATGCATCGATAGCTGCAACCTACACGGCGCGGGGCGGGACTATCCGCTACATGGCGCCGGAACAGTTCGTTACCGGGCAATCGAGCGTGCAGTCGGACGTGTGGGCTCTGGGCGTGATTCTGTACGAGCTGGCGAGCGGGAGGCATCCGTTTGCGCTGCCTAACGCAGAAGATTTCCAGATCATTCGGGCAATTCAGTTTTTGGAGCCGGTGGATCTGAGCGGTATTGTGCCGAACATTTCGGTTGAGCTGAAGAGTGTGATCGCGGCTAGCCTTGAGAAGATTCCGGGAACGCGATATGCGTCGGCTGCAGAGGTGCGCGAGGCGCTGAAGACGATTATGAAGGCGCTACAGATCGAGACGGGGATCATTCCCGGGGATGCGGCGGCGAACCTGCCGACGACAGCAGCGGAGGCGGAGAAACGAAGCACGGGATTTCTGTCGATGCTGGCGGAGCGGTTTCGCGAGCCGGCGGCGGGACGGGCGCAACAGAATTCGCTGGTGGTGCTGCCGTTCACGAATCTTGGAGCAACCGAGGTGGCTCCGCTGTATGGATTTGCGCTGGCCGATGCGATTGCGGCGCGGCTGGCGCGGATTCCGGCACTGGTTGTGCGGCCATCGAGTTCGCTCATGCCGCTGCCGATTGCGCAAATGGATCCATTGTCGGTGGGGCAGCGGCTGCTGGTTTCATTTGTGCTGGCGGGGAGTTTTCTGCGTTCTGAAAATGGGTTCGATCTCAATTGGCAACTGCTGGATGTGGCTTCGCAAAGCGTGCGGTCGGGCGGGGCGATTCGCGTGGCCTCGCTGGATCTGATTGCGGTGCAGACGGAGATTTCAAACGAAGTTTTTGCCACGCTGCACGGGCTGAGCGCAGGGGACCAGATGGATGCGCCCAGGTCTGGAACGAAAGATGCGGCAAGGGTAGCATCGTTGCCGGGCCCGGCGAGCGAAGAGTACTTGCAGGCTCGGGCAATGCTGAGTTCGTTCATGGTACGGACCGGGTCGCGCGGCGATCTGGATCGGGCGCACGCGCTGTTTACGCGCGTAACGGAGGCCGATGCGGGGTTTGCAGCGGGGTGGTGCGGGCTGGGAATTGCGGAGCTGCAGTATGTGCGACATGGATTCGGCGGGCAGATTCACGTGATGCATGCGCGGCGCGATTTTGACGAGGCGCTGAAGCTTGACCCGGCCTCGACGGAGGCCAATCTTTACCGCATTTACATGCTCCTATCGCGCGGGGAAAAGGAGTCGGCGCGGCATGGAATTGCGAACCTGCTGGCGGGCGCGGCCAACGATTGGAACGTGCATATGGTGGCTGGCCTGGCGCTGCGCGGCGATGGAATGTACGAGGAGGCGCTGCTTGAGTTCAGCCGGGCGCTGAAGCTGAATCCCGCGAATGCGCCTATTTTATACAACCACCGGGCGCGCGTGTATCACTATCAAAATCAAATCGAGCTGGCTGGAGACGAATTGGAAAAGGGGCTGGCGCTGGAACCGCGGCATCCACTACTTAGGACGTCGGCGGGATACCAGCAGATGAGGCTGGGCAACCTGAGCGCGGCGATCGAGATTCTGGAGGGAGTGGTTCGCGACGACGATTCGCTGCGCATCGCGGTGCCGACGCTGGCGCTTTGCTATGTGCAGGCGGGTGAGCGGGAGCGGGCCGCGGCGCTGCTGAAGGACGATACGCTGGCCGCAGCAGAGGCCGATAGCGAGATGGCTTACCGGCTGGCAACGTACTTTGCCGTTGAGGGCGACGCGAGCGAGGCGCTGCATTGGCTGCGGCGGGCGATCTATCTGGGCAATGAGAATTATCCGTGGTTCCAGAAGAATCCGGCATGGAACAATCTGCGGACGAATGCGGACTTCGAGCGGATTCTCGAGGATTTGAAGAAGGGTTTCCGGAAGAACCAGAGGACATGGAAGCGGCTGCTGGAACAGGTGCCGCCGGACGGTGATTGAGAGCAAGACCGCTCGACTAAAGCGCCGGTTGAAGGAGCCGGATACGATATAACATGGCAGGATTTGGATCGCTCTTGCGGAATCGGATGAGCAGACGGCGCTTTGTGCGGGGAGGCTTGCTTGGCGCTGCCGGGCTGGCGCTCTACTCAGGCGAGATTGCGCGTCATTGGATTGAAATAAGCCGCATCGACATTCGCCTGCGCGGCTTGCACGCTGCGTTCGACGGCCTGCGCATTGCGCAATTGAGCGACATCCATCTGGACGAATTTACGGAGCCTTTCTTCCTGCGCCGCGCGATTGCAGAGGTCAACCGCCTGCAGCCGGACTTGATTTTTCTGACGGGCGATTTTGTAAGCGTGGGTCCGCGCAGCAAAGAGTTTGCGCGCGGGGCGGCGTGGCAATGCGCAAACGTTCTTCGCGAGCTTCGGTGCAGGGAGTTGTACGCGATACCGGGAAATCACGATGTCCAGGTGGGCTTGGCAGCCGTGAGCCAAGCGCTTACGGCTAACGGCATCACCATGCTTACCAACACGCATGTTCCAATCGAGCGCGGCGGCGGCAGAATTTGGCTGGCCGGCCTTGACGATGCGGTAGAGGGCGATCCGGACCCGGAGCGGGCGATTCCACCGTCCATACGAAATGTGCCGAATGAACCTGTGGTGTTGCTGTGTCATGCGCCTGACTATGCCGACGATCTTCTGGAGCTTCAGGCGGGTCAAGCTGTCGACCTGATGGTGAGCGGGCACACGCATGGAGGCCAGGTTCGCTTGCCGGTGGTTGGCGCGCTAAGCCTGCCCGAGCTGGGCCAAAAATATATTGAAGGATGGTTTCGGCTTGGCGCGATGCAGCTTTATGTGAATCGGGGCATCGGCACTGTGGGGCTTCCGTTCAGGCTGAATTGCCCGCCGGAGATTACGCTGATGACACTGCGCAGAGGTTAAGCCCAGGCATTTAGACCAGCGCGTCGGCTAACAGGGATGCACGCGACCTTCAGGATTGATGCGCCCAGGCCTCATGAATGAGACCTGAGCGCCACTTGGAGCAGTGTTCTATTTCGAGTCGAGGTCGGGTTTCATGGTGTCGAGGTCGACGGGGACGGACACGTGCTCGTGGCTGATGAGCCATTGTCCGTTGACCTTCTTGTATCCGTCGGTGACGCGGACGGTCATCTCCACTTTCTTGCCGGCCTTGTCGGTAGCGACGACGTGCTGGATGCTGTGGCTGTAAGCAATATCGCCTCCGACGGTGACGTCCAGATCGGTCAACTTGAGGTTGATCGGACCTGGGAGCGTGGCAAAGAAGTTTTCCCAGTCTTTCTTGTAAGCCGACCAGCCTGTGTATTGACGCGGTGGGACCGCATCGAAAACAACCATGGCCTCGTCGGGCGTGTAGAGCGCCATGATCGAGTTGATGTCCTTGGCATTGAATGCAGTCACGAAATGATCTTCGAGCGTTTTAATGTCGGCTTGATCTTGCGCGGACGTATCTGCGGCGGGTTTGGGACCGCAGCCTACGCAGCCCGCAACAAGCGCCATAAACAGTAGTCCTCTCATTCTCATCATGGGTGTTCTCCTCCGGGGAATTTGGCTTGCGATTGGGGTGTCGCCGAGTGTCGATTTGAAGGGGGGAACGATGGAGTTGTCAAGCAAATCCGGTCAGTCGCTTGCCTAGAGCGGATTTCAAAGATGGCCACCGAATCTCGGTTGCGATACCTCAGGGGTTAAAACCCCAGTTTTTCCCGGTCCCGTTCGGCACGACTGAAGTCGTGCCCTGACACAAGTCGGATTTTTGATGCAGGTTCCAGTTACACGACTGAAGTCGTGCCCTGACACAAGTCGGATTTTTGAAGCAGGTTCCAGTTACAAGTTCTAGTTCTCCTCGATGATCGCCAAGTCCCATGGAGGCAGAGTTAGTACGGCGCCGTTAGTTACGGATTTTCCGTCGAGCAGATTGGTTCCGGCGGCATAGATATAAGTTGCTTTGGCCTCCGCGCTTGAATAGTTGAAGTAGTAGTGAAGGCGCTTGCCCAGGCGGTTGACGCCGTGCTGAACGTGGACCGGCGCGGGGATTTGTTGGTCAGGTCCGATGAGGCCTAACTTCTGAAGCGCGCCGCGCAGGACGGTGGTTTGCAGCTTGTCGGAGAGATAGGTTCCTTCATAGAGCAAGGTTCCGCGGCCGAACTCGTTCTCGGTAATGGCGGGCCACTTTCTGAAGAAGGGGTGGTCGTAGTAGGCGAGGGCTTTGGCGTGTTCGGGGATGAGGAACTCGGCCCAGTAACTGACCTTGTTATCCGAGCCGGCATTGAATGGGTCGTCCTTGAGCGCCAGCGGATGCTCGAGGTTGGAGAACTCCTGGTAGCTGATGCCGGCGGCTTCGCGAAGCGGGCCGGGGGCGCGGATCCAACGGGCTGCGAAGTTCTCGTTAGCGAATCCGCTTTTGAAGGTCATGACTACATGGCCGCCGTTCCTTACATAATCTGAGATGCGCTGGAGCAGGGCGTCGTCTGCGATGTACAGCACAGGGACAATGAGCAGCTTGTAGTTTGAGAAATCGGCCGTCTCAGGAAAGACGAAGTCGGCGCCGATGTTGAGTTCATAGAGGGAGTGGTGAAGTTGCTGCACAACGGAGGCGTAGCCGTCGGGCTCGCCGGTCCAACTGCGGGCCGGCACGCCTCCGCCATAGGGCATGAAGCCGATGGCGTTGGCGGAGTCGCGGCTCCAGAGAATGGCGACGTCGTTGTGGACCTTGAGACCGACGAGGTGAGAGCCGATTCTTTCAAGCTCGTGGGCGGTGCGGCTCATCTCGGCGTAAGCGCGATTGGGCTCGAGATCGTGGGAGAGAATGCCCTTCCAATACGTTTCCTGGTTGGCGGCGATGGAGGCCCAGTGCCAGTATTCGACCATGTTGGCGCCATTGGCGAGGTAGGTGTAGACGTCCTCGCGAAGCTGTCCATCGTAGGGCGGGAACTGGCTTGCGGAGGACCAGCCGATGGTCTGGGCGTTGGTCTCGGTGACCAGGAAGTTTGCGTGCTTGAGCGAGCGGGAGAAGTCGCTCTGCAAGGCCTGAAACGAGCCGTCGTAGTGGTCCTGAGTGCCGTGGTAGATGTTGTCGGCCACGATGTCGAGGGATTGGGCGACAGCCTCTTCGTTGACGTCGCGCTTCATCATGCCGCCGTAGTCGGTGGTGACGAACTGACTGGGCGAGGCGCACTCGCGGACTAGCTCAGATTGCCAGTGAAGAAAATCGGTGACGCGCATCTGGCTCCAGCGCGTCCATTCGAGCTTGTAGCCCGTAGAGATGGTTCCGTCGCGCGTGGGCAGGTCTTCCCAGGTGTGCAGGTTTTCTCCCCAGTAGTTGAGGAACCAGGCCTTGCTCAAGGCTTCTGGCGTGCCGAACTTCTTTTCGAGGTAATGCTGGAAGCCGATGAAGACGTCGGGATTGGCGGCGTCGTAGCTGCCGGTTTCGTTGTCGAGCTGCCAGCCGATGACGGTGGGGTTGTCTTTGTAGTGGGCGACGATGTGGCGGATGAGCCGCTCGGCATAAAACCGGTATGCAGGCGAGTCGGTGTCCATGTTCTGGCGGAGGCCATAGGCGCTGGCGACGGGCTGGCCGCCGAACAGGCCGGGCGGAATGCGTTTGGCAAGGATTTCGGGATGCTGGTGGGCCATCCAGGCGGGAATGGAGTAAGTGGGCGTGCCGAGAATGACCTTGATGCCGGCCTTGCCCATGGCGTCGACCACGCGGTCCATCCAAGAGTAGTCGAATTGACCGTCTTCGGGCTCCCAGAGGCTCCATGTGGACTCGCCCATGCGGACCACGTTGAGGCCGGCGGCTTTCATGAGTGCGACGTCTTTGTCGAGCCGGGCGGCTTGATCACCTGGCATGTATTCGTTGTAGTAGGCAACACCGTAAAGGACGGTGGGGAAGTCGAGGTTGGGGACTGGGGCGGGAATCTGTGCGGTTTGGGCGGTTAACCGTAGCGCCAGAATCACCATCGATGCGACTAAGAAACGGACATTGGTCCAGATCCGCATTTGATCTACCTTTCCAATTCAGAAAGGCAAGTCTAAACCGGTAGGACCATCGGATGCACTCTTCACGCTTGCCAAGGGTTCAAGAGTGCAACTCCCATGGGCTTGAAGTCGGAGACGTTTCGAGTGACAACGGTCATTCCATGCACCATGGCAGTTGCGGCAATGAGTGCGTCTCGGTATGAGCGTGGGTTCGGAACATGTAAAGCTGCGCTCCTGAGTGCAACAGGAGTATCGACAACAAGGACACGGCCATCAAAATTGGGCAACACATGATCCTCCAACCAAGACCGAAGGACGGCTCCTTGCCTCGGATCGCGACGTTCCATTTGTAGGGTTCCCATCTCCATTTCCAGAATGCAGATGGCGGACAAGAACATCGATTCCGGTGGAACACTGTTTGCCCAAGCGGCAACCTGGTGGTCCGCCCGGCCTGCGCTCACCTTACGAAATTCGGAAACAACGTTGGTGTCAAGCAGGAACATCATGAAAGGTCAACCGGGCCAGGGAGCTCGTCACCCATTCGAGGAAACTCAATCTCAATATCGCCAACTCCGGGCATAGCCAGCAGGTCGAGGATACTCTTGCCCTTGCCCGTGATTTTCCGGTACTCATCAATAGACAAAAGAACATGGGCAGGCCGTCCGCGGTCGGTGATAAAGACAGGGCCCCGCTGGGCGGCCTTCTTGGCGCGGCTGGTGGCTTGATTGAACTCCCGGCTGGAAAGGGTAGTGATTGCCATGGCGGAGGCCTCTTTGTAGCAACGTAACTACATTGTAGCATGAAAGACGCTATTCGAAGGTGAGCAAGACGATTTCGGAGCTGGTTCCGATGCGCATGGGAGGGCCCCAGGTTCCGGCGCCGTATGAGGTGTAGACCTGGAGGGCGCCAAAGTTGTGCAAGCCGTGGGTGAACTTGCCGAAGATGCGGCGGGTGAACCAGGTGTAGGGAAAAAGCTGGCCGCCGTGGGTGTGCCCGGAGAGTTGGAGGCTGACGCCGGCTTGTTCCACGATGGGCAGGCGGGTGGGCGCGTGGTTAAGCAGGATGCTGGCTTGGCCGTCGTCTGGGCGCAAGGCTTCAAGAGTGGCTTTGACGCGCATGGGGAAGGTGGTGTCGTGGTAGGGAATGCCGATGATCTGGAGGCCGTCAACGACGACTTTTTCATTAGCCAGGACACGAATGCCGGCGCGTGTAATGGCGGCGGTGTATTGAGCGGCTCCGCCAAACTCGTCATGGTTGCCGGTGGCGAAGAAGACGCCGAAGGGCGGAGAAAGCTGCTTGAAAGGGGCGGCGAGGCGGTCGGGATCGCACTTGGTGCCGTCAAACAGGTCGCCGGGGATGAATGCGATGTCCGGATTGAGGCGAACGGCTAGCTTGGCGATGCGCCGGCTGAAGCCCAGACCGTTGACATTGCCCAGATGAAGGTCGCTAAACAAGAGAGCCGTGCGGCCGCGCCAGGAAGCGGGCAGGTTGGGTAGGTGGATGGTGACGCGGCGGGTGCGAATCCACCTGGTGTTGACGATGCCGTAGAGACCAGTCAACACAGCCAGGGCAAAAAGGACGGCGGCGATTGAAGTGCGGAGCCGGAGTTGATGCAGACCGGAAATGACGCATACGAACCAGGCCAGCTGACTCAGGCAAGCGGCGATGAAGAAGTAGTTGAGGAATCCGAGCCAGACGGCGGCGATTTTGTAGAACGCGTCGATCAGTATCCCGGAGAAGCGAAAGCTGAGCAGTGCGGCGACGATGAAACTGAAGGCCAGCATGAAGAGCGCGTCGCGCAACTCCGAGATGGCGGTGGGGCCGAGGCCGGCAGCGAAGAAAACAATAAGGGTGCGGTAGATGAACCAATGAGCCAGAAAGAGAATGGTTTCAACAAAGGCGATTGCCAGGACAGGCCAGGCTTTCAAAAGTGGTCTCCTCACTTCAATTCTTGCACAACGGAGAACAGAGAACATGGAACAGGGATCAGGGAACGGGGAGAAGAACAGCGGCGGGCGGATGCGTGAAAGAATATGCGCATGGCTGAATGGGATCGCGACCGGCTGGGCCTCTACATTTCGGTTCCTTTTTGCCGGTCGAAGTGCACCTACTGCAACTTTGCTTCGGGGGTCTATCCGGCCAGCGAGCACGCGCGGTACGTGGATCGGGTGATTCAGGATTTGAAGGCGGCTGGGGAGTGGCCCGCGCGGTTGGGAGTGGAGTTGCCGCGCCGCGTGGACACGGTTTACCTGGGCGGAGGGACGCCCAGTTTGCTGGCGCCGGAGCTGATTGAGCGGCTGTTCGAGGCGATGAGGGCGGAGTTCGAGATTGAGCCCGACGCGGAGATCACCGTCGAATGCGCGCCGGGACAGATTCCGGATGAAACGCTGACGGCGCTGGTTGCGGCTGGGATGAACCGAGCGAGCCTGGGCGTGCAGTCGTTCATTGACCGCGAGGCGCAAGTAAGCGGGCGGCTGCACAGCAGGGCTACGGTTGCTGAGGATATCCGCCGGCTGCGCAGTGCCGGGATCGCCAATCTGAATGTGGACCTTATTGCGGGGCTGGCAGGGCAAACGCTCGCCTCCTGGGAGGAGTCGCTGGCGGCGTTGGTGGATTGCGGCGTTCCGCATGCAAGCGTGTACATGCTGGAGGTGGATGAGGATTCGCGGCTGGGAAGGGAGATGCTGGGCGGCGGGGCGCGGTACTACGCGGAGCAGGTGCCAACCGACGATGCGATTGCGCAGATGTATTCGATTGCGACAGAGCGGCTGGGAGCGGCGGGGCTGGGGCAGTATGAGATTTCAAATTTTAGCCGGCCTGGATTTGAGTCGCGGCACAATCTGCGCTATTGGCAGAGGCGGCCTTACCTGGGATTGGGGCTCGATGCGGCTTCGGCGCTGCATGCTGCGGGCTCACGCGAGATGTTGAGATCGACGACGACCGACGACCTGATTGCGTTTCTTGACGGAACGGAAGCGGCGGAGACGGCGTGGTTCTCGCTGGCGCGGCAGCATGAAGAAGCATGGTTTCTTGGTTTGCGGCTGAATGCGGGGGTAAATGTGGGCGAGTTAGAGTTGGAGTTTGGTCAAGAGTTAGTGGGAAGGACGTTGGAGGTTGTAAGACGCCTGGCTGAGACTAAATTAGTGGTTGTTAGCGGTAAGACAGTTTGTCTTACAGAGAAGGGAAGGCTCTTGTCGAACGATGTGTTTCAGGAGTTTCTTGGGCTGGGGACGGAAGAAGAAGTTAGAGCTTTTTAGCAAGTTAGCGGGTAAGCGAGTTAGCAAGTTGGCAAGTTGGCGAGTTGGCGAGTTAGCGTGTTGGCAAGTTGGCGAGTTAGTAAGTCAACAAGTCAGCGAGTTAGCGAGTGAGTCGGCGAGGAGGGGAGAGCCGTTGCGATCTTTCGGCCGGTGCGCCGCAATCCCAGGTCTTCCGCCGGAGCGAAAAAGATCTGGGAGCTAACGGTTTCTTCTTGACGGGAATCTGTTGTTACCAGGCAATGAGTTCGTCGCCGGAGGTTGGAGACAAGAAGGCAACGGGCGCGGCGGTGGATTGCGGGCAGTCGCTGAAGGATTGGATGGATTCGGGCCCGGAGTCCTTTGCGAGTTGCAGGGCTTGCTCCGCTTCGCGCAAGACGACCATCGGGGAGCGGCCCTGGCTGACGGCGATGCCAAAGCAGGCTGAGAGGCGGATGGATTCGCCACCGGTGTGGAATGGTTGACTGAAGACCTGAGTACGGATTCGTTCGGCCAACATCGGTGCGTTGCATGGGCTGCATCCGGGCAGAGCGATAAGAAACTCATCCATGCCGGGGCGGCCGAGCAGGTCATAGGTGCGCAGCACGCGCGAGGTGCGGCCGACGATCTGGCAGAGCAAGTCGTCGCAGGTGTCGGCGCCGAGGCGTGAGTTCCAATGGCCAAAGTCGTCGATGTCGAACAGGATCATGCAGAGCGAGCTATTCATCCGCTGCGCGCGGTCGGTCTCGCGAAACAGAATGGAGAGCATGGTTTCGCGATTGTAGACGCCGGTCAAGTGGTCCATCTGGGCGTTGAGCAGCGCACCCTCGCGGAGAGTCTCAACGTCCCTTGCGAAACGGTGATTGCGCAAGACCTGGTCGACGCGGATTAGCCAGAACGGGGGCGCGACCGATCGCGGAATCAGATCGTCAATCTCGCCCTCGGCAAGGAGGTTGGTCAAATCCTGCGTGGCAGTGTCCGTGATGAGGACAATGGGGAGATGCTTGGAACTAACTTTGGCACGGACGGCAGCGAGCAGCCGGCCAATCTCCGCACCTGGGGCCATACCCGGTTCCAGGCTGGGCAGGTTTACATCGAGGAGCGCAAGGCTGGGAGGACGTTGTGCAGTCATGGACGCCAAAGCAGCCTCGGCGGAGAGGACTACCTCGACGCGAGCGCCCGATGCGAGAAGTACCCGTTCGACAGCAGTGAGCAGCACGGGGTCGGGAGAAGCAAGCAGGAAGGTTGGAGGATTGTTGGCCAGCATCGGTTGAGGGCTCCTTACTGGATGCATCGGCGATGGTTAGAAATAATTTAGGGATCGGCGAAGGAATTATGGGGTTGGTTCAATGACCTTTGGCTGGAACTTCGGTGCCGGAGGTACCGCTTTTGGATGGTTTAGATATGAGTTTGCCCTGTTTTCGCTTCAGTCAACGAAATCGACCTGCGGGGCGATGGGGATGATGCCGCGTTGGTGGCCGAGATCGAGGAGCTTGCGAATGGCCTGACGGCCGTCGGGGCCATAGTCGAGAGTGCGGTCGTTGACGTACATGCTAACGAAGCGGTTAGCCAGGCGCGCGTCAAGGTCGCGGGCAAACTGCATGGCGTATTCGAGGGCCTGTTCGCGGTTTTCGAGGGCGTGCTGGATGCTGTCTCGGACTGCCTTGGTGACGATGCGCATGGATTCGGCGCCAAGGGAACGGCGGACAGCATTCCCGCCAAGAGGCAGAACCAGACCGGTGGTTTCGCGCCACCAAACGCCGAGATCGAGAACCTTGTAGAGACCGCTTGAGGAGTAGGTGAGCTGTCCTTCGTGAATGATGAGGCCGGCGGCGAAGTTTCCGGCGAGAATTTCGGGAATGATGCGATCGAAGGGGACGGTAACCGTTTCAATAGCGGGATTGAATATTTTGAGAGCGAGATAAGCGGTGGTCAGCGTGCCGGGCACGGCGATCTTGATGCGGCCGAGTTCGTCCGGCGTCATGGGACGGGCCGAGACGACCATGGGGCCGTAGCCCTCGCCGACGCTGCCGCCGCAGCCCATGAGCGTGTAGTTGTGCTGGAGATAGGGATAGGCGTGAAAGCTGATGGCGGTTACGTCGTAGAAGGCTTCGTCGCGGGCGCGAATATTCAATGTCTCGATGTCGCACAGCGTGTGATTGAATCGATAGCCGGGGACGCGGACCTTGTTGGTGGCGAGTCCATAGAACATGAAGGCGTCATCGGAGTCGGGGCTATGCGCGATGGAGATATCGAGCGGAGCGTCGGGTTTGGCTGCTCCGGCTTTCAGATTGCTCACGGGAAGTATGATTCCTTTCAGAAAAAGTAAGACGGTTGTTCGAAAGGGCTAAACTGTTTGGCGGCGCCAGCGTGCAAAACCACTAGCGAGTGCCGCGGCTGCGACCATCTTGAGCGCGTCGCCGGGGAGGAACGGAATGACGGCGAGGGTCAGCACATTCTCGGCCGATGCGTGGGAGAAGATGAGAAGCCAGAAAGCGCCAATAGCGAGAATAACGAGGCTGCCCGCCGCGGCGCTGAGTGCGGCGGCGAGGAATCCGCGATGGCTTCTGCGCCAGAGGAACGAAGCGAGCGCCGCTGCCAGCGGGTATGCGAGCAGGTAGCCGCCGGTGGGTCCGAATAGATGAGCGAGGCCATTGGCGCCGAGAACACTGGGTGCAAAGACGGGCAGCCCCATGGCGCCTTCAAGCAGGTAAGCGCCGAGCGTGGCCGCAGCCATGCGTGGCGAGAGCACGAGCCCAAGCAGCAGGACGGCAAATGTCTGCAGGGTAAGCGGCACCGGAGTGAAGTAGAGCGGTAGCGCAACGTGAGCGCAGACCGCGACCAAAGCGCTTCCTGCGAGCGCGATGCCTGCCTTGCGAAGCAAGGATGAATCGGCGGCGATGGGGGTGAACTGCTGTGAGAGTACTTTGTTCACGAGGTTTCCTTCAGCGTTAGAGGTCGGCTTCATCGGCCGGATCTTGAGGTTGGCGGGCGCTGACGACCGGCTTGGCGGCGAGACGTGAGCGTTGCAGCCAGACATGGCGCGCCACGCCAGCAGCCGCCAAAAGCAGCGCACCAAGCGAGACGAGAAGACCGATCATTAACCAGCGCATCGCAAAAAATGAGCGGCTTGACAAGACTTGGGCTGCCGGAAGGATTCCCGGCCCAAAGCGCCCGGTCTGGAAGATCGTTGATAACCGCTGTTAGCCAGAATACCAGAGGAGATGCGCTCGGCTGGGCGACTTAGACCCGGCGCAAAGATGCCTGCAGCCACTCAAGGTAGGGATGGCTGCCGGCTTCGACGTTGAGGACCAGGAACTCGGGCGTCTGGTAGCTGTGCAGCTCATGGAGGCGGTCTTCAAGGGCAGGCAATTGGGCAGGGCCGGTCTTGAGCAGCAGCAAGGTTTCGGTGGAGGATTCGATCTTGCCTTCCCAGTGGTAGATGGATTGGACGGCGGGGATGAGCGTGGCGCAGGCGGCGAGACGCTCCTCGACCAAGGTGCGGCCGATGCGGTTGGCTTCTTCAGGCGTGGCCGCGGTGGTGAGGACGATGCGGGCTCGCGGGGTGGATTCGGGCATGGGGTGTCTCCTGCGACAGTGTACGAGTGAGGGGCATCGCAAAGACGAGACCTAGATCACCGGCGGGGTCTTGAATCGCGCCGATTCCAAGACCTTTTCGATTGCTCTTGCTATATCGTCAATCGCTGATTCGTCCGCCATGAGCGCGTTGTGCCGAAATCGCACTGCTTGCTGGTAATGAGCGATTCGGCATTTAGGCAAATCGGTGCTCAGTCCCGAGCTAACCCCTTTGAATCGTCGATCGTTTTCTGTATCGAGAACCGGTACTTCGTTGAGTGGCCGGTAGCCTCCCGCCATTGGCAGATTGACTTCTGCAGCAACAGCCCTTCGAAATCCTGTGATATCAGCCACCCCTTCAACGCGGAAGCAGAAGTTGTAAAAGGTCTGGCGATTCGTTCCAGGCAGCCTTGCAAGCGGAGACACCCGACCTCCGCTCAACAGGTTTGATCGAAGCCTCTCTGCACGTTCCTCCATCAACTCCAACCTGCCGGGAAGCTTTTTTAGCTGGCTTCTTAACACCGCAGCCTGAAATTCACTCACAGTATGTGTCCCGGGTACGAAGCCCTTTGGCGCACTCTCGAAGTCACGGAGCGCGGCTGCAATTTCAAATAGCGCCAGATCATCGGTGATTAGGCAACCCCCTTCGCCGCAGGCTAGGAGCTTCTTCTGATTGAAGCTGAAAATCGCGGCGCGTCCAAATGTTCCCAGGCTTCTGCCGAATCTTTTCGCTCCGGGCACATGCGCACAATCTTCGATAATCTGCAGGGATCTTTCCGTTGCTACTTGGATTATAGGGGGCAGATCGGCCTGCGATGAGAACAGGTGCGTAGGTACGAGCGCCTTTGTTCGATCGGTCAGCGCCACTTCGATGAGCTTGGGATCAATTGCAAATGTCTCTAGATCAACGTCAACCAGAACGGGCACAGCTCTGCATTCTAGAACGGAACCAGCAACCGAGGGCCAAGTCATGCCCGGAACGACAACTTCGTCCCCATCGCCAATCCCGGCCGCAAGTAGAGCCAGTTTCAGGGCCGTGCTGCCGTTCTCCACG
>Ga0326727_10017316_pt1 | contig 14986 bp, 10 predicted proteins | sample MB2enrmetagenome_FD_207643 | JGI IMG/M metagenome (GOLD analysis project Ga0326727, IMG submission 207643) | Lab enriched peat soil microbial communities from McLean, Ithaca, NY, United States - MB29MY | ecosystem: Environmental > Terrestrial > Soil > Wetlands > Peat | place: USA: New York... | reverse complement strand
CAAACAGCGGTTCTTCTGCTCTTGTTCACACTCGTCGGCGGAGCTGCGTGGCTCAGTGGGAAGCGCCCGAAGGGCTACCAAATGGCCCGCATTACCAGCTTCATCAACCCCGACAACGACCCGCGCGGCACCGGCTACCAGATCCGCCAGTCCCTGATCGCCGTCGGCTCCGGCGGCCTGTGGGGCAAAGGCACCAACCAGGGCACCCAGACCCAGGGCGACTTCCTGCCCATCCCCTATACCGACTTCATCTTCGCCGCCTTCTGCGAGGAGCATGGCTTCGTCGGCGGCATGGGCATCCTGCTGCTCTACTTCCTCATCCTTACCCGCCTGATCCAAAACGCTCAACAGGCATCCGACATGCCCGGCGCCTTCATCGTCATGGGGGTTGTCGCCGTGGTCCTCTTTCAGATCGTGGTGAATATTGGGATGGTGGTCGGCCTTTTGCCGGTCACCGGCATTCCCCTTCCCCTCATGAGCTACGGCGGGTCGTCGATCCTGTTCACCTTCCTCTCCCTCGGCATCGTCATGAACATCCGCATGCGGCGCTTCGTGAACTGACGCGACGCAAACCCTCCGCACTTGATGCTAGGTCGCATGATCGCACCAAGTGGCGTAGTTGCACCAATTTCAATTTTGGTGCACAATGGCTGTATGAGAACCAGTATCACCCTCGACGACGATGCCTATCAGCTTGCCTACCTCTATGCGAAGGGCCGGGGCATTACCCTGAGCGCAGCCATCAATGAGGCTGTCCGAAGGATTCGCGCCCCGCAGTCTGCGCCCAACTCGCCCCGCATCAGGACCTTACCCAACGGGATCAAGGTCATTGCCGCAAACGGGAGAGTCATTACACCAGAAATGGTCAAGGAAGCTCTAGAGGACGAATAAGCTGAAATACCTTCCCGACCTAAACGTGTTGATCGCGCTTACAGATGAGAACCACGTGCATTATGCGAAAGCGATGCAATGGCTCGACGGCCCCGGCCGCCACGATTGGGGTGTCTGTGCATTCACCGGGTCAGGCCTCTTGCGGTTGTTGGTAAACCCGAAAGTCGGGTCGCTATCCATCGAAATGGCATCCGAAGTGCTGGCCGCTCTCACCGATCATCCCGGGTACCGGTTCTGGCCCATAACGGACGATTGGGCCACGCTCGCGGCTCCCTTCATGGAGAGAGTCTTCGGGCACCATCAGATTACCGATGCGTACCTCCTCGGGCTCGCAATAAAAGAGGAGGGTGTTCTGGTAACCATGGACGAGGCGATCGAGTATATGGCCGGAATAGAGTACAGCAGGAATGTGCTGCTCCTCGAATAAGCCGCGGGGCTTAATGGCCCGAATCGAAAAGCTCACTGCCTGAAATGGAGGCCCTCCAAGCGCGCGCAGCAATTTTGGTGCATACTGGAGTTACCCGGTGGTTCCACCCAAGCCGGCGCAATCCCCGCTCCCGTTTGGCGCTCGAGCGCCGGGTACGCGGACACCAAGTTTTAGGATTTTTGAAAGAAAAGGCCGGCCAGGCGAAAGATCAAGTCCGTTGGCCGGACAGGTTTGAAGGGAATGATTGCATCCGGACAGAGAACGGCCCCGCCTCAGGTTCGATCCGAGGTTGATTCGGTCACAAACTCCGCATGCTCATTTTCGCTCGAAGCATCCGTAGTGTCTCCGATCGCATTGATTGTCAAACAGTTAGCATCCTTCCGCGATGCTTCCAGGACGCAGTCTGCGTTGAGCTTCGGCTCCCGCCTGCACCCATCGGTCGACTCAGCTTCCCGATCCCGTACCTGTCCGCTCCCCGCGGTGAGCGGCGCCTAGCACCCAGCTAGCGCCCCTCCGAACTTCTCGCCTGCCTGCCGCTCTGCTACCGGTCCTCAAACCCGGAGCGGGCAGAAAGAGCAGGAACATGTCGAAAGAAATCTATATCTCCAGCACGCCGCATGAGACGCGTCTGGCCATCGTCGAAGACGAAGCCCTCACCGAAATCTATTACGAGCGCGAGAACGAATACACCCTCGCCGGCTCAATCTACAACGGCCGCGTCACCCGCGTGCTGCCTGGTATGCAATCCAGTTTTGTCGACATCGGCCTGGAGCGCGACGCCTTCCTCTACATCACCGACTTCATGGAGGAGGCGCCCGACTCGGAAGAGTTCGACACCTCCTCCAGCTCGGACCGCCCAGCTCGCCAGAACGGTGGCGACCGGCCGGCTCGCAGCGAATCTTCAGGACGCGTCTCCGACCGCGGTGACCGAGGCGGCAGAGGACGCCGCGGAGGCCGCGACGGGGACCGCAGCCCCGACCGCAATCAGGAGCGCGAGGCCGGCCCCGATGCCCCTCCCCGCCAACCCGCCTTCGAGCGCACTCCAGACGAGCGCGACGATACGCCGGCCGCAACCGCCGGTTCTCCCCCGGAGCTCAGCGACGCCTCCGAGCTGGGCGAGGGCGCTCCCGGCGCCGATGGAAGCCGGCGCTGGCGTGGTCGCCGCGGACGCCGTCGCGGCCGCGGGTCCTCCGCTCAGCCAACCAATGCCAACCAGGAAAACACCGCGCCGGGTGACGCCGAGACACCGGCCTACGGCGAGGATGGTTCCGCATCGGAGCGCGAATCCTACATGGAGATCGACGCTGCCGCCGCCGATATCCCCAGCGCGCCCCTGGACGTTGCGGATGTCCCGCGCAGCGATCTGTTCCGCGAGCCGCGCGATGAAACCCGCAATGGGCAACGCCGCGAGGGCCAGCGCTCCGACTCGCCGCGCCGCGATCGTGATCGCGACCGCAACCGTAGCCAGGACCGCAACCAGGACCGCAATCGCGATCAACAGCGGACTCCGCGCGGATTCGCTCCCTCGCGCGATCTTTATGGCGTCGACGCGGCAGATGCCAGTAGCACTGGGCCGATCCCGAACGCCTATCCCGACGCAAACGCCGGGCCCGCAGCCGAACCGCTGATCCTGCCCGGCGAGACCCTCTCCAAGTACCGCAAGGGCGATCGGCAACCTGCGAGTTCATCAGCCGCCCCGCCGCAGGCCACCGTCACTCTGGCCCCGCCCGCCAACCTCTACACCATCGCCGCCGGCTGGGACGGTGGCGCGGTGCTCCCCGGCGAGAGCCTCTCGCGACGCCGTCCAACCGACTCCCGGCGCGATTCAGAGCGCAATCCAAAACACGCCAGTCGCGATACCCGTCCCGAAACCCGCTCCGAACTTCGCGACCAGGCACCCGTTGCCATGCCGCCTGGAGTCGCGGTCGAAGAACCGCGTGCCGCAGAGACCGCCGAGCACCTCGCGCCTCCAGCCGTCGAAGTTGAAGTTCGCGCTGCACCCGAAGCTGCTTCGCCAGAAGCTCCGCAACTAGCCGCCGTCCCCGGGCCGGAACCAGCAACCCACGAGGAACCCGAGTACGAGCCGGTCGAAGCCTCCGCTTCCTACCGCGTCGACCTGCCGCGCACCGAGTATCGCCAAAGCGCGCCCGTCCTCGATTCGCCGACCGAATTCGCACAGCCAGACGCGCCCGTCGCCAATTCCCCCAGCGCCGCCGAACTCCAAGATCTTGCCGCGCCAGACCTACAGGCTCACGACATCACCTCGATCTCGGCCGCCGGCGAGATGTTCTCCGAGCCCGCAGAGGTCCTGCCCGACACCACCTCGCATCCCGCCCCGATGGAGGTCCCCGCTCCCGCCTCGCCCATTCGCCACGAGGGCGCTGTCCTGTCCGCCAACACCGCCGCGGAGTCGTTTGCTATCGCAGTCGGCGGCTTCGCTCCCGGCTCTGGCCAGCTCGACGAAGAAATCCTCGACGACGAGGACTCCGACAGCTCCACCCTCCACGCCTCCTCGATCGAAGAGATCGACGACCTTGAGGAGGAAACCCTGGAAGGCGCCGCCGACCTCGGCACCATGCTTCGCGAGATGTCCATCGACCACATCACCCGCTCTGTCCCCGATGTGGAAGAGGAAGATGACAGTGAGGAGGACGATCTCGAAGAAGACGACCTCGACGAGGGCGATGAAGAAGAGGATGAAGAAGAGGAGGATGACGGCGACCTCGAGGACCGCGAAGGCTACGAGATCGACGATCGCCCCGAGTTGGACCAGGCCCGACAATCCGGCGAAGACCTCTCCGGAGAAGAAATGCAGGAACAGGCGGCCCGCACCGGCACCGCCGCCGACGCCGAGTTCTTCGAGCAGCAGTTTGGCCAGCAGGATCGCAGCCTGGAGAGCAGCCTTGGGCACCGCGGCAATGAGCAGCACAACGGCGCGCCCAGCCCCAACCGCTACCCCGGCCGCGATTCGGACCGCCGCGGTGGACGTCGCGATGGCCGGCGTGGACGCAACGATCGCGATCGCGGCCGCGGCGGACGCCCCGGACCTAACAACGGCCATGGACGCGCCTCCGCGCAGTCCACCAATCTCCCCGCCATCAGCGATCTGCTCAAGCCCGGCCAGGAAATCCTGGTTCAGATCGCCAAGGAGCCCATCGCCAAGAAGGGCGCCCGTATCACCTCTCACATCGCGCTTCCCGGCCGCTTCCTGGTCTTCATGCCTACGGTCAACCACACCGGCGTCTCGCGCAAGATTGAGTCCGACGCCGAGCGCCGCCGCCTGAAAGAGATCCTGCTCAGCGAAAAAGGAGACGCCAGCGGTGGCTTCATCGTCCGCACCGCTGCCGAAGGAGCCAGCGAAGACGAGTTGCGCAGCGACCTCCGCTTTCTGCTCAACCTCTGGGCCGACATCAAGGCCCGCTCCGACTCTTCCAAGTCGCCCGCGCTCATCTACCACGACCTCAACCTCGTCGAGCGCATTCTGCGCGACCAGGTCACCGACACCTTCTCCGCCATCTGGGTCGATACCGAGGACGCCTACGAGCGCGTCCTGCGCTTCCTCCAGCGCTTCCAGCCCTCGCTCATTCGCCGCGTCAAGCTCTACCTCAAGGACACCCCGCTGTTCGAGCAGTTCGGCATCACCGAGGAGATCAACAAGGCGCTGCGCTCCAAAGTCTGGCTCAAATCCGGCGGCTCCATCGTCATCAACCAGACCGAGGCGCTGGTCGCCATCGACATCAACACCGGCAAGTTCGTCGGCAAGACCGCGCGCCTGGAAGACACCATCGTCAAGACCAACCTCGACGCTATCCCCGAGATCGTCCGCCAGATCCGCCTGCGCGACCTCGGCGGCATCATCATCATCGACTTCATCGACATGGACGAGCGTAAGAACCGCAACCGCGTGATGGCTGCCCTCGAAGACGAGCTGAAATCCGACCGCGCGCCTTCCAAGGTGCTCCAGTTCAATGACTTCGGCCTTGTCGCCATCACCCGCAAGCGGGTCAAGCAGTCGCTGGAACGCACCCTCTCCACCACCTGCACTGTCTGCCAGGGCACCGGCATGGTCAAGTCGCCGGTCACCGTGTGCAACGACATCTACATCGAGATGCGCAAGATGCACAAGCTGCTCGACCGCGGCGACGTCATGCTCAGGGTTAATCCCGAAGTGGTCAAGCAACTCAAGTCCTCGGGCGCAAAATGGCTGCAGGAGATGGAAGAGATGGTCGGCAAAACCATCCTGGTCAAGAGCGATCCGACCCTGCACCCGGAGCAGTTCGACATCCACTAACCCGCTACCCCGCCGTCATTCTGGATCCGGCGCAGCCGGGTCCAGAATCTCCGTACTTCCCTCTGTTCGCCATCCGGCCAGAGATCCTTCATGTGCTGAAACAATCTCTCCGGCAAAAGTGATCCAAACTGCCCAATAGCGCGTCTTAATCTAGCAATGAGATGATTGCAGTTCGGGCACAACAAACTCACTCGATTCGGGTTAGGAACCTCCAAGGAAACTTTGCACCGAGCGGCTCCACGGGAGAGGTACCCTATACGGGACGATGTTCGCGTGGTTTCCTCTCAACGGAAACCGCTTCAACGGTTCTGGCGAGGTTCACGGCAAGTGAAACCGCTCTAAAAAAGGGAGTCATCAAAAAAATGCACACCAACCGTAGTTTTATCGGTATTGCGTGCCGCGCCGCGGCATTTGGCTTTCTCATGGCGGGAACGTTCTCGCTCATGCAGGCCCAGCAGTCCTCATCGATCGATTCGACCCTGAAGGCGCCGCTCTTCCTGGCCTCCGAGTCCACCCCGGCCGCCCCCGCTGCTGCTTCCTATAGCAGCTCGTCCAGCAGCTCATCGTCCTCGGATGCTCTCGCCTCCGATTCCGCCCGACTCGATCTCAGCGCAGACGCGCTGGATAGCTCGCAGCCGCCCCCGCGCCGCCGCTATGGCCGCCCCAACTACTCCAGCGGCAACACCAACCCCGATGGCTCCGACAAATGGTTCGGCCTGGGCGGGTTTGGCCTCACCCTGCCCATCGGCGATACCCACTTTTATGAGACGCCCAGCTATGGACTCCAGATCGGCGCTGGACGGAACTTCAACAAGTACGCCGGCCTCGGCGTGCAATTCGACTACGACCACTTCGGCCTGCAGGGCGCAACCCTCGCCAACGAGCAGTACATTGACAACTATTGCACCCTGGCCCAGTTCAATGCGGGCGATTGCTCTCCCGAGGGTCCGGCACCCGCCGGCACCGCGATCCAGGTGGGAGGCAACAATCACGTCTGGTCGTTCACCCTCAACCCAACCTACACCCTCGCCACCCAAGGTTCCGCTGGTGCCTACCTCGTCGTTGGTGCCGGCTACTACCACAAGGTCACCAACTTCACCACGCCCGAAACCGAAGAGTATTGCTATTACTACTGCAGTGAAATCGAGGCCAACGCGACCTTTGACCATTACACCAGCAATGCCTTCGGCGTAAGCCCCGGCTTCGGCCTCACCTGGAAGTTCTCCCGCTTCTCCAGCGAGCGCTTCTATATGGAAGCCCGCTACGTCCTGATGCTCGACTCGCAGCGCCACGGAGTCACTGCCGCGAACGTTGCAAGCGCCCCTCTCAACGCAACCGACTTTTATCCGGCCAACAGCAATCGCACTACGTACATCCCCATCAAGTTCGGCATCCGCTTCTAGCCCACGGCCACAACCGTAAGCGCTGAAAGCGCGACAATATACCAGCCTAGGTCGGAGTCGTCCCCAGACGAGCTTGCTCGTCTGGGGCGATGCAGGCCTAGGTGCCAGCCACGAAAATCTGAGGGCTGAAGGCCCGACACAAGGTGCGGCCACTCACCAATAGGGGCTCACACCCAATGCCCCCTTCACCACGTCAGATGGAGCAGCGACGTAGCCTCGCGCGGTAGCTCGGTCTCCACCGTCACGCTCCCCGCAGTCACGTCCAGCCACTCCGGCGAGGTCAGCAGTTGCAGTTGGCCCGCGGCCTTCAACTTGGCGTACTGCTCCGGGGTCGGCTCTTGCGGCGACCCCATCGCCATCCACACCGTATACGCGTTGGAGTGGGTGTCGTCGATGCGGAAGTGCTCCAGCATCACCTTATGCACCGTCAGCGGGATGCCTGCGATCTTCACCGTCACCTGCGACGCCGGGACCGGCAGGTCCTCGTCATGATAGTTCCACAGCATCACGGCGGCCTCATGCGCGGCCTTGGTGGCAAAGGCGTCGATATCCGGCTGCGCGCGAACCCCGCCCTTCGCGATGTCCTGGGCTGGCACCTCGGCGCTGCTGCTCGCCGTCACGCGGTCGCCAGAGAACAACCCCGCCATGCGGAAGACGTTCAGCACCGGCTTGTCGATCCCATTCGTCGCCAGCGTGCGGAAGCCCTCGAAGTACTGCTTGCCCTCGAACTCAAACGACCAGCTCACCATGCCGATCAGGTTGACCTTATACTGCGCGGCCAGGTCGGCAAGCGCCTTCATCGCAGCAGCCGTGTACGTCGGATACACCGGTCCATTGCGGTAGGCGTTGTTGGGGTTCTCCTTGGCCGAGCAGGCAGCGCAGCCCTCTGGATCGGCCTCCGACAGAATAATGGGCAGGTTGTGGTACTTCGCCGACGCCGCCACCGTGCGGAAGCCGCTTGCCGCCGCGCTGATCTCATTGCCCAGACCCATACGGATGTGGCCGGATTCGCCCGGCCCGGGAGGAACGTACCGCGGGCTTCCCTTGGGATGGAACGAGACGAAATCCAGCGGGATCGGCTCACCCGTCCACGCATTCTTATCGTGCTCGCAGTGGTTGAAGAAGTTCTGCAGAAAGGTGGTGGCGCGCTGAGAGCCCGGCCCAGTCGCCGCCGGCCCACCCACAATGGCCGTCGGCAGCGCCTTGCGCACGCCTGCCACCGAGTAGTCGTAGAGCTTCAGGTACTCAGCCGGCGTGCCCTGCCAGTAGCCGATGTCCGGCTCGTTCCACACCTCGAAGTACCACGTCGCAACCTCCGCCCTGCCGTAGCGCTGGACGAAGTGCTCCACCACGCGACGGCACAGCTCGCCCCACATCGCGTAGTCCTTGGGCGGGCTCTGCACCGATCCTTTGACCGTATTCGGATAGGGCTGCTCGTACGGCATCGTCCCGCTGGCCAGGTCCTTGGGCATAAATCCAAGCTCCACCATCGGCCGCACACCGGCAGCTTTGTACTCGTCGAAGATCTGGTCGAGGATGGTGAAGTCGTAGACCGGCTTGCCACTCGCATCAAGCGAGAAGACATTGGTCGACGACCACTTCAGCTTGGCCTGGCCATCGCCCGAGGTGAACATGTGGTGGGCGCGAATGTACACCGGAACCGGCGAAAGGTCGTGCAGCTCACGCAGCAGTTGGCGCCCATACTTCCCGGTAGTGTAGTTGGCCTCGTCGTAACCAAACCACCCGCCGATCGGCTTGTACGGGCCCAGCGACTTGGCCAGATCGACCTGGATGGAGACCTGCGCCGGCGGGGCTGTCGGCGGCTGGCTCGTTGGCGTCTGGGCAGCCGCTGGGAGTGCGAGGCTGCATAGGATGAAAATGACAAGTCTGCGCATGGAGGCTCCGTATTGCGAAGTCCGAAGGAAAGGCCCGATTCGGCTACAGATGAGGGTGACTCAACCGCAACATTCTACCCGCAAGCAGAGGACTCGCGCAGCAGGAGCAGCGCCAGGCTTCTAGCCTGGCCGACCCAACGCCCGCAGCGCGGCCATTCACCGGGACGGCCATTCATTGGGATCTAGATGGAGGGAGAGTGGAACCCAGCTCAGCGGCCGCCGCGGCACTTCTTCATGATGGCGGCGTGCAGGCGCTCGCGCAGCTCCGCGGGAAACTCGTAGATCTCGTGTTCGCGATAAATGGAAATGGTCTGGCGCGTGGTGTCCAGGACCACCTCGCAGTGGTGGCACTCGCGGACGTGGGCTTGCACCTGGGCGAGCAGGTCACGGTCGATCTGGCCGTCGAAGTAGTCGGTTAGCTGGGCGAGAAAATCGGTGCAGTTCACGGTTTTGGCCCCCCGTTCTTCTGCCGGAAGTGCCGGCTCAGCCGCTCCCGCAGTTGCAATCGCGCGCGCAACAATCTCGACTTGACCGCCGGTACGCTCAAGCCCAGCGCCTCTGCCGTCTCTTCGGTCGAGAGGTTCTCCACATCGCGCAGAGTGAAGACGGTGCGAAAGCCCGGAGGCAGGCCTTGGATCGCCTTGCGCAGAATGTCGCCGAGTTCGCCTTGCCCATAAATCTGCTCCGGGTTCGGTCTCCATTCGGCAAAATCACGCGGAATGGAGCCGTCTTCCGTCTGCACGTCCTGGTCCATGGAGACGGTCTTGCTGGTCTTGCGCTTGCGCAGCCGCATCAAACTTTCGTTCACCGCAATCCGCACCAGCCAGGTGGAAAACTTCGAATTGCCTTGAAACTGGTCCAGCTTCTCATACGCCTTCAGGAAGGCGTCCTGCGTAATGTCCTCCGCGTCCTCGCGGTTCTGGGTAATATGCTGCGCTACCCTGAAAATCTGCCGTTCATACTGCCGTACCAACTGCTCGAACGCCGCCGTATCGCCCCGCTTGGCGCGCTCCACCAGCGCAACGTCTGGATGGATCTCGTCCGTAACTGGGGATTGGATGGCTGGCATAGGCAAAAGTTGCAATTGTCCCGTCTAACTCGAAGCTGGGCAGCGGTGGACCAGGCGCGGACGGTTCACCGCCTGCTTGAGTGTAAATGGGCTGCCGGTCGGCGGGCAATTGCGGCTCGCGCTGGTGCTGATGCATCGGCTGGCCGATTCTTCCGTTCGCAGATGTACCTCAGGTGGTTCGCGCACATGCACCGCCTGCGCGCTGGGCCGAAGGAGCTATAGAGTCGAAGTGTGGGCTTTGGCTCGTCTGGAGTAGTGTGCGCCCTCTCTCCGCAAGCCCATGGTTGGAGTGTCACGCAATGTTGGAGAGAAGTATCCCAATTCGACGGGCCGCGATTGTCGCTTGTCTGCTGCTGCCCGGAATCAGGCTGGCGGCCACCGACACTGCGGGCACATCGCCTTCGGCCTCGAAAACAACCGCCACCTCGATCGCCAAAAAGCCAACCCCGAAAAAGACTCCGGCAAAATCCGCCACCACCCCGGCGAAGCCATCCAGCACCAGTGGCAAATCCGCCACCCATAGCAGCACCTCGCACGCGGTCGTCAGGGTCAGCGCCCGCAGGCATACGCTGGAAAAGCCCCCCACCGCGCGCAGCATCAAGCTCACCCACGCGTTTCAGGCATCCGCCCAGTTGCGGCCCATGGCCCAGCAGCTTGCCTCCGCTCGTTCGCCCGCGGCATACGCCGGCGTGCTCAGCTATGCGCAGGGCCATCCCGGCGAGGGTGCGGCGGCTGCCTATCTCGCGCTCGGACATGCCTCCCTGCTGGACCATCGCTACCCCGAAGCCGTCGCCGACTTCAATCAGGCCAAACGCGCCGGCGACGCCCTGGCCGACTATGCCGACTATCTTGCCGCGCAGGCAGCCATCCAGGCGGGTCGCGCCGCCGATGCCTACGCTCTTCTGGACCACTTCGCGGACCACTATCCGGACAGCATCTTCGTCGCCACCGAGCCCGTGTTGCTGGCCAACGCGCACCTGCAGCAGAACGACGCTCAGGGCGCACTGCGCGTGCTCGCGCCGCTGCTGAACGCACCCGAGGCCGCCAAGCCGGACTTCCGCTACGCACTGGGCCGCGCCTATCAACTGGCAGGAGACACCGCCCACGCGGCGCCCGTCTTCCGTAGTATTTACGTCACTCAGCCGCTGGTCTACGAAGCCCCAATGGCGGCCACGCAGTTGCAGGCCATGGGCACTCCGCTCTCCGCGGCCGAGCGCAAGACCCACGCCGACGCGCTGTTCAACGCCAAACGCTACGGCGAGGCCAGCGCGGAGTACGCCGCCATTGGCCGCAATAACTCGCAACTCAGTCCCGCAGACCGCGACGCATTGACCATCTACGCGGCCGTCTGCGAATTCAAGCTCAAACACCTGGGCCGCCGCGAGATTGAGCGCCTCCCCGACACCAGCGACGACACCGCTGCGCTGAAGCTCTATATGCTGGCCGAGCTCTCCCGCAACGAGGACAACCGGGCCGCCCACGACGCCGCCATCGCCCAGTTGGTGCAGCGCTTCCCCACCAGCCGCTGGCTGGAGGAGGCGCTCTACTCCGGCGGCAACATGTACCTGCTCAAGCACGACGCCACCCAGGCCATCTATCACTACACCACGCTTTTGAAGATGTTTCCCAACAGCACCTATGCGCCGTCGTCGCACTGGCGCGCGGCGTGGATGAACTACCGCATTCGCAACTACTCTGAAGCGGCGCGGCTGATGGATGAGCAGATCGAGCGCTACCCCGGAGGCATCGAGATTCCCGCCGCCCTCTACTGGCGCGGGCGCATCTACGAGGACGAAGAGCACAACTTCGCCCAGGCGGAGAACTACTATCGCAAACTGACCGACATCTACACCGATTACTACTACGCTGGCCTGGCCAGGCAGCGGCTGGCCGTCCTGGGCAAGCAGCCCGCGGTCTCGCCGGCCCCGGCGCTCAACGCCGCGCAGAAGCCCCCCGCGCCCGAACTGACCGGCGAGCTGCCGGAGAACGACACCCACCTCATCAAGGCGCGACTCCTCGCGAATGCTGCGCTGAATGAGTACATCGGCCCGGAGATCGAAGCCAGCCCTACCTCCGGCGAGTGGGGCGCGCTGGCCCAGGCAGAGATCTTCGTCTCCTACGGCGAGTACACCCGCGCCCTCCAGTCGATGAAGCGCAGCGGCATTCCGTTCTTCACCCTCCCCATGGATCAGGTGCCCCAGATCTACTGGCATCTCCTCTTCCCTCAGCCGTACTGGACTGAGCTGGTCGCGAACGCGGGCAGCAATGCGCTCGACCCCTATCTGGTGGCATCGCTCATCCGCCAGGAGTCGGAGTTCAACGCCGGTGCCGTCAGTCCCATGAACGCATACGGCCTCATGCAGCTGCTGCCCTCCGTCGGAAAATCGATGGCCAAAAAGCGCGGCATCAAGCGTTTCACCACCGCCCAGTTGCTCGACCCCACCGTGAACCTCGAACTCGGCACCACCAACCTGAAGCAGGTCATCGATCGGTTCGGGGGCCAGGTCGAGTACGCGCTCGCCGCCTACAACGCAGGCGATACGCCGGTCCGGCAATGGCTCGCCAGCAACGACTACAAAGATGTCCCCGAATTTGTCGAGTCGATCCCCTACACCGAAACCCGCGAGTACGTGCAGGCCATCCTGCGCAATCGCGACATGTACCGCGCGCTCTATCCCGCACGCTAAGTCGCGGCCTCGCATGCCCCCTGTGGGGTAGGATGTGGAAGACAAACCTTCGCCCGGATGGTGAAATCGGCAGACACAGCGGACTTAAAATCCGCAGACCTTAACCGGTCGTGGGGGTTCAAGTCCCCCTCCGGGCACCAGTTCAACATGTTGATAATAAGCAATTTGACGACAGTTTTTGGGCGCGTGATCTCCTGTTGTCATCAGTCTTTTGATTGCGAGGTACAATCCTGGGTACACCCAGTATCCGACTTTAAATAAAAGACTTACTGGTTAGAGTGTGGCTATTTTTCAGCGTGGCCTACATGTTCGCTACATTACGCTTAATTTCGCGATGATTTGCGGATTGAATTTGCGGATTCCGGCTTCTCGGCGATTCACAATGACCCCATTTTTTGCCTGCCGGGTCGAGTGTAAGCTGCTAGTCGGTCTCATCGCGCATTGAAGCCAATTTGTACTCGATGGCCGCGTAGCCTTTCAGACAGCATTCGTCCATACGAGCCAACATGGATTCACAAATATCGGCGTAATCGTAAACCGGGACAATCCGCTTTCCATCCGGGAGGCGGTGCAGACGGCCGACGTACTGCAAGGGCGTCGTTTCCTGGGGGATCGGCATCTGTTATCAGCCATCCTGTCGTTAGCCCACCAACCGTCCACCGTGAATACCGCCCGGAAGCTTTTCGCCTTCCGCGCTCTGCTGGCGAATGTACATCTCCGCATCGAACTTCCTCGCCGTAGAAGCGCCAGACATAGTCCGCACCAACCCGAAGATGGGCCGATTGAACCACGGACGGTCGTGCCGCCCCACCATCGCCCAGGCTATGCCCGCGTATCCATTGGGGTCGCGCCCGTCCAGTTCGTAGCGATCATTTAGAAATACCGCCCACTCATAGGCCCTGGCTGGGTCCGGAGCCCACTCCAAAATCTTCTTCGCCCAGTACATGCGCATATAGTTGTGCATCCATCCGGAATTCACCATCTCGCGCTGAGCCGCGTTCCACAGCTCGTCGGCAGTCCCGGCGCGCTCCAGTTGATCGAGACTGTAGCGATGCAACCGCGAGTCGCCCGCGTGCTCGATCAGCGTCTTCCTGGCCCACGGCGCAGCACATTCCCAGTTGTCATAGTTCAGTTCATGACGCACAAACAAGACCGCCAGCTCTCTCCATCCGATCAGTTGATCCAAGAATCTATCGCCCGCCTCGGCCGTCGCCTTGCTCTTAGCCACAGCTTTCTTCACTGCCAGCGCAATAGTGATGGGGCCGATGTTTCCAAAGTGCAGATAAGGCGATAGCCGGCTGGTTCCCTTCACCTCCGGGTGGTTGCGAGTAACCTTGTAATCCTTCAGTTCCAGATTCACAAACTCTCGCAGCCTCGCGAGTGCGGCGTGTGTCCCACCGGTGAAGCTGTCCACTGGGCCAATTCTGCGGTTCAGCTTGCCGAAGCCGGCAGTAATATCCTCTTCCAACGAGAAGCTTTCCATTCTCTTCTGCGGTTTCCACAGATGCAAAGGAGTTGTATTTCGCGGTTCGACCAGATAGTTAAGTAACTCGGCTTTCAGATGCGGGCGAAAGTGGTGCAGCAGCACAAAGCTGCGATTGAAAACCCGCGAGGGAACCACCACATCCGCGTCCACCGTCCAGTAAGGCAGCTTCAGTCGCTTCGTCAAAACTCGACGCCAGCGTTCCGGCTCGCGGCATGGGTTTTCGTCGCCGATCAGAAGTGCCGCTTTAACTTCTTCGAGGAATGCTTCCAGCGAATGCTCCGGTGAGCGGCGCTGCACAAACCCGACGCCCCGCTCGGCTGCATCATGCTCCACGTCTCTCAACCCTTGCTGCAAAAAGTGGTAATGTCTCAGGTTCGCGCCGGGATAGTTTGGAATCACCTGGAAGTACACCACCACCGGCAAGCCCAACAGGTTCCCCGCTTCGATGGCCACGTCGAGCGCGGGATTATCCTGAATTCGCATCGCGCGCTGCATCCAGTAAACGACGCACCTTCCGTCTTTGCGCGGCGCAAGGCTCTTACGCACCCGTACGCGAGACTGGTTAGCAAGTTGCGCCAGATCGCCGCGAAGTTCGGAATTGGATGGCAGGGAATCCATGCGGAGTGAACCGGATACTCTATTCTTACTTGTCAGCTCGGTGATTACCGAGGCGAACGGCAATCCCCTGAAGCATGCCGCTGAAGACAAAATGGTGGAAAGGGAGCACGGAGTACCAGTAGGCGCGCCCCAGCAACCCCAGGGGATCGAAGGAGGCCGTTTGGCGAATGACGGTCCCGGCTGCATCGCCCGTCACTTCGAACTCGAGGATGGCGCGGC
>Ga0326727_10017315_pt1 | contig 14988 bp, 7 predicted proteins | sample MB2enrmetagenome_FD_207643 | JGI IMG/M metagenome (GOLD analysis project Ga0326727, IMG submission 207643) | Lab enriched peat soil microbial communities from McLean, Ithaca, NY, United States - MB29MY | ecosystem: Environmental > Terrestrial > Soil > Wetlands > Peat | place: USA: New York... | reverse complement strand
TCCTGTAGGGGCAGCCCAAAAACCTTGCGGAAATGGACGAACTCGCTGGGGCTGAAGCCGTGGACGTTGACGCCCGGGAATTTGGATTTTATATGCGACAACAAATCCAGGTACCATTGCATCGTCAGGCCGGGATGATGGCCGCCTTGCAGCAGGATTTGAGTTCCGCCCAGGGCGATGGTCTCCTCGATTTTGCGGTCCATTTCCTCCAGCGAAATGACGTAGGCGTCGGCGTCCTTCTCCGTGCGGTAGAAGGCGCAGAATTTGCAATAGACATTGCAGACGTTGGTATAATTGACATTGCGATCGACGATGTAGGTGACGATGCGGTTGCCGCGGCCGCCGTGGGCGCCGGCGCGGGCCAGTTGGCGGCGGCGGTGTGCGAGCAGCCCCAGTTCCTCCAGCGGCAAAGGATACAATTGGAGCGCCTCGGCGGCGTCCACGCGCCGTCCCTCCCACACCTTTTGCAGCAATTCATCCGATGGCATCCGGTCTGTCATGCAACCCAGTTTGCCTGCTGCCCCGTCCGAGTTCAATGCCTGTTCGCGCGGCGCGCGGTCACTTGCCCAGTTTCTGGATTTGGGCGTCCAATTCGTCCAGCGAAAAACCTTCCGCGACGACCTGATGATTGGCGTCCGCCAGAATCAGCCACGGCAACGCCGCGACCTCCGTGGCCCACTTGGTTTTGCCGGATTTTTCGGTCACGCGCCCGACTGGAAATGAAACCGGCCCGGCGGATTTCCATGCGTTGAAATTCTCGTCGCTGGTGATGGCCGATTGAACGCCAAGGATGGAAACATCTTTTTGCCGGAGCGCGGCGGCTTGTTCATCCAGAAGATGGATGAAGTGGCGGGAGGGCCGCTGGCCGGCGTCGAAAAGGCACAGCAACACCGGTTTGCCGGGTGGAGTGGCGTCACTGGCCAGATTGACCGTCGCCAGGTCGGGCAGCGGGCTGCCTTTGAGTGAGACATGCCGCTGCGGCTGGGCGAAAACTCCCTGCTGCGAACTCAAGGTCATCACAATGTTGGTGTCGCCCGCCTCTGCGCTGGCCTGCGCCGAGCCGCCTTGAGAATTGGCAAAGAGGCGGACCTGCCCCTCGCAAACCTGGAAATGAAACCGCCCCTTGCTGTCGGTCGTCATGTTGCCATCCGGCTGGTCTTCTCCGTTGAGTGACACGTTTACGCCGGAAGCGGGCTTGTCGTTCTCGTTCAACACCTGGCCCGCCACAACGCGATTGGCAAGTTTGAGCGCGAACGGCGTCAGTTCCATGCGATTGGTGTCGGAGTCGTTTTGGACTTGTTGCTGGCTGCGGCCGCGGCCTTTGGCGGTGGCGAAAACGGTGTATCGCGCCTCCGGCGGCAGGCACTTGATCTCATAGCGCCCTTGCGCGTCGGCGGCCGCCAGTCGCTCGTCCAATTGATCGAGACTGTTGCCCGCCTTGAGCCATACGCCGACCTGTGCGCCGGCCAGTGGAGCACCATCAATGTCTTCCACGCGCCCGGCCACAATCAGGCCCGGCTTCAATTGCACGTCCAGATTGGTGGTGTCCTCCGCCAACTCCTGGCTCGCCGCCAGGTTGCGGGCGGTATCGCGAACGACCAGCATCGCGCCGCCGGACTGCATTTGCCAGGGCTGGAGCGTCCAGGTGAGATTGAACGCGCCGTTGGTTCCCGTCTTGACCCATCTGATGCCGTTGAACGAGGTCGGAAACACCGCCACCTGCGCGCCGGCGGCGGGTTTGCCCCCGGCATCCGTTACGGTGCCTTGCAATTTGTGCGCCGAGGCGCCGGGGGCGGAATTATAGGTTTGACCGAGCCGCACAACGACGTTCGTGTCGCCGTCTTCCGCGGAAAGGTTGCCGTAGGACCCGCTGGAATTGGCAAAAAGCTGGGCCGTGCCTTCGCAGACGTGCTCAAAAACAAATCGTCCCTCGCGGTCAGTTTGCACGTGGGCAAACGGCTGCCCTTCGCCTTGGAGGTTCACATAGACGCCCGCGGCCGGTTTGTCGTCCGCGTCGAGCACCTGCCCGGCGAGCTTGAGGTTCGCCGGCCTGAGTTCGACGGGATCAAGCTCCGTGCGGCCCGCGTCGGACGCGCCCACGTCGTAAATCGACTTTTGTCCGTAACCGGGCGCCGAGATCAGGACGCCGTACTTCCTGCCGGGAGGTAGGGCCGGAATCTCGAAATGCCCCGGGGCATTGGTTCCGCGGCTCAAGCCGGGAAGATGCATGCCGCTCCTGCCGGTCCAGAAAATCAGAGTGGCGAATGCGTTCGTCAGCGGTTTGCCATCGCATGTCGCCCGGCCGGCCAGCGTCACTGCCGGAGCCAGCGTGAGGTCCGTCTGGCCGGTATCTTCGTCAATGTCTTGCGCCGCGGCCAGGTTGTGCTCTTCCTCACGAACCAGCAGGCAGTCGGTCATATTGTTCTGTCCGAATAGCTGGGGATTCCATTCCATCTCAAATTTGCCGTTAGCGTCCGTCTTGGCTGCCGACGATGCGTTCGGACCGCCACGGCCAATAATTTGGACGGCGACGCCGGCAACGGGCTGGCCGTTTGTTCCGCGAACAACGCCGGCAATCATCTTCGGCCCTGCCACTTCAATTTCGACACGGTTGGTCTGGCCGACTGCGACCTCCGCGGGAACTTGGTTCGCAAAAGACCTGGAACCGCTGAATGCCGCTACGTTATAGTTGCCGGGCGGCAGACGCAGCAGCGCCACTCCATTGCTGTCGGAGGTCGCGGCAGATTGGAACCCTTCCTTAAAAGCGTTGACGCTGACATGCGGCAAAGGCGTGCGTTCACCTTTCTTCAACACGGTCGCTTCCAGCAACCCGCCGCGAAGGGCGGTCACCTCAATGCCGCGCGAAGTTTGGCCCGATTCGACTGAAACGGGCACCATCTCGGCGACCCAATCCGGCAATTCATTGGTCCCAAAAGTGGCGTGGATATGATAGGAGCCGGCGGGCACGTCGCTCATGCGGAACACGCCATCGCTGCCGGATTGAGCCGGTTCCAGTTCGCCCTGTCCAAAGAATCCGGCGCCTTCGGGCTGCAAGCGCAGCGACGCGATGGGAACGGGCTTTTTGCCGCCCTCGGCAACGACCTTGCCTTCGATGGTTCCGGCCGGCTCGGCGACTAACTTGATGTCGTTTTGACCCGCATGCCACGGGAGCGAGTTGAAGCCGGGGGTTTCATGGCCTGACTGGCGCAAGGCCCTTCCGGGCGACTGAATAGCCAGGGCGGCGGTGGCGTTGGTCGGAAAGTTCTCAATACGGAAATGGCCCGCCGCGTCGGTGCGGGCGGCAAAGCAATCACGCGCCGGCTTGCCTACGAGGAACCTGGACGCACCCTCATCTTGCGAAGTTTCGTTGACGGCGACGACGAATACCTCGGCATTGGCGACCGGCTGGTTCGATTCGTCCACGAGCGATCCCGCCAGCGTCCCCGGCGGCGTCAACACCAAATGTTCGTTCGTTATCTGACCGGAACCGGAGGGTTGGCCCATCGCCTCCCATCCCGGCGCCCATCCCGGCTTCCGCGCCACCAAAAACCCCGCGGCGCGCGAGACGCGCAATTCAAAGGCGCCGTTGGTCCCCGTGGTGACGCGCTCTTTCGCCGCTATACGGATCATCCACTCCTCGTAATGCCAGTACGCGACCTCCGCGTTTGCCACCGGAGTTCCGGCGGCATCAGTGACTGTTCCGCCGCAATTGATTTCCGCCGTGTTGGTCTCCGGCGCCTGGGCGCGCGCCCAAACGCCGGCAAGCGTTGAGGCGGCGCAAACCGCGAGGATTTGCCGCAGCATTTTCATGTTTTTGTTGGATTATTTCTTAGCCTCCAGCGTCAGCGGACTGGTCAGCACCTGGTAAGGGCTGAAGATTTTGACATCGCCGGTCAACGGACGTTTCACATTTTTTGGCTCCCGCCATGAGAGCGAGCAGACGCCGCCTCACCCAAACTCGAACGTGTTGGTGCTGTGCAGCGAGCCGTTCGCGTCGGCCAGCATCAATTTCGGCCCGCGCGGGCGCTCGCCGCCGCAAAGCATTTCGATGGACTCCTGTTGCAGGCCGGCAAAGTGGAGATTGAAGGTGATGTCGCGGCTGTTGCTGGGGTACTCGGCCTCGAGCTTGGCGGTCACCGGTTCGCCGATCTTCAGCTCGGCGGCTTTGTCGGCCGCCACCTCAAAATTGGCCGTTTCGGGAAAATTGTAACCCGAAAGCGTCCACGCCGCGCCCTTCTCGTCCTTCCGATCAATTTTCCAGTGGACCATCCGGTATTTGCCCACCGGCAGGGTGAATTGGCCGTTCGTCGGTTGCCGCACAAAATGGCCGTTCTCTCCATAAGCCGTGAATTCGGAAATGTTCTCCGGCACGCGAACCGGGCCGAGCACCACATTCTCCGCTCTTTTCACTTTCACATACGCTCCGTCGCGGGCGGCTTCGATGCGGAAAAGCTTCCCGTCCACTTCCAGCATCCGCGCCAGAAACCGTTCGCCCACCTTGTCGTCATCGACCTGGACGCGGTCGCTCTCGTATGGATTCTCCGCGATGTCGTTGAAGGTGCCGTTGACGTTGCCGTCGATAAGCTGGATGCGTTTCTTGACGCCGTCGAAGTTCACCATGCCCTCATACCACCCGGCGGATGACGCCAGCAATTGAGCGGGATTGTTTTCATATTGGTAAAAACGAAACACAAGATGATAGGTGATCGGCCCGTCTTCGCCTTTGAATACGATGGGCGTCGCCGGGAAATAGGCAAAGTAGGAATCCAGCCGCGCCATCACCGGCGCCTTGTCGTCAAGCCGCCCGTTGCCCGTGCTGTCAATGAACAGTCGGTCGCAGGGGCCGGACTTGCGCGCGCGGTCCAGGCAAAGCCAGCGTCCGCCCGCGGGGTCCATCGGCGTTTCCCAGCGCGCAAAATAAGCGTGCGCGTTTAACTTGGGGAGCGCGACGCCCGCCGGCGGGTTGGTGGTCAGCTCCAACCGGTGATAGGCCCGGCCCTCGCCGCCGCTGTGATACTCCAGCCATTGCTCGGTTTGGGCCAGCGCCGTGCCGGCCAGCGCCATCGTTGCCAGAATCAATTTTAGTTTCATAACACGTTAAGTTTTCAAATTAGCCTCAGGGGAAGGCGCGCTCAAGGGCGGCGGCGTATCGGCGGCGACATTCAGCAACGCCTTGAGCCGTTCGCGGAAAAGCGCGCTGGCCGAGGACAGGACCAGGAACGGCAGCAGCGTCGCAAAATTGATCGCCGCCGCCACAAGGACGACAGCAACAAGCTGGCTCCAGTCGGGCCTCCCGGCCCCGGAGACGACCCCGATCAAAAAAAACGACGCGGTCAACACCAGCCAGACGGCGGCCAGCAACACCAGCAGCCACAAATAATTCCCCAGCGGACGATAACAACCCCGGCTAATCAACCCGTCAAGGCTCAACGCGACCGAAGTGGCCAGGACGCCCAAGCCCAGCGCGATTCCGCCTCCAATCGCTTCATTGCCCACCAAGCTCCAGCCTTGTCCCGCAACAAACGCCAGCGCGCTAAAGCCCGCCAGGACGGCAATGACGCGCAGGAACGTGAGCAAGCGATGCCGCTGTCGCAGAGTACCTGACAGGAGCCAGACTGCGGCCAGACCCACCGCCAGCGCCGCGATGGCATCGAGGAAAAAGTTCGCCCCGTTTGGCAGGATGGAAACTGGGGCCAACGCCGGCGCCACCACACAGCCCAACGGCAGCCAAATCCACCACGCCGCCCCGCTGCGGTTGGGTTTCAATGCCAGCAATCCCAGGATGGCCAGCCACGGCAGCAGCAACGGCGTGACGCCGGGCAACACCCACGCGCAGGCAACCGGAGAACCGTCCCGGGAACCCAGCCCGCCCAGGTCGGACGATGCCACGATTTTCAGTTGGCCGGCCGCGTTAAGGGGTACTCGCCATGAGTACGAGCAGGTGCCGCCTCAGCCAAACTCAAATTTGCCCGACGCAATTTTCTTATCGCCTTTATAGACGGCGAACTCCGGCTGCACGGCAGGACCGTGGCGCACCAGTGAATAAGCCTGGCCGCCCGCGCCGAGCAACTTGTAATCCAGCCGCAGGTCCCGTCCCTGGCGGTTGGCGGTGACCGTATTATTCAGGGGCCCGCCGGCTGCCAAAGTGACCGGCGTTTTGTCATTCACGGCAATCCAGTTATCAGCTCGGGAGAAACTGCCTGGGCAAAAGGCCTCGACCCCGCCCTGCGCGAGCCGGATTTTCGGCTGCCCGTAGCCGCCGAGCGGGACTTTGACGATGGGAGCCGGCCGATCGAGAACCACCAGGTACGGCCCGCTGGCCAGCGCCAGGCGTTGGATGAATTGGCCGGTGATTCTCAACTCGCCAAGCGCGGTGGCTCGCTCCGTAAATTGCAGCGACGGCCTGGCTTCGCCGTTTTGCGATCCGGAAATCAAACCCAGCGCATAAGCATGGCCGTCAACAAAAAGATTGGGCGAAAATGGAAAGGCGTCAGGTGAACCGCTGTCAGCGCCGAATTGCCTGTCTCGTTCCTCCCAGGGGCGAAGGAGCAACTGGCCGTTTTCGAACGAACCCGGATTCTCCGCAAGATTTTGGACCAGGCCCGCCTGCCAGTCCCGCCCTTGCAGTGTCACCTTGCCCTGCCAGTAGGAGCGGACGGCCGCGAAGCACATCGGCTGCCGTCCGAAATCCCAGAACGTGAGGTCTGCCAGAATGCGGCTCATCCCCGAAGGCGTATTGAACGACAGGCGGACGCCCGTGCATACGAGATAGTTGGCCTGCCGCTGCGCGCCCGCCGAAAAAATCCCGGCCGGATCGTCGGTCAAATCCTGGTTGCGATTCAAGTCGAGAAAAAGCTTCCCAGCGTCCTTCTGCCAGAGAAAGGGGATGGAGTTGCTGGCATTGCCGCCGAATTTCAAAACGCCGCGAAGGACCTTGCCCAAACCCGCCGCCGGCTCTTTTTTGAATGGCGCCGTTTGCAATGCCATCGAGACATCCCGGCTGATGACGCTGTAGCCCGTCTCCTCAGATTCCAACAATGCGGTGGTTGCGGATTGAAGCGGGGGATTGGAACGAACTAAATCATCGGCGCGTACACCATTCCCCAGACCAAAGACAACCAGTAGCGCCACCGGCAACCAAGCTGCCTGCCACCCCCTCGGCCACCGCTGTGACCATCGATGAGTCATGCGCATTGCCATCGTTGTCTCCATTAGCAGATCGCCCGGGTTCTTTTCAAGACAAATCGGACACCGTCCGTGGCGAAAATCCGGGGAAGCGCGACCAGCACCGCGAGCGGTGCAGCTCTTATCTGTTCTGACTTCCCGGTCGCCGTGGATGGCGTCTCGCCAGCCACACTCTTGGCTTCTTGTAATTGTGCGCCCAAATGGTCGCTGTCTCAAGATGCGCCCGTCACTGCCCGCCTTGCCGGCTCGGCGTCAAGTTCTGTCCGGCGATCTTGAGCGCGCAGGTGAGATCGCTCAGTTTTTCGCCGGGCAAATCGACGGTCAGGCCCTCGGAAGTTTGTGTGAACGTCAGCCGGCCCCTGTGGCCGAGGAGTTCGACGCGTGAAATCTTATTGACGGAAGGGTCGGTGGACGAACCCAGGGATTTGATGAGGATTTTATTGCTGTCGGGCCAGCCCATCGCAATTGCGTACAACGTTTTGCCTTTGGTCGTGAAGCGGATGTCCTTGGCCGTGTAGCGGGTGTCTTCCCGGAACGCGCCGCCTCTGGCCCTCACCTCACCCTCGCCGTAAACCAGCCACGGGCGCGTGCCGTAAATGGCCTCGCCGTTCACTGCCGTCCAGTCGGCCAGTTGATGCAGCATCGTTTCCACCTCGGGATCCAGCGTCCCGTCGGGCCTCAGCACGACGTTGAGCAGCAGGTTTCCGTTTTTGCTGACGATATCCACGAGCATCTGGACGGTCCAACTCAAGGGCCGATACTTCCAGTGCCGGTTGTAAAACCAATCGCCGATGGAGGTGTCCGTCTGCCACGGATAGGGACTGATGCCGGCGTTCACGCCGCGTTCATAATCCTGGACCCAGCGGCCATCCGAGGGTTGTTTGCAGGTATAGATGGCCTTGACCTTGCCGTGGTGGAGGCCGGCGCTCAGATTGTAAAGGTTGGCAATCTGGCTCAGGCCGACCTCGTTGCCGAATGCAACGCCGCCGTCGCTGTAAAGCAAGTCCGGGTGATAGTTATCGACCAATTCCTTGATTTCCGAGAACCACAGGCGCTGCCAGCGGGGATCGTTGCTGTACCACTGGTTGTCTCCGGGCGCGGCCGGCCAGTGATACAAGTCCTGGTATTGCGGATCGGCCCCGTCATAAGGAACGCCCGCCAACGGCCCGGTTTTGTCGGACTTATGGCTGTCCTGGAACCACGTAAAACTGGCCCCCAAATGTTCGGAGACGCCGAAGTAGAGCCCGTGTTTTCGCGCGGCTTTCTGCCATTCGCCGACCACGTCGCGGTGCGGCCCCATGTTCACGGCGTTCCATCTGTGGATTTTTGAATTCCACAAAAAGAAATCGTCATGGTGACTTCCCATGCTCACGAAGTAGTGGGCGCCGGCTTTTTTGTAGAGAGTCATGAGGTGATCGGGGTTCCAATTCTCGGCCTTCCAGAGCGGGATGATGTCCTTCCAGCCGTTGGTGGAGGGGTGGCCCCATCGGGCAAGATGATCTTTGTAGTCCTTGGAGCCTTGCTGGTACATTTGCCGCGCATACCAATCCCCTTCCATCGGCACCGCCTGCGGTCCCCAATGCGCCCATATCCCGAACTTCGCGTCGCGGAACCATTTTGGGTATTCGTAATTCGTGAGCGAATCCATCGTCGGTTGAAACGGGCCGGGCGCGATGGCTAATTCGGCGGGTGGGTCGGCAAACGCCCTTTGCGCGTTGATCATGGCAACAAGCGATACCGCGCAGAGCGCGGCAATGTATCCGGTTGTAAAGTGCGATCTCATTTTATTCCTCGTCCGGCTGGATTGTCCGGCTGTTGTCGCATAAATTCCACAGAATATGTTCCCTTGTCTATTCTTTTTGGCGCTTTCCACCTTCGTGCTAAAGGCGGAAGTCACCGAGGCGAAGGCGAGTGTCACCCACTATTTGCACTATTGCGCTTTCTCATTGACGGCGGCGAGTGCCAGCAGCGGGGTCTTGTCGCAGCGGTCAAACCATGCTTTTGCCCAATTTCAATTCGTCCCACGCCATCGCTGATAATGCCTTGCGCACCCCGGAGTCCGCTTGCGCCTTTGTTCAAGGTATCCCGGTTAATCTTATCAATCCTGTCAAAACCCCAAATTGCCATTGACCAATTTTCAATCACCAATTCCCAATGAAACCGTCCCCATTTTTCGGCCTCCATGTTCCTGCCATCAGATCCCCCTGCCAGCCATTCCCTTGACGTCCTTGAAAAACCCTCAAAAAAGAACTTGACGGTCCCATAATTATATGGGACATTAAGCGGTGTCGGATTGCTCTTTGACATAACGGCAGGCGCCAGCCGCGCGCCCACCGCGCGAGCGACCCAAAAGCACTCAACCCGATCCACGTTAACGTTAAAGCCACCCCCCCCCATCAGTCAGGCTTGGTCAAGGCAAGTCAAGGTGCCGGTCAAGGTATCGCTGATTGATCTGCATCTTCCTTATAGTCATACTCTTAGGCCCTTCCCCGGATCCGAACCGTCAAGAAGAAGTCAAGGTGAGTCAAGCCCAGTCAAGGTGACCAGTCAAGCCTTGCCCTTCTCTGTATCTCCTGCGCGAGGTCCGGGATAAGAGGCATTAGGGTTGCGCCCAACCGCGCTGTGCCCCTTGCGTGTGCGTCATTTTGACCCACCCCTAAAGACCAAAAACCTTCAAAAACCCCGGCAATTGCTGATAATTGCGACCCTTTGCCGCCACTTGCCGTCCATCGCGCAAAAAACCTTCTTGCGCCAAAGCCTCGACGGCGGCGCTGCTATCCCAGCCCAGCCTATCCGCCATTTTTTTCCTCCCTGTCGTCCCTTATGTCCTTTCGGTCCCTTTCCTGCCCCTCTTCCACACGCTCAACCCCAAAAACCCAAAATGCCGCCACGCCTGAAACTCCCGCCGAAACCCTTGCCTGCCTTCGTGGACTCGCCCTGCTGTGCCGCTACCCCCCAGCCTTCAACTTGACGCCAGCCGGCTCCTGTTCAACAATGAGCAATAGATATTTGCAATCGTTCAGCCCAATGAAATTCTTGCCCGGACTCAAATGGCCGCCCCGTCAATTGGCGGTGCTGGCGGGTTGCCTGGCGTTCGCGCCGGCCGCGCTCTGCGCCTCCGATCACGCCGAATGGCTCGATAAAATGCAGCCCATCACTCCCAGGTCTTACCTCTGCCGCCGCGCCACCTCGCCCATCGTCATCGACGGAAAACTCGACGACCCAGCCTGGGCCGCCGCGCCGTGGACGGAAGATTCCGGCGACATCCAGGGCGCCGCCAAACCCAAGCCGCGCTTTCGCACCCACGTCAAATTGCTTTGGGATGACACCTATCTTTACATCGGCGCCGAATTGGAGGAACCCCACGTCTGGGCCACGCTCACCAACCACGACTCGATCATTTTCCTGGACCCGGATTTCGAGGTGTTCATCGATCCCAAGGGCCAAACGGAGCCTTACTACGAGTTCGAGATGAACGCCCTTAACACCACCTGGGATTTACTGCTCGATAAGCCTTACAAGGACGGAGGCATGCCCCACACCGAGTGGGAAATCACCGGCGCCAAAACCGCTGTCCACGTTAACGGCACGATCAACAACCCGGCCGACGTCGATACCGGCTGGACGGTCGAACTGGCATTCCCGTGGAGCGCCCTCTCCGAGCACGCCCACCATCCCGGCCCGCCCATCGAGGGCGAACAGTGGCGCATCGATTTCTCGCGCGTCGAATGGCAAATCACCACCAACAACGGCGCCTATCAAAAGGTGCCCGACACGCCGGAGGACAATTGGGTCTGGTCCCCCCAGGGGGTCGTCGATATGCATCGGCCCGAAATGTGGGGCCTGCTCCAATTCACCAGCCGCCCGGCCCCCGACCCCGTCGCCGTTGCGCCCATTCCCGGCAAACCGGCCCGCGACCTTGCGCTGGAGGTTTATTATGCGCAACGCGATTTCGTCAAGGCGCACCAGCGCTGGGCCACCAATCTGGCCGATCTGGACGTCTCCACCTCAAGTCTTCCCGCCGGCGTTCAAGCGCCCAGCCTGGAACCGACGCCCGACGGCTACTTCTGCTCGGTCGCTTTCGACGATGGCGGCCGCCAGCGCGTCTGGCGCATCCGCCAGGACCGCCTGCTCAAACTGGATGAGCCGCTGGCCGTTGAGAGCGAGTCGCTCGTTGCCCAGGCCGCGGAGAAATTCGGCGATGCCGGCAGGCGGGCGGCTTATTTTTTGTTGGACAACATGCCGGTGGAAGATCGCGGCAGGTTAAGCTGCGATTATCTCATGGACAATCTTTCGCTGGCCTTCGAAGCCCGGCAGCGGTTTCCGTGGGCCAAGGCCGCGCCGGAAAGGCTCTTTCTTAACGACGTGCTGCCCTACGCTTCGCTGGACGAGGGGCGTGATCTCTGGCGGCCGCGCTTCTACGAGATGGCCGCCGACATCGTGAGCAATTGCAACACGGCGACCGAAGCCGCCCAGGCCTTGAACCGCGAGGTCTTCAATCGCATCAACGTCCACTACAACATCCACCGCAGGCGCAACAATCAAGGCCCCGAGGAATCCATCCTCCAGGGCATGGCCACCTGCACCGGCCTGTCCATAATTCTCGTTGACGCCTGCCGCGCCGCCGGCATCCCCGCGCGCATCGCCGGCGTCCCGCAATGGGACGACAAGGAGGGCAACCATACCTGGGTGGAAATCTGGGACGGCGATTGGTTTTTCACCGGCGCCGACGAATACAAAAAAGAGGGCCTCAACCGCGCCTGGTTCAATCACGATGCCGCCAGGACCGCCCGCAGTCCCAACCCGCTCAACCAAATTTACGCCTCAAGCTGGCGCCGCACCGGCCAGTACTTTCCGCTGGCCTGGGACCTCGACTCGCGCCAGGTCCCGGGTGTCAACGTCTCCGCCCGCTACGCCCTCCTGGAGGCCGGCACCAACGCCGCCGCCCCGGTCGTTCACGTCCGCTTGCTCGATAAATCCGGCGGCGAGCGCCTTGCCGCGAATGTCGAGATGATTTCCGAATCGGGCGGCGTGATCGCCACCAATCAGACCCGCGCCGGCACGGCCGATCTGAATGACATGCCCGATTTTGCGCTGCCGCCGGGCGCCAGGGAAGTGACCTTTCGTTTCACCCGCGACGGCCAGGGGCGGGAAGACGTCGTCCAGTGCGCTTCGTGCGCCGCCTCGCATACGCTCGACTTTGCGTGGAACGACATGGCGGCCATCGCGCAGCCTGTCCTGACGGCCGAATCCTGGCTGAACCGGCCCGCCGCCGAGCGCGGCCCCGCGCCCGAGACGGCGTTTTCCCGCCAGGACGCTCCCCGGATCATCGCCCTTGCGTGGCAGGACATTGTCAAGCAGCAGGAGGGAGAGGCCGCGCAAGAATTGGCGGACAAGCATATTAGTATTGGCGACAAGTCCTTGAAGTGGATGGAGAGGGATTTCGGCGACGCCCCCGGCGGCAAGCACAGCCTTTGGATCACCCTCCACGGCGGCGGCCAGGGCACCGAGGCGGAAAACGACGCCAATTGGAAGGGCTACTTTGGCCGCTACGAATTTCCGCCCGGCAGCATCAACGTCGCCCCGCGCGCCCCGGCCAACACCTGGGACATGTGGCACGTCCAATGGGCCGACGGGTTGTTTGACCGTTTGATTGCGGACATGGTCATCAGCCGCGGCGTCGATCCAAACCGCGTTTATCTCATCGGTTACTCGGCGGGCGGCGACGGCGTTTATCAACTGGCCCCTCGCATGGCCGACCGTTTCGCCGCGGCGACGATGTGCGCCGGGCATCCCAACAGCGTCACGCCCGAGGGCTTGCGCAACCTCCCGTTTTTCCTTTATATGGGTGGCGAGGATTCCGCCTACCATCGCAATACCGTCGTGCGCGAATTCAGCGCCAAAATGGACGTCTTGCAAAGGGAGGATCCGGCCGGCTACGAACATCGTCTCACCGTCTATGCCGGCTTGAGCCACAACATGATGGGCCGCGAAGCCGAGGCGATTGCCCGCATGTCGCCCCTGCGCCGCGCCGCCTGGCCCAATCGCGTCGTCTGGATGGAGAACGACAATTTCACCCATCAACGGCTTTACTGGCTGGAGCGCGCGCCGGAGGCCGCCGACCCCGCCGTCATTTACGCCGCTCATGTCGAAGGCCAGACCATTACGATTGAAGCGCCGTCCACCGGCAAGTTGATCCTTCGCCTTTCCGACCTATTGCTCGACCTCGACCAACCGGTGCATGTTCAGGCCTCGGGCCGCACTATCTTCGACGGCCCGGTTCAGCGCACCCTGGCCGCCGTCGAACAGTCGCTACGCGAACGCCCGGACCCCGACACCGTCGCCACGGCCCTGCTGCCGGTTACCTGGTGAACGGGGTGACCACGTTCTATCCGTGGCACCGATCTTAAAACGGGTCGTCAAGCCCAAAGACGCAGCCCAATCAGGCCCCAGTATCCATAATAGACTGCGACCGCGGCCATGGCCATTGCGACGAAAACCGAATGCCAGTAGGCGATGCGATTCATGGGCGCGCCTCTTTCGCGAATGACGATAAACAGGCTCGCCGCCGCGGCCAGAGGAAAGGCGATGCTCACGAGCATGATGCTAACACTAAGAAAGGAGGGAGTGCCCAACGCGGACAGATCCGTGACAACACCGATGATCATCCCCCACACTGCGACAACAATAAGGCCGTCAAAGACCATCAGCAAAACCGCGCTCAGCAACGGCACAATCCGCACCGCCAGCGGACCGGCGTCAGGCAGTCTGCCCAAGAGCTTTCGCAATCCCCAAATCGGAGCGAAGAGGACCGAACTCAACGTCAAGACGGAGACCAATGCGATTCCGACGATCTGCGCCCAGTACCGCAAAGCGGATACGTGCTTGAAGGTCGTCCACCTGGATTGGATCAGTATTTCTCCATCGGCATCGGGCAACAGCGCGAGGGTGGGCGCCGACTGATCCTCCCTGCGAAATAATCGCTCCGACACGGGCACCCATCGCTTACGGCCCTGGCCGTAGATGCTGGTGGAAAGCCCGTCGCTCAATATATATCAACCTCTCAAAGCCATATAACCACTGGTTGCGGGGGCTAATGACCTGATAGTATCCGCCATAATGCCGTTGCAGTTCGGCCGGAACGGACGCGGCGGGTGGCATGGCCGGCGGCGTCAGATCGCGAATCACGTACTGCCGGACCAGTTTTGCAATTTGGTTCATTGCCTTGCCTTTTCCCGAATTGATCATGACGGCGTAACCGCGACCGTACTCAGGAAGATAAGCCATGTCAGTGAGGCCGCCCGTGACCGCGCCGCCGTGTCCGTGAAATACAAACGCGCCTTCAGCGCTTGCGTCATTGTAAAGCCCATACCAAGCCACCTTGCCCAATTTTGCCGACGGCAAAGTTTCCGTCCTTTCCATGCGCTCGATGGACGAGGATTGGACCAGTTGTATGCCGTCCAAGCTGCCCCGTTGCAGATAAAACCGCACATAATTGGCCATGTCCTTTGCCGACGCATTGATGGAGCCGGCGGCCCGGTAGGAAATGTGCCAGTAGGGATACGGCGTGACGCCATCTGGGTGATACAACTTGGCAAGCTGCTGCTCCACTGCCGGTGTGTAAAAATAACTGGCGCTATCCATGCGCAGCGGATTGAAAAAATGCTCCTGCACATAATCTTCAAAGCGCTTCCCGGAAACCTTTTCAATGACCGCCGCCAGTACGGCGGGCCCGGAATTGCAGTAAGCCATCCGGGTTCCAGGAGCCCAGCGTGATACGCGTGAAGATGCGCCATAGACCAG